>WLWD01002013.1_pt1 | contig 39296 bp, 14 predicted proteins | sample 6712731 | NCBI WGS metagenome assembly WLWD01 (sample SAMN12718690, study PRJNA576275) | sponge metagenome | isolation source: marine sponge | host: Mycale hentscheli | place: New Zealand: South Island, Marlborough, Capsize Point | collected 2014-11-01
TGCGGTCGTGCCAACTCAACTTGGACAGACTATAGTGCATATCCCTTTATGATTTTGTTCTGTAGTAACTCTAGATTTGGATTATACTTATACCAATATCCAGACATTTCTTCTAGTTGCAGGACTACTCTGAACTTAACATTCCTTTTGTTTGTTTTCTATAAGAAAGATGTAATGTGCTGCTCTTCTAGACAATAATGATTCCATGTGAGATTAAACGGATGGGTGTCTTGCTAAAAGCCTATTTTAAAACATTAACCTTTATTTTGAAAATGGCCCAACATAACTCTATATTTTGTACATTGCTTGATTACTAGATTACTTGAATAATTGAACACTAACGGCTTCATTTACTAAGAGTATTGTAAAACCCTTTTATATAAAATGTATGAGAAAATACTCTTTTATATTCATTCACCAATATTTTAAAAGTTCAATTGATTGTAGCCATGAAACTAGAATCTTTAATGAAAATTACATACGATACATACTAATAATGCATACCTGCATAATCCGCCAGATTACTAGCGAGGATATACAATACTATTATCAAAGTTTTCTTCATTTTTAAGCTAGACACAATCCTTAGCTGAAGATCACAGTACTGTACTGAATGCAATAGCAAGAGAATTGGTAACCCTTAAATTGTGAATTACACCATGTTTATCGGTGCTATTAGCTATAAAGTATTCATTGGATGTTGAATACTGCATTAAAAGAATAGCTCAGTCTGCTTCTCCCATATTGGGTGGGATTGTAAAAACACCAGATGGTTACAAATGTAGTGTACAACTTATGGTCAAATAGATTTATTGTGTGCTATGGTGTATACAGTGTGGGATTGATGGGAATCATACTTATTAGCCTGTCCAAGTTGAGTTGGCATGCAAGCTGGTAAATGTAATACAAAACCGACGTCATTTAATATTGGGCCCCCCCCCCCCCCATTGAATCAGGGCCCCCAGGCCCCTATTATATTATATTATATTATTGGGTGATTTAATTCAGATCCATCACACTGGCACATTTCACTGTGTGATAACAGCTGCATTGGATAACCTTAATAAGATCAATGATTCCAAATTTTGTGGCCTATCAATTTCATCCAGTTTGCAAGTTCAGCTTGCTCTCATTCATAAGAAGAGGATAAAGAAGAGAATGGGTGAAAAGTTTCTCCCAATTAAATATCATCCGATATAGCAGCGAAAGGGCAGAAAAGATTGCGGAGTATTTGCCATAGCCTTTGCTTATCATGTAGGAATTGTCATCATACTACTACACTATTGGCATTCAGTGATTAACTTTTTCTTCAACTATATAGCAAATGGTGATGACTTAAGTGTAATGCAGTTCAACCAGGGAGAACTACTAAAAATATCTGGCAGATTGCTCTCATTCTAAGCTTCTGTAATCATATCCACGTCTGCAACTGTACCTGCTACCTGTGTTCCAGCCATTAGACATGAAATATGCTCTATGAACTACCTGAAGTATTTGATAATATAACTGAATGTCGCAGGTGTGACCAATGGTCTAATTAAATGTGTGTTTGAGTGAAATCATATAGATTGAATAAAAAATGGTATCGCAAAGAGTGTGCATCACAAACTATATATATATATATATTCATGACATTAATATGAATCAGAAAGGTAATGGTATTACTGAGCATATAATAATAAGAGACTGTATAATTTGGTCTGAATTCAAAGCCAAGTAGTTATTTTCTTTCAAACGTGGGCGTGTGCTCCTCCAAGAAACCCTATACAGTACTCAACCGTAATAGTTTTGCTCGCATGCATTGCACATTTTGCTGCCGTGTTCACAGCTGAATTCAAGGATGGCTTGGTCCGCTTGGGAGAGGGTTATAGTAATCGTCCTGTCTGTTTATCTGTGATCTGTCTGTCTGTCTAACACGCTCTGATTTTTGAGATTGTTGACAATTAACAGTTGATTTAGGTATGAACTTACTCAGGATGAAGATTTAAGACCTTTCATTGTGCTACTTTTGTTATTTTCGGGCTAATTGTTGAGAAAACGCAAGCTTTCAAACTCCGCGTAGGTACCAGCTTTTATGGGCAACGCCCCCTAGCGTCACGTCATAATCACGTGAGCAAATAATTTCTTGCAGCCAGCCGTGAATTCGCGTTGAAAATTTTTATATCACTGAGTGTTTCTAGCTAATTTTCCTTCTTCTCTTATGAAGACAGCGTTTCCATGTACCATTTTCATTGGTCGAGCTATTTTGATGCCTCATTAAAATAGCTAACAGATTGCTTGTTCTTTTGGAAAGAGATTATAATATCACTAGCAAGTACCCTGCCACATAGTGGCGCTTGACGTATTGCAAGTAGTAAGAATGCAGTAGCACAAGTTATCTAGCTCAGTTACCATTCTCTACCATTGGTTAAAGTTACATAAGTTTCCCTCTCCTACTCTCTTTTTTTCTGAACCACCATATGAGCTTTTGTTCTACCCCACCTCTCCTATCTTCAGCTCTATGGAACGCCCCAGTGGACAAAAATCATGACCGATCTTAGATTTGAATCCTTGGTCTCTCGTAAGGATATACACGTAGATCTTATCTTAGAACATCCGATCTTCTATAAGGACCACCTATTTCAACTATAAGATTGATGTTCGATTTGGAATTTCAATGTTCGACTTAAAACTTAGATGTTTGATTTGGATCTCCAATATTCGATTTGGACCTTCGATGTTCGATTGGACCTCCGATGTTCGGTTTGGACCCTCGATGTTCGATTTGGACATTCGACGTTCGATTTGGACCTTAGATGTTCGGTTTGGACCCTCGATGTTCAATTTGGACCTTCGACGTTCGATTTGGACCTTCGATGTTCGATTTGGACCTTCGACGTTCGATTTGGACCTTCGATGTTCGGTTTGGACCTTCGATGTTTGATTCCACGTTCGATTCGGACCCTCGCTGTTCGATTCGATGTTCGATTCGGACCCTCGATGTTTGATTTGCCTGGGCTTTAGGTCCCCGTCACTACCACACACGCTTCTGCTAAGTGTGGTCACACAATGCGACCTTTTACCTACTGTGACTTAACAATCGCTATAAACGTAAGTGGTCTTCTATTCTACATTATGGAGGATATTTTAGAAGCTGTTGAAACTGCTAATACAACAATAGCACTTTCTATTACTCCAAATCTAGATCTTGATGGAGCTATTTTGTCTCTTGAAAACATTTTTCAGAGATTGGAACACCTCTATCCACTACTCTTTGACTTGGAGGAATATTCAAGGGCAATAGAAAGCATGAGAAAGATGATTAATGAGCTAATAGTTCTTGAGGAAGATAAACAGCTATTACTACGACACGAAAAGGAAGACCAGGTCTTTCTATAACAGCTCAAGAAATAATTGGAGTTGAATTTTACTCAAAAAGAAATAGCTAAGGTATATGGCTGCTCAGCTCGCACTATTCGAAGACTAATATTACACTTTGAGCTAGAAAGTATGCTCAATTTTGATGACATGAGTGACAACGATTTAGATAATCTGGTTAGCAATTTTGTGAAAATATTTCCATTAGCTGGGCAAAAGACTTTAGCAGGACATTTGAGAGCTCAGGGGTTTCGAATCTAGCATAGGAGAATTCGGGAAATCTACTACGTGTTGATCCATACGGAGTGGAACTAAGATCTCGTCATGTTTTACATCGACTCCAATATCATGTTGCTGGTCCGAACAGCTTATTAGATGGCGGATAGTCATACATGGTAGGATTGATGGCTACTCACCCATCCCAGTATATTTACAAGCAAGCAATAACAACAGAGCTGAATCAGTTCTTACAGCTTTTATGGGAGCAGTGGAAGCCTACGGACTACCTTCAAGAGTAAGGGCTGACTATGGAGGTGAAAACACACTTGTATCTCAGTACATGTTAAGGCATCCTAGCCATGGACCAGGGCTGGAAGTTTTATCACTGGAAGAAGTGTGCACCAAAGGATAGAGCGTCTTTGGAGAGATGTGTTTTCAACATGTTTATCACCATTTTATCATCTTTTTTCTTGTCTTGAAGACCATCAGCTTCTTTCACCAGATAACAATGTTGACCTCTATGCTTACATTTTTTCTACCACGAATAAATACTCAATTAGATGTCTTTCGTCAGGCATACAATCGGCATGTATTATGTACTGAGCATTTACTCCCTCTACAGCTCTGGGTAAGAGGAATGCTGTATGGTACAAGTGACCAAGAAACTGCCTCAGGTGTTTATGAAACATTAACTGAGGTAAAAACTTAGTATAGCTAGCTACTAGTTATGGTAAACACAACCTAAATATAGGAGCAGTATAATCATTTCAAACACCTTTTATTTAATGCAATTAAGTTTAACAGGCCACTTGCTGCCTAAGTTATTGGTTAAGCTAGCCACTAAAAGTTAAAAGGTAACAGCAGTCTCTCCAGAATAACTTCATGTCTGTCACTCATGTGCATTGTTTAGTAACTAGTGATGTGCTTGAGCACAAATGGCGAGCGAGCCTAAAGACTATACTATTTTTATATGAATGATTTTGACTTCTAACACTGAAGCTACTGAAAATAAGGTCCAGTTTTTAAATTTCGCATACAGGGTGAAGGGATTTCAGTGCCATAGTAACAACTCTCTGCAACTGCTTGGAAGGAAAAAAACAACAACAAAACAATACACGTTATTTAAAAGTTTTATTTGTGATATTCTTTAGCTAAGTAGTGGTTGTAACACACAATGCTTTGACACAACTGGACATGCACCTACACAGACTTACCTTCGCAGTAGTCTAGTGGACAATGTATTTTCAGTAAATACTGTTGCGCACGGCTTATAACCATGACAAAGAGCGCATTGACTTACCACCGCCACTAACTCGAATAGAAATGGAAGTCCCTTAAGTTTTCAAGTTTTAACTGCACCCGCAAAAGAATTCAAAACGGTAAACAATTCAATTTCTAGGGTGATACGGGTACTGATCGATAAACCAGAGGATTCTGTTTAGTGCAATTTGGGACGGGGTCGAACACATAACTAACACAAAAACGCGAGGGTCAAAGTACAAAATGACCGTCTATACATATATACAAATAAACTAGTGATGTGCTTGAGCACAAATGGCAAGCGAGCCTAAAGACTATACTATTTTTATATGAATGATTTTGACTTCTAACACTAAAGCTACTGAAAATAAGGTCCAGTTTTTAAATTTCGCATACACGGTAAAGGGATTTCAGTGCCATAGCCCTGCAACTGCTTGAATTGAAGGAAAAAAACAACAACAAAACAATACACTTTATTTAAAAGTTTTCTTTGTGATATTCTTTAGCTAAGTAGTGGTTGTAACACGCAATGCTTTGACACAACTGGACATGCACCTACACAGACTTACCTTAACGGTAGTCTAGTGGACAATGTATTTTCAAGTAAATACTGTTGCGCACGGCTTATAACCATGACAAAGAGCGCATTGATTTACCACCGCCACTAACTCGAATAGAAATGGAAGTCCCTTAAGTTTTCAAGTTTTAACTGCACCTGCAAAAGAATTCAAAACGGTAAACAAGATCAATTTCTAGTATGATACGGGTACTGATCGATAAACCAGAGGATTCTGTTTAGTGTAATTTGGGACGGGGTCGACCACATAACTAACACAAAAATGCGAGGGAAAATGACATACGTATGTACATACATATATACTAGTGGTGTGCTTGAGCACAAATGGCGAGCGAGCCTGATAGTTAGGTAACATAAAATGTTACTATGTTTTAGCTTACTTCATGCAAACACTATAATAGCAGTTATGACATTTGATTTCAGAAAACAAATACAAAATCACTCTCTTACCTTATTAATGGTAACTTTTGTAGTATCAAACATCAACCATTCTGATAATCTCAATCACCAGTAACTCTTGAACAAGCTCTCAGCTACGATAAAAAATAAACCAGTGTTATTATTATTAATTTTAGCCAACAATATGGAATTACTACTTACATCATTCTTGAGTATTGATAACTTCTGTAGTATCAAATTGAAGTTACTTTGACCATCTGAATTACCTTGAATTCTTGACAACAAGCTCTCACCTACAAAAACAAAAGACAATCAATTTTAGCACACAAATACAAACTTACTTTCTTGCCTCATTTTCTTGAGCAGTGGTAACTTTTGTAGTACCAAATTAGAGCCAATCTGACTATTTGAATTTACCAGTCACTGTTGACTAGCTCTTAGCTACAAAAAAGAAAGGCCAGAGTTAATTTTGCATATTTAGCTAACAAATATGGAATTGCGTACTTATCTCAGCTTCCCTCGAGAAGTAGTCGCTTCCATAGCAATAATACTACGGCATTCTGACGGCTCTTGACAACCAACAACCGGCACTCCGTATCCCCCCATAAAACGGCGAAGTTTTGAAATTAAGTCTGGAAAAGGGTCTTCAATGCCATAGTAACCTGTCGAATCAACTTTTTGTGTCTTGGAAACAAGCGTTTTAGCAGGAATTTTCTCATACTTTGGAGCTTAAGTATAAAGTAAGGTTTGCTTAATGCTGTAGTTTCAGAATAAACTGGAGTCAAGCCTAAATAGCTGTGTTTTTAGGAGAAAAAAGTTCCCCGCGCGCGCGTTTAAAGAGCATACGTACCATCCATACATACATACATACATATATATATACTAGTGGTGTGCTTGAGCACAAATGGCGAGCGAGCCTGATGTTAGGTAACATAAAACTAAGTATTGTTACTATGTTTTAGCTTAGTTCATGCAAACACTATAATAGCAGTTATGACCTTTTATTTCAGCAAACAAATACAAAATCACTCTCTTACCTGATTAATGGTAACTTTTGTAGTATCAAACATCAACCGTCCTGATAATCTCAATCAGGTTGTTGGTTGTCAAGAGCTGTTGGTAGTCAGAATGCCGTAGTATTAATGCTAAGGAAGCTACTACTTCTCGAGGGAAGCTGAGGTAAGTACGTAATTCCATATTTGTTAGCTAAATATGCAAAATTAACTCCCAGTAACTCTTGAACAAGCTCTCAGCTACGATAAAAAAATAAACCGGTGTTATTATTTGTAATTTTAGCCAACAAATATGGAATTACTACTTACATCATTCTTGAGTATTGATAACTTCTGATTGAAGTTACTTTGACCATCTGAATTACCTTGAATTCTTGACAACAAGCTCTCACCTACAAAAACAAAAACAATCAATTATAGCACACAAATACAAAATTATTTTCTTACCTCATTTTCTTGAGCAGTGGTAACTTTTGTAGTACCAAATTTGAGCCAATCTGACTATTTGAATTTACCAGTCACTGTTGACAAGCTCTTAGCTACAAAAAAGAAAGGCCAGGCACTCCGTATCCCCCCCATAAAACGGCGAAGTTTTGAAATTAAGTCTGGAAAAGGGTCTTCAATGCCATAGTAACCGGTCGAATCAACTTTTTGTTTCTTGAAAAGCAAGCATTTTCGAAGGAATTTTCTCACACTTTGGAGCTTAAGTATAAAGTAAGGCTTGCTTAATCCTGTAGTTTCAGAATAAACTGGGGTCAAGCCTAAAAAGCCGTGTTTTTTCGAGAAAAGAGTTTCCCGCTCGCGCGTTTAAAGGGCATACGTACCATCCCACATACATATATACATATAACATATACCCGATTTTGCATTATCCACCCCTAATACTGTCTCGCTCGCTACGCTCGCTCGCCAACAAATAAACAAACATCCCCGATTTTTCATTTTTACCCCTGTAAGTGTCTCGCTCGCTACGCTCGCTCGCCGATTACGTATGTAGTAAAGGGGATTCAACTTTAGTAACCGCTCCCGCAACTGTTTAAATTGAAAAGGAAGCAACAAAATCAAATCACGTTATTAAAGTTTTCTTTGTGATATTCTTCTTAATTGGCGAGCGAGACAGTATTAGGGGTGGATAATGCAAAATCGGATATGTTATATGTATATGTATGTGTGATGGTACGTATGCCCTTTAAACGCGCGCGCGGGGAACTATTTTCTCCAAAAAACACGGCTTTTTAGGCTTGACCCCAGTTTATTCTGAAACTACAGCATTAAACAAGCCTTACTTTATACTTAAGCTCCAAAGTGTGAGAAAATTCCTGCGAAAATCCGTGCTTTTCAAGAAACAAAAAGTTGATTCGACAGGTTACTATGGCATTGAAGACCCTTTTCCAGACTTCATTTCAAAACTTCGCCGTTTTATGGGGGGATACGGAGTGCCGGTTGTTGGTTGTCAAGAGCCGTTGGTAGTCAGAATGCCGTAGTATTAATGCTAAGGAAGCTACTACTTCTCGAGGGAAGCTGAGGTAAGAACGTAATTCCATATTTGTTAGCTAAATATGCAAAATTAACTCTGGCCTTTCTTTTTTGTAGCTAAGAGCTTGTCAACAGTGACTGGTAAATTCAAATAGTCTAAAATTGATTTTCTTTTGTTTTTGTAGGTGAGCGCTTGTTGTCAAGAATTCATGGTAATTCAGATAGTCAAAGTAACTTCAATTTGATACTGCAGAATTTATTAATACTCAGGAAATTGAGGGAAGTAGTGATTCTATATTTGTAGGCTAAAATTACAAATAATAACATTGGTTTATTTTTTTATCATAGCTGAGAGCTTGTTCAAGAGTTACTGGTAATTGAAATTATCAGAATGGCAGATGTTTGATACAACAAAAGTTAACAAATCATGTAGGAGAGTGATTTTGTATTTGTTTGCTGAAATAAAAGGTCATAACTGCTATTATAGTGTTTGCACGAAGTAAGCTAAAAATAGTAACATTTTATGTTACCTAACTATCAGGCTCGCTCGCCATTTGTGCTCAAGCACACCACTAGTTTATTTATTGGCGAGCGAGCGTAGCGAGCGAGACACTTACAGGGGTAACACAATCGAAAATCGGGGATGTTTGTTTATTTATTTATTTATTTATATATATGGACGTACGTATGTCATTGTGTACTTTGACCCTCACGTTTTTGTGTTAGTTATGTGGTCTACCCCGTCCCAAATTGCACTAAACAGAATCCTCTGGTTTATCGATCAGTACCCGTATCACCCTAGAAATTGAATTGTTTACCGTTTGAATTATTTTGCGGGTGTAGTTTTTCTATTCGAGTTAGTGGCGGTGGTAAGTCAATGCGCTCTTTGTCATAGTCATTGCGCAACAGTATTTACTTGAAAATACATTGTCCACTAGACTACTGCGAAGGTAAGTCTGTGTAGGTGCATGTCCAGTTGTGTCAAAGCATTGTGTGTTACAACCACTACTTAGCTAAAGAATATCACAAAGAAAACTTTTAAATAACGTATATTGTTTTGTTGTTGTTTTTTTCCTTCAATTCAAGCAGTTGCAGAGAGTTGTTACTATGGCACTGAAATCCCTTTACCCTGTATGCTAAATTAAAAAACTGGACCTTATCAGTAGCTTCAGTGTTAGAAGTCAAAATCATTCATATAAAAATAGTATATTAGGCTCGCTCGCTATTTGTGCTCAAGCACACCACTAGTGATGTGCTTGAGCACAAATGGCGAGCGAGCCTAAAGACTATACTATTTTTATTGACTTGTAACACTGAAGCTACTGAAAATAAGGTCCAGTTTTTTAATTTAGCATACAGGGTAAAGGGATTTCAGTGCCATAGTAACAACTCTCTGCAACTGCTTGAATTGAAGGAAAAAACAACAACAACAAAACAATACACGTTATTTAAAAGTTTTCTTTGTGATATTCTTTAGCTAAGTAGTGGTTGTAACACACAATACTTTGACACAGCTGGACATGCACCTACACAGACTTACCTTCGCAGTAGTCTAGTGGACAATGTATTTTCAGGTAAATACTGTGCGCACGGCTTATAACCATGACAAAGAGCGCATTGACTTACCACCGCCAAAATGGAAGTCCCTTAAGTTGTCAAGTTTGAACTGCACCCGCAAAAGAATTCAAAACGGTAAACAATTCAATTTCTAGGGTGATACGGGTACTGATAAACCAGAGGATTCTGTTTAGCGCAATTTGGGACGGGGTCGACCACCGAACTAACACAAAAACGCGAGGGTCAAAGTACAAAAATGCCTTACGTACGTCCATACATATATACAAATAAACTAGTGATGTGCTTGAGCACAAATGGCGAGCGAGCCTAAAGACTATAATATTTTTATATGAATGATTTTGACTTCTAACACTAAAGCTACTGAAAATAAGGACCAGTTTGTTTATTTAGCATACATGGTAAAGGGATTTCAGTGCCATAGTAACAACTAACTCTCTGCAACTGCTTGAATTGAAGGAAAAAACAACACCAACAAAACAATACACGTTATTTAAAAGTTTTCTTTGTGATATTCTTTAGCTAAGTAGTGGTTGTAACACACAATGCTTGGACACAACTGGACATGCACCTACACAGACTTACCTTCGCAGTAGTCTAGTGGACAATGTATTTTCAAGTAAATACTGTTGGTTATTCAAACTACTAAAATAAAGTCGAGTTGTTAAATTACGCATATAAGGTAAAGGGGATTCAATGCCATAGTAACCACTCCCCTCAACTGTTTGAATTGAAAAAGAAGCAACAAAATCAAGTCACGTTATTTAAAATTTTCTCTGTGATATTCTTAATAGTAGTTGTAACGCACAATACTTTCACACAACTGAACATACCTACGCAAGACTTACTTTCGTGGTTCGTCTAGTGGACAATGAATTGTCAAGTAAATGCTGTTGAGTAGGTCTTATAACTGTGACAAATAGCGCATTAACTTACCACCGCCACTAACTCGAATAGAAATGGAGCTCCCATAAGATTTTGAGTTTTAACTGCACCCTCAAAACAATTCAAAGCGGTAAACAATTCAATTTGTAAGGTGATACGGGTAATGGTCGCAAAACCAGAGGATTCTGTTTAGTGAAGTTTGGGACGGGGTCGAACGCCGAGCGAACACAAAAATACGGAGGGTCAAAGTACAAAATGACATACATACGTCCAAACATATATATAACTAGTGATGTGCTTGAGCACAAATGGCGAGCGAGCCTAAAGACTATACTATTTTTATATGAATGATTTTGACTTCTAACACTGAAGCTACTGAAAATAAGGTCCAGTTTTTTTAATTTAGCATACAGGGTAAAGGGATTTCAGTGCCATAGTAACAACTCTCTGCAACTGCTTGAATTGAAGGAAAAAACAACAACAAAACAACACGTTATTTAAAAGTTTTCTTTGTGATATTCTTTAGCTAAGTAGTGGTTGTAACACACAATGCTTTGACACGCAACTGACATGCACCTACACAGACTTTCCTTGGCAGTAGTCTAGTGGACAATGTATTTTCAAGTAAATACTGTTGCGCACGGCTTATAACCATGACAAAGAGCGCATTGACTTACCACCGCCACTAACTCTAATAGAAAAACTGCACCCGCAAAAGAATTCAAACGGTAAACAATTCAATTTCTAGGGTGATACGGGTACTGATCGATAAACCAGAGGATTCTGTTTAGTCCAATTTGGAACGGGGTCGAACACATAACTAACACAAAAACGCGATGACATACGTACGTCCATATATATAATAATAAATAAATAAACAAACATCCCCGATTTTCGATTGTGTTACCCCTGTAAGTGTCTCGCTCGCTACGCTCGCTCGCCAAATAAATAACTGACATCCCCGATTTTCGATTGTGTTACCCCTGTAAGGGGTCTCGCTCGCTACGCTCGCTCGCCACTAGTGAGTGCTTGAGCACAATGGCGAGCGAGCTAAAGACTATACTATTAAGATTTTGACTTCTAACACTGAAGCTACGAAAATAATCCAGTTTTTAAATTTAGCATACAGGTAAAGGGATTTCAGTGCCATAGTAACAACTCTCTGCAACTGCTTGGAAGGAAAAAAAAACAAAAAAAAAACAATACACGTTATTTAAAAATTTTCTCTGTGATATTCTTTAGCTAAGTAGTGGTTGTAACACACAATGCTTTGACACAACTGGACATGCACCTACACAGACTTACCCAATGTATTTTCAAGTAAATACTGTTGCGCACGGCTTATAACCATGACAAAGAGTGCATTGACTTACCACCGCCACTAACTCGAATAGAAATGGAAGTCCCTTAAGTTTTCAAGTTTTAACTGCACCCGCAAAAGAATTCAAAACGGTAAACAATTCAATTTCTAGGGTGATACGGGTACTGATCGATAAACCAGAGGATTCTGTTTAGTGCAATTTGGGACGGGGACGACCACATAACTAACACAAAAACGCGAGGGTCAAAGTACAAAATGACATACATACGTCCATACATATATACAAATAAATAAATAAATAAACATCCCCGATTTTCGATTGTGTTACCCCTGTAAGTGTCTCGCTCGCTACGCTCGCTCGCCAACTAGTTTATCTGTTTATGGGGTACGTGAGACCTCTGTTTTCGCCCGCGCTTTTAATTACGTAAGTTAGGTACAGCGTTCACAGTTCCAGTATTTTTCAATTAACGAGCTCTGAGAATCCTTAGTGGCGGTGGTAAGTCAATGCGCTCTTTGTCATGGCTATAAGCCTTGCGCAACAGTATTTACTTGAAAATACATTGTCCACTAGACTACTGCGAAGGTAAGTCTGTGTAGGTGCATGTCCAGTTGTGTCAAAGCATTGTGTGTTTGTTACAACCACTACTTAGCTAAAGAATATCACAAAGAAAACTTTTAAATAACGTGTATTGTGGACGTACGTAAGGCATTTTTGTACTTTGACCCTCGCGTTTTTGTGTTAGTTCGGTTGTCGACCCCGTCCCAAACTTCACTAAACAGAATCCTCTGTTTATCGATCAGTACCCGTATCACCCTAGAAATTGAATTGTTTACCTTTTTGAATTCTTTTGCGGGTGCAGTTAAAACTTGATAACTTAAGGGACTTCCATTTCTATTTGAGTTAGTGGCGGTGGTAAGTCAATGCGCTCTTTGTCATGGTTATAAGCCGTGCGCAACAGTATTTACTTGAAAATACATTGTCCACTAGACTACCGCGAAGGTAAGTGTGTAGGTGCATGTCCAGTTGTGTCAAAGCATTGTGTGTTACAACCACTACTTAGCTAAAGAATATCACAAAGAAAACTCGGGTATGCGAAAATTTAAAAACTGGACCTTATTTTCAGTAGCTTCAGTGTTAGAAGTCAAAATCATTCATATAAAAAATAGTATAGTCTTTAGGCTCGCTCGCCATTTGTGCTCAAGCACATCACTAGTAGTAGTTGTAACGCACAATACTTTCACACAACTGAACATACCTACGCAAGACTTACCTTCGTGGTTCGTCTAGTGGACAATGAATTTTCAAGTAAATGCTGTTGATGAGTAGGGCTTATAACTGTGACAAATAGCGTATTAACTTACCACCGCCACTAACTCGAATAGAAATGGAGCTCCCATAAGTTTTTGAGTTTTAACTGCACCCGCAAAACAATTCAAAGCGGTAAACAATTCAATTTCTAAGGTGGTAAGGGTAATGGTCGCTAAACGGGAGGATTCTGTTTAGTGAAGTTTGGGACGGGGTCGAACGCGGAGCGAACATAAAAATACGGAGGGTCAAAGTACAAAATGACATACGTACGTCCAAACATATAAACAAACATCCCCGATTTTCAATTGTGTTTACCCCTGTAAGTGTCTCGCTCGCTTGCCAATAACATATATCCGATTTTGCATTATCCACCCCTAATACTGTCTTGCTCGCTTCGCTCCCTCGCCAACAAACATCCCCAATTTTCAATTGTGTTACCCCTGAGAGTGTCTCGCTCCCCAGTAAATCTGTGTAGGTTCATACGTTAATTGTCAGTAATCTACAAAATCAGAGCGTGACAGACATACAAATAGACCGACAAAACGACTACTATAACCCTATCGCGCATGCGCGCTGAGGATTAATAAATTTGTGGTCATTAGATATATTAATTGACACTACGTGTGGGCTCGTAAGCCTTCTTCGGTTGTGAAGTATATGACCGTTTAAATATCATCACATCAATCTATAGAAAAACACACACTGTGATCCCTATCTTAATTACAAATCGAATTACCACACTAGAACTGTCTGGAGTAGCCAAATATTTGAGTTCTATATAAATCAACTTAAATTTGCAACTCTGCAATACTGGACAAACAATTAGCTCATCTTAAACAACTCTCTTGGCAAATGGCTATCCTTTATCAGTTGTTAATGGAAGCATCAATCAAAATAGAAAATAAAAAAGTACGAGTTCCATCACAGAGAATGAATCAAAACTTTTGGTTTTATCCTACATCAAATGCATTAGTGAGCGAATTTGCCCCCCCCTGAACATCAAAGTAAACTTTCAAACTTCAACCACCCTAGGAAAATTACTTGTACACTAAAACAAACAGCACCAATGGAGAATAAGAAAGGAGTTGTATAGCTACAGCATACCATGGCGGACTGCAGTTCAGTTTATGTGGGCAAAACTGGCAGAAATTTAGAAAAAAACGATTGAAGGAACTTATTCATGGATGATAAAAATGGCATCTCCGTAAATGGGTGGTAAAAGTCACACACAGTTAACTGGAGTAAATAGCTTCTAGGCAAAGGCCTCTGAGCTCAACTCCGACGACTCCATTCCCACCAGAATTTTAGTGTCAATGTTGACCCTCAGGCTACGTGCGTTTTCTTGTTGACAATTTTTGTTTATTTTATTTTAAACGGTCAAATATAGCTACCTCACAACTGAAGAAGGTTTACGAGCCGAAGCGTATTGTGAATTTATAAATCTAATTCAGCGAGCGAGCGAAGCGAGCGAAGCTGACTATCAGTCGTGTTCAATTGAGATTTCAGATATATATATATATATATGTAGGTATGTATGCGTACGTCAAAAAATTTCGCCCGCGCTTCTAATTGGCGAGCGAGCGTAGCGAGCGAGACACTTACAGGGGTAACACAATCGAAAATCGGGGATGTTTATAAATTTATTTGTATATATGTTTGGACGTACGTATGTCATTTTGTACTTTGACCCTCGCGTTTTTGTGTTAGTTATGTGGTCGACCCCGTCCCAAATTGCACTAAACAGAATTCTCTGGTTTATCGATCAGTACCCGTATCATCCTAGAAATTGAATTGTTTACCGTTTTGAATTCTTTTGGGGTGCAGTTCAAACTTGAAAACTTAAGGGACTTCCATTTCTATTCGAGTTAGTGGCAGTGGTAAGTCAATGCGCTCTTTGTCATGGTTATAAGACGTGCGCAACAGTATTTACTTGAAAATACATTGTCCACTAGACTACTGCGAAGGTAAGTCTGTGTAGGTGCGTTTCCAGTTTTGTCAAAGCATTGTGTGTTACAACCACTACTTAGCTAAAGAATATCACAAAGAAAACTAATAACGTGTATTGTTTTGTAGTTGTTTTTTTCCCTTCAATTCAAGCAGTTGCAGAGAGTTGTTACTATGGCACTGAAATCCCTTTACCGTGTATGCGAAATTAAAAAACTGGACCTTATCAGTAGCTTCAGTGTTAGAAGTCAAAATCATTCATATAAAAATAATATTATAGTCTTTAGGCTCGCTCGCCATTTGTGCTCAAGCACATCACTAGTTACGTAAGTTAGGTAAAGCGTTTACAGTTCCGGTATTTTTCAATTAACGAGCACGGAGAATCAACTAAGTTTCAACCAAAAAGTTTATAGCTACTCTCTTCTTGGCGAAAGACTGAATGGCAAATTGTCAAGCTGCGCTTCTTTGCCACTGCGTTCGAAGTTTATTAGGTAATTCTGTTATTGTTAACTCTTCATGCCTAATCATTGCTATTATTTAGCGATTTCCTTCACAAATTATCTTTACCTATACTCATATATTTACTCGCTCGCCATGCATTTGCGCTATTCGAGCGCACCACTAGTTTTATGCTACTAAGCTAATAAATATTAATTAGCCACCCGGAAATGTATTTAGCTGTACAGTTAAATGACTAAAGAAGGTGCCATTATGACAGACATTGAACAAATATTGTCATACGAATTGGTTATCAAAGAAATTCTCGCGCCCTGTAACTCAATAGCCTTATGTTCCTTTAAGTACATAAATCTCTCGTGAAAAAATGGCAAAAAAGTTCTTCCGGTACATTTAGCAAAATTTCGGTTGGCTCGCACCCGATATCTAGTTCTCGCTCTCGATAGTTCTCGCTCTTCCGCCAATAAATTCAGCCCGTCCCATTTACTTAGCGATAAACTACCATTATTCACCATTTTCGATTTTACTGGACGTGATTGAATGGTGTTGTCCGATACAGGTAGTGCAGCATTTCTTGTAAAAAGCCTATCTGCATGATACCACTTTTATTGAGTAGTAGACATAATAGCGTGTCTGATCCAGACCTTTGTCACACCCACACTTGACTGGGGCGATTGGGCAGTAGCAGCTCCTGGCTGCCCTGCATTGTGGGAAGCAACAGGGCTACACCACACACAGGCACCACACCCAGGGGGTCACACATATTTTTAAATTCATGAGGAAAGAGTAACTAATTTTTCTGACGAGTTGTGTGTGACCACCTGGTGTATGTAGCCACTGGTATTTGTAGCCACCTGGTGTTTTTATTTTACTGTATCCCTATTAATAGGAAATAAGAGGTAGTGTAAGTGATAAATGAATATTTTCAATGAATATTTTTAAATCGATCATCAGTTCTGGGAAATGAATAATAAAGAAAGAAAATAAAAGAGCCTTCTTTATACAAGTTTCTCATTTCCTAACTCTTTAACCACTGCTACTACTTTTCTATTAGAAAACGATGGAATTTTTGGTTTTTGCTTTATACCTAATCACCAGCAGTTTGGCTGACTATGCAGGTATGTATTATTTGCATGTATGTATTTGCATGTATCTTCTAATTTTTGCAATTGACATCTTTAAAGCTTAGCACCTATTCGGATTTTATTACATTATAGTAAAAATTTCAATATTTGCATCACTGAAAAATGAGTCCTTTTGACATACTCGTACACTTCATGTAGCTACCAAATCAAAAAGAAAGTATTGATTCAGCAATGATAGTGTACCAGATAAGAACATGATCAAAATTATGCTTTTTTCCCCAATCCTGGGGAAGGGAAGTAAAAGTGTGCGCATGAGAGACCAGACCCTTCCAGACAGAGCGGCCCGAGTAGGCAAAGGGTCTGGCCTACAGGACTACTAGCTGAGAGAAATAGCCAGTCAAAAACTGTTTTACAGCTCCCCAGTTCAGGGAGTCTGGTCTCGCTGGCCCAGTGGTAAAATCCTAACCCTCTTAGCAAAACTATAAGTATCTACAGGTTAATTTATACATGACACCCGTTTCAGTAATAAGGACAGCGACAGAGCGGGAAGAGCTTCGGTGAGAACTTTTATCAAATCGTAGTCAGAGGTAGAATTAAGGGTTGGTAAAGAGTTTAGGTCTGCCAGAATACCACCGCATACCTCACGAAGCTGGACACTTACAGCTACCACACGCAATGGGTTGGATAGACTGACTGTTCATCTCCCTCTCTAATAGGGAATGACAGAAACAATACCAGGCTGAATTGAAGCATGCCAAGCTATTCCTTTAGGTGATGCTATTATTTATGCTAAGCAGTGACTAAGACCAGTCTCTTTGAATGATCTGCAGTTGGAATCTCTCAGAAGTTTCGCTAAGTGTACCTACAGGCTATGGCAAATCCATTATTAATGCTGTGCTATTGTATGTCTTCAACAAGCTGAGAGGTTAATAGTGCTAGCCAAAAATTAATGTCAGAGTATTTTTCGGGACTAGTTGACTCTCCAAGTATAGCTTTACAAAAGCAAGCAATACAGTACAAACTTAATAGATTGAATTATAGAGATAATTGCAAAAATATGATTCTATTTTAAATCCATTGGTGGACATGACCATATTTAAGCCCCTCCCCCTGAACCACACCCCCTGTTAAAGGATAACTCTCAATAAAAGCCACTGATAACTAATACTGCAATCAAAAACAAACAAAATGTTCAGCTAACAAATGACAAGAAGGATCTGGCCATCAGCTTAGTTTTAGAGTGTCTATAATTGGGGGAGGAGACCCTATCAGCGGTATCACAATTGAATTTCTGGGATTTTTTGTTGGCAATCAAAGGAGCAAAGTGCGCGAGACAGTAGTAGTAGAGATGGATAATGTTCCAGATTATCATTGATAATTGTCCCGATCTTGGGGGCGAAGCCCTAGGAAGAGAGTGGCTACCTAGCAATAGTTCCAGAGTTGCCAAGACTTAACTATTATATATCATAGTTACCTTTTTGAACAAAGTAAAAGACCAAATAATAAGAGGGAATATTGTTGTCTTGAAGGGTAGAATATGTCCATGTAATGCAGAGAGAGACACTCCAAAATACCATCAACAAGAATGCATTTCGTTCCATTTTCTCCCCTTCAAACAAAAACAGTAGTGATTGAGCAATGATACAATGATATTTAGTGAGGTTCACAAGACAAGACTTTATACTCCAATAAATATTTCTGCATGTCAGTTCTTTACACGGGGATGGAGTGTCTGTTCACAAAGGGAGCGTTTCAGCTATATCGTAATTATTTGTGCATCTCACTCTATTTGTCAACAAAAACAACTTCTGTGTGCAATTTAAACTCTCTTTGTGGTAAAATATTATTTTGTTTTAGCTGGCTGCAATTGGAATGGAATAGCTAATACAGAGGAATAACATTTTAACACATGGCTGTTACCACAGCAACTTTGCAGTCCTAAACTCTTAAATATGTTTTTTCCACAGGCAATTGGAGGGGAATAACATTTTTAATCCATAGCTGTTACCACCACTGCAAATATGGTATAAATAAAGTGCTGTGGTAACAGACATGGATTAAAAATGCTGTTCTCCTGTGTTATTTTCAGCAGAAAAAATATGTTTGAGAGTTTAAATTGCACACAGAAGAAACAGAGCGGATGCACAAATAATTATAATTTAAAGTAATGAATATGTTTTTTTCTACAAATGAAAATCTAGATGTATGAAGCTTTCTTTGCAAATGGCTACTCCATCCCTGTATGAACAACTGACATGGAAAATTATTTATTGGAGTACAAACTTCAGTCTTGTGAACTCTAACTGGATATCATGCTCAATCACCACTGGTCCTTGTTTGACAGTGGACAAAAGGGAATGAAGTGCACTTACCTCGTTGTCAGTGTTTTGGAATGACCCTCATTGCATTAACTGGACTCATTAAAACAACAAGGGATGGTAATGAGTGATAATTCCCCAAACCCCATGGTTTAACTATTACTTATTCCATGTTAGACACCTTCACAATAGTAATTTTAGGGGTATAGCCCTCATTTCAAAGTAGATTAGCTGGCTTTTTAGACTTTTCCCATATTTTTTCAGCTATTATAGCAATAAACAAGACTTGTTAATTGTTAGAAATGCTTTTCTTTTTCAAATCAGACAGTTGAGGCGAATGGTATGGCATTGTTCATAAGTAATTTCAAAACAGTGTCATTTGTTTTAGTTGTTGGAATGCTCTTCATTTCTCAGGAGCTAGTCATTTAGATAGTCAGAATAGCTTATTTTACCTAAATAGATGCTGCAGAAGCTACCACTACTTTGAAATATTGAGGTAAAAAGTAATGCCATATTTGTAATTGGTCTACATACTTGTAGCTAATTTTAAGAATAAATAGACTGAACGATGCCTTCCTAAACTAGGTGAATAGGAGCTAGAACATTAGCTTTAAGCAAAATAAATAAATTTATTACTTTTGCATTCAGATTTTGAAAAGGCCAAATCAACTTTTAACAGATTTAAAGTTTTTAATTTCAAATGTTTTAGCTACCGTATCGTTTGTATTACTTGTGTACAATGCCTTGCTCTCTGTTTGTGCTAAAGCACATCACTGTAGCTGGATTCACAGGTATAAGTTGTACAAGTACTGCCATTCAGTTTTTATTACCTTTGTTACATGCTGTACTGTAGTTCCACCACCAAACTTGGGAGATGTTCGTCTATATGAACCTGAACTAGATCGCTCTAAAACTCCAGTTAGAGTGTATGGAAAAGTTCAAGTTTATTTCACTGATGGTGGATTGTCCCCTCCAGCATGGTCTTACGTATGTTATGACACATTTAGGATTTCAGAAGCTACTGTTTTATGCAGACAAATTGGGTACTTCAATGGCAATGCTTATCATACGACACTTACAAACGTCAGGTAATTTAACAACGCCATAATATGAAAAACTGAGATGAAAACAATCATACATTTATGAAACTTTCAAATCAATAATGCTATTATCTTCCTTTTTAAATGATATTCCTAATTTTGATAGACACTATTTTTCTGTATTCAACATAGTGGTAGACATACTACACACAATAACTTCATTGCAATCTTCAATTTTTTTTGGTTAGACCGTTCTTTCTATTTAAAAGGAATTTGTAACAAAAAAAAGAATAATGTTAGAGAAACAATTCTTTATCCCAGAACTACCTTTAAAAATCATCAATTTCTAAAAAAATGTTTTGCTTAAACACTCATGCTAGTCACGATTTAATATTACTATCTTCTGAACTTCTGCTTGATAGCTCAATAATTACACACACAAAATATTCGAAAAGTTGCTTCTAAGACGTTCACCACAGTCATGTAAGTGTCCTTGAATATGTAGCAGAAGGAAATTAAAAATTTTAATACCTCCTAAAGTTGAAATGCTATATGTGACTTATCAAATCAAAGAGAATATGACAAAATTTGTTCTAGTTTCACTAAAGAATTTACTATTATTGGTACCATTGTAAAAATAATGTTAAAATTAGTGTAATTTTTGACATGCACAATTTTTAATTCAGTGGCTAGCTAATATTCCCCTCAAATAATATGGCCATATCATTTTCTAATTTACTCTATCCATTGACATATAGCTAATTAGTTGTTGAGAGATTCTAAATCTTCTGTTCCAAAATGGGCTCCAGAGAAGTACGAAGCAAATGTAACAATTGCGTGTGCCACAATTATTTCCTAACTCTGCCAATGTATTAGCAAACATCTTTCTTATGTGTGTGATGTGTGTGATTTATTCAGTTTATAGTTAGACTAACTTACTATCTTAATATAATTATAGTGAATATCCTACATGGATGGAAAGTGTCCAATGTAATGACAAGCTACAGTACTCGCATATATTACATTGTGACTACAAATATAAGGCCAACAGTACAGCCTGTAGCGGAGATTCTGCTGGAAATGTAGTTGGAGTTTATTGTTGTAAGTTTGAATCAATTTGTCATGTGCATTAGAGAATTGAAAATTTAACTATGGGGTAGTAAGAAAATAATATTACGATGCAAAGAAGCGCTACTGCTTTATAACTACAAGCTGTATTGACAAGATTTTTGCAGGAATGCACTGTGTTACTTGTCTTAGCTATAGTAAAAAAATAAAATATAAAGGTTAAGTTTTGTTATTGGGATAAGAGAATCACACTGAGAAAAGTATAGCTCTTGGTAACTATTTACACAACCAAAAGTGGGTGTAGTAAATATTCTAGAAGATAGAGTGGACAAATATTTTAAAAGAAAAGCTTATCTAATATCTAGATCATATTTAGTTAATGAAAAATATTATTGGGTTTCATAAAAATCACCATCACACAGTTGATTTATAATGATTTTCTTATTTTCATTTGTTTTCCTTTTGTGTTTAGATAATCCTATTATCACTGATAATTCAAATAGCTATTATCAAGGTCAAGTAACCCTCTGTCCACCAGACAGCATGGATGGCTATCAATATTATCCTAATGTTTCCACCTCATTTGGAATAGCTGCTGTATATTTTCATAGCCAATGGGGTGGAATAGGAGTTGATGATTCAAACAATCCATCTCAAGAAATCACTCGCCATCGTGGTAACTTAATTTGTCAAGAAATGGGATTTCAACAAGTTGTTCCTGGAAGTATCAGATCTCTTAGTTCAGAGCAACAGTACTCATCCTACACTTTCAAGGGATGCACTGATGATCCTAATAAACGAGGGTAAGACAATGAATAGAGAAGTGGAAAATTACTTAGTGTATCACATACAGGAAAGTCAATATTATATACATATATAAATATATATAATATATATATTATGTATAATACTTATTGTACGAGTGAACATATTGACTGTTTTTAATATAAACATAATTATTCACAACCTGACAATTTTCTATTAAACTAGTATAGTATAACACTGATGTTAAACTAATGTTGTATTATTAATAGTATATAATTTTTCATTAGACCATTAAAGATATCTCATGCTTGGATTAGAGCTGAGAACTTGACCTGTAAAGCTGAAGTTTATGATGGCTGTTTTTCTACAAAGGATGATCCATGCTTTGGCTGTTGTTATTTTTATCCTGACAAGTACTTAAAACTAAAACTTGATTATATCATCATTCAATGCAGTAAGTCAAATTACATTAATGCTAGATGTAAAGCATACAGTCTTTTTCATAGCTATATTGGTTTATACTAGTGATGTGATACAGCAGCACAAAAGCTGGTCTGACTGAAACTCAAATTTGAATGCTAGCGGTTATAATATTTCATTGTAATAATTTGAATATTTTTGTTTAATTTATTGTGCTATTCTTTAGCAACACACAAAACTTGTACACACATATATACACTTAATCACTGAATATACCAGCACAAGACTTGCATCGTATTCTCTTTGCAACAGCAATTAATTTTCTGGGGTTAAGCAATCACATTTCTGAGACAGGTAAGGATCTCTAAATAGAAGGAGTTTGCTTATCAAGCCGCCTTTCCAAAGTATGATCCGTCTAAAATGCTCTATTGTACCAGAGTTCTAGTAGATAAAGTATCGTCTTGTATTCTCTTAGTGACATGACTATTGGAAAATGAATTTTCAAGTAAGAACAAATCTGTTATGCAAGGCGTATAGTTAGGACAAACAAATTTAACTAAGGTAACTTACCACTGCCACTAATAGAATAGAAAATGAACTCCGCTAAGTGTGTAAGACCTAACTCCTCTGTAGCTCTTTGTCTTTTTAGACCTAACTCTGTAGCTCTTTGTCTTTTTTTTCCTGGCATTATTTCGAAGTAGCCTCCTGGGGGGGGGGGGGGGGTGGTGGATATGCATTGACCTCTTTGAACTTTGCCATAATAATAATATATTATACCAAAATCTCAATTGAGACTCGTTAGTGAGAGTCTCACTTGCTCGCCCAATTAATGCAAACATTCTTTGTGTTTGTAAGCATGTAGGTAGTATTTGTGCATGCATCTGACTATTAATGTATTTCATAGTTCATAAAGAATTTGTTACAGCATGGTATTATGTGTACTCTCACTCCCTCCTTCCCTCCCTCCCTCCATCACTCGTTCACCCACTACATACCGGACGTATCATATAGCATGAATACCTGTACAAATTAATATTATCATTGTTATTTTACAATTTTTCAATTAGCTACAACAATATATTCTCTGTCTTAATTGCAGTGTATACTCCCTATGTTGAGACATATGTTCCATTTGGAAATGAGTCAGCCTGTTCATTTGATCCAAATGCTAATACTGGTGACAAAATGAAATCCTACAAGACAACGTGTGCAGCAGGAATGGAAAAAAAAGTACAGTAAATTACTATATAGGATTTTGGATAACACTATGTTTAATGGTTACTTTCAGTTTGGTGATAGCAGTATCAATAATAGCAATAATAATTTTTGCTGTAAAACCAAACAAAAAAAAGGACAACAATTATGAAATTGTTCCGGGAAACAACATCCAGCCGGGTCACAATATCCAGCAGAGGAATGATGATGATAATAATGGACCTAATAGCCATGATTAGAAAACATATAAACATATTACTTACATTATGTTACACAACATTGCAGTAATATTAGTTTAACTATTATAGCAATATATACATCTTGAGTTTCATTTTCATAGCAATTCTTTTGTCAATTATAAGAGCCCCTTTTTGTGTGATAACAATAGGCAGAGCAAAATATAATCTATTATATTATATATAAATGATATGCTTGTGTGTCAGTAATGATGACGACGATGTCGTCAGTGTGAGTATTCATGAATAATTCATGGCTAGCATTATCATTATCTGAATAGAAACATAAGGGAGTAACAACAACAACAAAAAAAAAACAGAAATAAAACACTGTGTCGGGTTCGACCCCTCAATTATCAGCTCTGCACATTGCACACTTACCATTGAACCATTCAGAACAAGCACTTTAGATATATTCTGCTCTAGAGAGTCTGTAGTCATGAATAATTCATTGGTTGAACTCAGTTGGGAAAGAGTGTTCATCTACAGGAAACCATAATCCACCACAAATCATGGGTAGAAGAAAGGCGGAGTAGGTGAATGCAGAGGTCAATAAAAATAGACCAGCAGGTGAAGAAAAGCTGACTGATGTAGCCCATACAATGAAGAAGTGAAAGTAAGCAACAGAAAGGACACAGATTCTGAGGAGCTCAAGGAGGGAAGTTATGAGTTGACAATAATAGGAAATCAACCTGAGATGGCTCAGGAAGAACAGGATCAGGAGAGAGAAACCATGGATGAATATATTTTATGCTCTGCAATCTTATTTTGCTGACATTAGACATAAAGCACCACATGGAGTGGTGGGGTACTTGCTAGTAAATATAATTTACAATATCTGTGATTTGGCTTTGCATCCCACTTGGACTCCCTGCACCACCACCATCTGCTCAACTACTTCAAGGGAGAATTGCTGATTGTTCTGCAACTAGCTATGTTTACTCCCATTGAATTATTACCGTCCATTAACTGGAAAGGGTAGAATCATTTTTTTATCCTAATATTCAAAGGAATAAGTGCATTCAAAAAGTAGCTTGCACTCACTTGGAGTATAATGGTCCCTCCATGACAATATTCAAGAATGTGTAATTAAATAGAGTTCTTGGAGTATACTATATGTATATCATTAGATAACTTAGCTATAATAGGCTATTTGCTGATTATGTAGATCATAATTATATACTTCTAGAGTATAGTAGCTAGTTTCTTGAACTCTACATGAAACACAATGCTCTATAAACATACTACTACACCTTTTATGCTTTCTATACTTGCTTTACTGATGCTGTAGCTACAACATGCAATATTAATATTATTATTTATGGACTGCTGGTTGATAACATGTTTTCTTACTACATTTTTCTCAGTATTGATTTCTCACAAAGTGAATCTGCCCTGAATTCCTGCTACAGTGAGAGCAAACATATTATAACCCAACATACTGAGCATGTGCATGGATGTAATAGAAGCTATAGCTGTATCTATTGATTAATACTTGCTGTGCTTTTTATGATTACAGTTTTTATGCTAATTACCCTTCAAATTGGACTAACTTGCGAAGATTATAGTAATATCTGCGGATCACCCTTTTTACATTATTTGCAAATCATTACTCATTCTTTTGTGGTGGTGTATATGCTTCATTTTTTCTCTATAGCTATGTGCTGTTAATGCAGTTTTAATCGAATATAGAATACATAAAAGAATTTAACAGTGAACTGGGGCACCTAGACAGACCTCTTCATACTTCACTTAGAGACCTCTCCATACTTCATTTATCTTTTCTAACCTGCACAACATTATTTTAAAATTTTCATAACGTTAAAATTAGTAAGCCCTGAGAAAATGTTGTGTCCATAAAGATCTGCTCACCTCTTTAGTTTCTGCATCAGCCATAGTATTTTATTGTTATCATGTTATTCATAATATCTCAATTTAAATATTGATCTCTTTAATTTACATGGTTATGAGTATTGTTTTCTCCTAGAGTTCCTGGTTGGTGGGCATCTCTCCATGTTGTCTAGTCATCTCAGAGTGGGCATTCCTACTGTAATGTGAATGCTTTATGTAAAAAGCTCTACACATTCATGACAGTTAGGGCTTTTCTGACATTTTGGTTTAGTTTGAGGCACACTCATATAAAGCATGTGATACTAAACTTCTCACTGGTTCTCCAAATAATTTTATTAAAAATAAATATCTAGCTATCACAGATAAAACTTTAAAAAATGCATTTAAGGTCAACATCATAAAAAATATCACAACTATTGTCGAGGACTGGGGGTGGGGGGGGGGGGGGGGGGGGGGGGGGGAAGTGGCTAATTTGGGTTGCTATACAGGGTAATGAGCAAGTAACAGTGTGAAATAACAACCATGAAATATCATGAATTACACGAGATATTTAACGGGCCATGTACCTAACCTAAGATATCATTGTGAAGACATCTAGGGTGGAATATTATCCAGTGACTCTCTCAACAACAAGCTCCCGAAGAACGGTCAGCCTCTCCACAGCGGTAGTTTTTAGTGGAACGAAATTTACAGTACAGTTCCAATAGTTTTTTACAGCCTCCGATGATGAACGCCACCCCGAATTCTTACAACGGGCCAGGGATAATTATCCTAAGACGGTCAAAAATAGTAAAATCATAGCTACATAATATGTATCTTAATAGCTAGTTACAAATGTCCAGCAGCGATCAGTGGTGCAAGAGTATCTTTCAATCTTGGTATATAACCGTGGCGACCGTATAAACGATAAACACAGGGTATTTCCAGTCCATAGCCGCCACCTCTGTTCCTTTTTCACCCTTAACTTCAACAAAAGCCTTGTTGACTTCTCTTCTTAAAAACTGGTACAGAATTGGAGCCATGTTAATGGGGACATGTCCAACAATTGATCCGTCTTTGAAGATTGCTACAGCACTCTTGTCTCTGACATTGGAAGGTTCGGGTTTGGCGAGCAAAATCTGCAAGAAAATCACTAACACAGAGATCATTATTTGACTATTTTTCACCTCAATAAATCATTCATTGGTCTATTTCTATTATATTATGGATTATCATTGTTGCTTGGCATAATACTCTAAGAATCCCCGAAGAGAGGCAACTCTCTCAACAAAGGTCAAACGATCTGTCCCCAAGACCTGTTGTTGTTCGGAGGTTTTACTGTATATACCTTTGTATATATATGTATATTATATATATATATATTATATATAATATATTATATATATATAATACTTATAGCACGAGTCAGAGTACAATATGGGAAAATATTTTACGAGCACGCAAAATATTTTCACGAGCCAAAGGCGAGTGAAAATGTGGCGTGAGAGTAAAATATCATTCCCATATTGTACGACGAGTGTGAGAAGTGATTTATTGCTTCTTTGAAATTTTTCTCAACCGGTTACAATACAATTTTCATTGAGTTTACTCGCTACGCGCGCGCTACAAGGAGCGTACAATATAAACCGTACAATATGGGAGAATACAGAACGCTCGCGTGATGCGGAAATATTCAAGTAAAAATATCAAAGCTGCAATAAATATATATATTATATATCAGCCATGAATTTCTGCTTCAAACACATAAAATAAACTCTTACAATGAGCGTGTGCATAAATCTAAGTGACGTTACAGCTATATCTATTGATAAATACTTGATGATCAATGTGAAAATTGATGTCTTTAATTTACTAAAATATTGGTCATGACTATTATGTTCTCAGAGTTCCTGGCTGGTGGGTTTTGTTGTTTTTTTGTTTTTTTTTAATTCTGAAGAAAATATCATCAAGGCTGTCACCAACTAGTGAGACACTAATATTAAGGTGGCCAGGAATGGTACAGGAAATTAAACAACTAATAGTTACGCTTAAAAGTTAACACAGAGCTAGCACAGATGACTTGGTCAGGAATTAGAGTTCCACAAAGGAATAACGCTGATAAAAAAAGAGTTTAGATGATAACTAGTTTTCACGAACGGTTGATACAGCGGACATGAGTTAATGTGACGGACGGTACGAGATGTGGCAGCCCTCACAGCCTCCACAGCTTTGTTACGAAGACAGCGGAACCTCTGCCACATAGATGGTGTATCTTTTCTCTTGGCTAACTTGCGAGCAGCATTCCTCTTGGAGATACGCCGCAGCACCAGCGCAGTTAGCCATGGCACTTGCTTCTTCTTCCCACTCATTGATCTTTGTGGTATATGCCTCTTTAAAGTTGATAGGAACAAGTGTTGAAACACATTCCAAGCTCCATCAATATCCGAGATGGTGAGTTCATCCACAACAGGAAGGGCAGTACTTAGATCATCATTGATAGCCTCAAAGTCTGCCCTTTTGTGCAACCAAACTCTCCTGGTTGTAACAGGTGGTGAACGAGTTATCTCGAAGGAGAAGTTGACCAACACGGAGTTGTGATCTGAACCCTGTAGAGGTGGATGCACCTTACAGGAAACTACCATTGATGGTTCAGAGACATAGACATGATCCAACAAAGTTGAAGTGTTGGCATTCATTCTAGTGGCGGAGGCCACAACCTGAGATAACCCAAATGCAGACATAACACCCAGTAAGTCCACACAGGCTGCTTTGGAAGATTGTAGGAGATCGATGTTGAAGTCACCCAGGATTATCACTTTCTTGTAATTGGCAAGATCAAGTTTGTGCAAGGCAGACTCAAGCTGGTTGAGGTAAGAGGTTACTCCTGGAGGCCTATAATAAACAACCACCAACAGCAAACCTTGCGAGGTTCTAACTGTAGCAGAGAGGAGTTCAGAAGACTGATCCATGGATTGTGACACAACCGGAAGGGAGTCGTGGATGAACAGACACATACCGCCACCACGTCCAACCTTGTCCCTATGCAATAAGGTATAGGAAGGGATGGAAATTTCACAAGGGCGTGTGCCTATATCAAACCATGTCTCTGTGAAGGCTAGGATGTCAAACCTACTCAAGGCCACAGCAGTTCTGACATCATCCATCTTAGGTAGCAGACTGCGACTATTGCAATAGTAGAGACGAAGGCCGGATGGAGATGAAGCAGTAGTGACTCCAGGAGCACTCTCAACACTAGAGTCACTTCTTGATGCAATAGAGATGGTTGAGCAGTTCGCAAATGGGAGGAAAGAGCAGTAGCAAGATGGACAAATCCAAGGATCATCACTCTGTTGCAGTATGGAGTAATTGATGGGTGAGATGTTGAGGCATTTGGTGTGAAGCCACTTCTGACATGCATCACACTGAACAGCTTGCTGATTCCAACGAACCTGCTTGCCACAGTCTCCACAAGGGTACATCATCCCAATATCTTTCCATTTTATCTGGTCATTTTAGAGTGGGCATTCCCACTGTATATATTTGTGAATGCATCACGTAAAAATTGAGCACTCATGACCGTAGGATATTTCTGACATTTTGGCTTAGTTTGACACAGCAATTGATGCTCAAGCGTCCGACTGATTGTTAAAATAATTTTTGTCACAGACCAAATAAAAATTAGCTAATGCATTATAAACCTTATAACAAATAATACAATCTATCGTCATGAGGTACTTCATGCGTTCCCTAATGTTATATTTCAAGTCTGAAAGTTCTCTTATAATACTTTCACCACAATAGTATCATTTTTACTCTGTGAGGAGTAATTTAATTCACAACAAACCTGTGTTACTACTTAACATAGTGCTCATGCTTGCTAATCAGCAGTTATTATAAGCATTTCCTTTGTGTAATGTTTAAAAACCATTATCTGAACATCCCTAATTGTCATAATGCTTTTACATTGACTATTCACTGCACAATACAAACAGTACAAAAAAGTTTTAACAATAGTATTTAAAATACAACAGAAGATAAAGTATATAACACACAACTAAACTGTAAAATAAGTTTTTTAAGTTTTGAGCTACAATGTCTTTTAGCTATTGCACATGCATAGTGTTTAAACATCATTATTGTACATAAATCCTCAAATCAGTAATGGCAATATCTTCATTATCTCTGTCCTCATCTCTGCACACACGCAATTCAATATCAGCTGTAGAAGGTGTAGATAATGTCTTCAGAAAAGGATTCCCTCTGCCACACATGGAAGTATCCCAGAGGGGACCAGTACAATCATGGTTCACGCACTTACCACCACATATCCAATCATCACTAATAAAGTTTATTATTGCAGTTAGCTGGACATCTTCCAGCAACAAATGACCAAACATGGCTCACACCACTTTGTATACTGATGCCATCCAGATAATTATCTTCAAGATGATCATTTTCGGAATTTGATCTTCCGAACAAACCATCCAAAGACATTATTCCATATCCAGTAATTTCTCCACACACTTTCGAATATGAAATACCAAATGTACTGTAAGGAAGCGGTGTACATCCACTTCTAAATTCACTTTTAATACAAGTTTTAGTTCCTTGTACCACTTGAGATCGCAATCCAGGAGGACAGTTATAGAGGTCTAGATCTGCGACTCTCATCCACCCTCCAGTGATATTGCCACAGGTCATGTCCATGTCACAGTACACTCTGGTCAATTCTCCAATAGAAGATGGCAGAGTATAGTAGCCAGATGATGCATTGAGGTTCTTCAGCGCTGCACAAGAATTTATAAGTAACTCTGTCCTAGCACTGTTGGAATACAAACGAGAAATAGTTGTTAATAATTGCAGGTATTGCTGTGAAATATTCTCAGAATGTGAAATTGCTTGCAGTAGAAAATGTGAGGACTCCTCTTCAACAAGATTTGAAAAATTGGTTACATGTAGAAGAAAACTGCTTGAGGACCTGACAGCAGTAGCAGCATTTAAATGTTGAATGTTGTCATCAAGAAACTTAAGCTGTTTCTCAATGCTGGAATTTAAAGCTGCCATATCATAACTTACTTGCTCATTAGTTCTTACGAACATGACAACTAACAATACAACAATTATTGACACAGCAGCATTAGTAACCAGTGAAAGAATGAGGGCTGCATTCAGCCTCTTTTTAAATTTTTTGCCTTCTATATCAAAATCATTTTCATTGCTTCTTTTGCTCTGAGTAGTTACATTGTCATTCTCCTTAGCATAAGTTGCTTGTAGTGTGTTGGATCCTTTGCATGTTTAATTCACAACAGCATACATGCTAGAATCCATACTTTCCTCTTGGTGAGGCGCATTTTTTTTCTTCTTGCTCAAATCTACAGTAGCATACCACTAGCAGGATTAAGTTTCGCACTCATACTGACTGACAGGACTTGGCATCAGTCCACCGCTATTATATTTGGTGGTCTATAACATGTTTTGCTCTGAGTGTTTATTTAGTTTGTATATGCTGTAAACAGCTCAGTATAGCAACAACTTCCACCCCACTGTATAGCACAAATATAACAAAAAAAAGTTAAAGCTTCTTGTGGTTAGATTGAAAGTGGGTCTAGCCCGCCCTACTTTGTATTGACATTCCAAACATTTCTGTAATGATACAACTCACACACCCTTAATCTTGCAACTCACATCATACGACACGACTATCCTCACCCTCTGAACCCATGCATCCCTGGGTGACCCTCTTACCCCCTTAATTACAACTTACCTCTAATGTCTTACTGGTGGCCTGTCCCTGCTGCAGGCACCATTTGCTGAATAGCTTGGCATGGGTAGCTGCCAGGAACCCCACCCAAATGGCAGATCCTGTAGGGTTAGACTTGGTTCATTTGAACCCAGCCCTTTACATTGCCACACCCCTGACTTACTTCAGTAATAGCTACCCCTCCATTATTATTAACCTCCTTTTTGGCTAGTTACATATTTGAATATAGTCACAGTTGGTAAAGGGTTACTCAAGCTCTTGACTTTAAGTAGTGGTCAAATTAGTGAAAGTGGATTATGAACCATAGAAAATTGGATTTTTTTTGCATTAAAATAAGTTACACTATTGATATAGACAGAGCAGATTGAGGGATGAAGATGAACTCAAGCCATCTATTGTGCCCACTCCAGCATCAGAAGCACTGTACAGCAGCTCCCTCACTCTCTTTTTATTTCCTGCATTGTCCTTAATACATGTCTGTAGTGCTTTTAGCCTAAGGGCCTTGTCCATCCTCAGAGTGTGGATCATTCTTTGTGCCTGAAACATTCAAGGAAGATTATTAGAAATCATATTTCATCTGTCATATTATTTCTTTGTCCATTGATAATCAGTAAATACAATTTTTGGCACCATGTTTTGTTTTGTTTTTAATTAATAATCAAATCATATCATTGCAAAATCTTTGATTTAAACTTCTCAAAGAATTAGTTGGGCATATAGTTATCATTAAAAAAAAAAAGGCTTTTGAAGTCTCTATAGATCCACCATTGCACCCCTAATTAATAATTTTCTAATTGGGGCAAATTAGAGGGGCAGGGAAGCCCCTTTTAATCCCACAACACAACTTATCATGGCTAAGGAGCAAGCTTCCTACCAGAGAGTAATTGTTATCTAAAGAGCCCCCTTCCACTAATTCGGTAAAAGTGTGGGATGGTGGGGAAAATTTTGCTCAACGTGACAGGATTTACTTTAGTTTTTTCCCCCTATGTGTACTGGGTGAACAACTAGTTCCCACTCCACCTCTCATGCGATGCTGGGCTACATAGCCCAGTATTCTTTTATCACAGCAAAGAAGTTCCTACCTATTATTATCCCCACCATACTTGTGTTTTAGTGCACGTTATTCCTGCAGCTCCTATCCTATGACACACCTTTGAGCACATATAATCCCATACTTCTCACTTGCACCCTAACTACAATTTACGTTCCTCCTGGTGGCCCCTGTCTGCAGTCTGAATTTGTTGAGTAGTTCGGCATGGGTAGCCACCAGGAACCACCCCTAATTAACGATGATAAATTGGGGCATATTAAAGAGACAGGAAATTTCTTTTTAATTCTGCCAAAGGAAGCACAACAACAGCTTCAAGCAAACATATAAACACCCCCCCCCTCCTCCGCTAATACCACTAGCTACCAAATTTTTAACATTATAGGTGATAAAAACATATTCCCATGAGATTAAAGAAGTCGTGCAGTCTAAAGTTTCAATCACACACACACACACACACACACACACACACATGTCTCTGCCAGTGCCAAATCAAGGGTCTGCCATCTTTAAATTGGAACTTTGGACCAGTAATGCTAATATGCCAGACATTGGGAGAACCTTACCAATAAACAAAGTAATACCCTTTCTGGCAAAGAAAGCCAGGTAGCATACAGCCCATAGCATGACATAGCCTAGAGATCCCATACTGCTTTCATCTGGTGAACTATGTGCACTCCCCTCAAGATATAGTGGAGGTGAGGGAGAGCTGGCAGGAAATGGCCCTTTTCGATATAAAGGTTGTCACATACAACTTAATGATGTGATGTTTGTAATCCCTCAATAACCAACTTGGTGGCAAACTTGTACAAGAGATCTTCATCTGCTGGCACTGCTCAAAGGCCAGCTGAGGCACAGATTTCCCTGGCCGTACAGCTTCTGAGTAGAATGGGTAAGACTCTTCGTGTAAAAAGCCTAAACAAGGCTATCCATGTCCAATCTAGTGCTGAACACCATGCAGTGCAGATACTTCAACCGTCGATGTTTATTGTAAGATCTCCTGCCAATCAAACTTCTAGAACTTTCTAACTATTATTAGCCACTCACATTACTATTTTATGCATTACATGAGCCCTGAAGCTGTAGAGTATTTAACTCTCACTCAATACTCGCTCCCTTGTTCACTTGCTTGCTATCCTTACATACAGTATGCTGCCACCTGAGTACTCAGCAGGCTAACCTCACCAATTCTGCAGCTAAGGCTAGGCTTGCAAATCACCAACCCTGAGACTAGCTATCTCGCCTCAAGGTGCCCGTTGACAGTTGGAGCTTTAGGTGGAATTGTACAAAGTTTTATTTCAAGAAACTGCTGAGACTCGGACAAAATGAAAGGAAACTGTATACATATAGTGAGTCTGGGCATGCTTGCATAAATGACGAGTTCCTTGTATGGTAATGTTGAGAGTGTATCAGCCAATGATAATATGTTGTGTATGCGTGTTTGTATGTTAAGTGAAAATGTATGCATGAATAAGATAATGTTAGAATACATGTGTAGTATATATGTTGCTGTGGGGTGGTCACACCACACCTCCCCCCCATGAAGACCGGAGACCGGCGACAGAAGCTAAGTCTGTATCGTTTTCTTCTGATGGAAGTGGTGTCCATCCTTGTCTCGACATCGCGTCTGCCAGAACATTAAGGTGGCCTTGAATGTAGACGATCTGGACGGAAAAATCCATCAGGCGTACTCTCCATCTCCACAGGCGATTGTGAATACCTTGAAATCCTGACCAGTCAAGTAATATGCGAAATGTTCAATTGACGATAACATAGCAAGAGCTTCAATTTCAGTTGCAGAATATCGACTTTCTCTTGGCTGCAATTGTCTGGAGTAGAATGCTACAGTTTTCCAGCTATTTGATCTGTATACACACAATACACCTCCAATGCCAGATTGAGAGGCATCACAAAATACACCAAAGGAATCTGAAAGAAGAGGAACACATAGGGAAATGTTGTTACAAATACATGAAACAATAACATCAAATGCATCAATAGCGTCGTTGTTCCAGTCGATGTTTTTGGGGAGCCCCCGTTTTGTGAGACAAGTCAAATGACGCGAATGCGAGGCAAAGTTCGGCACAAAATGACGATAATAATTGACAAGCCCAAGGAAGGAACGTAGTTGAGGTATAGTTTTAGGTCTGGCATACTCCCTTAACAGTTTCACTCTAGCCTCAGGTATAGACAGGGACCCATTACCAACATTATAACCAAGAAAGTCAAAGGAGGAAAATGCCCAACAACACTTAGATTGCTTTACAGTAAGACCATGATGGTTGAGACGTGATAAAACTTGATTGATATGGGATAGAGGAGGATCATGCCATGATAGAGAAAAGATGATGATATCATCGATATAAGCAGAAGAGAAGGATTCAAGCCCTCTGAGTACGGTCTGCATAAGCAGCTGAAATGTGGCAGGCGCATTACGCAATCCGAAGGGCATGCGGCAGTACTGAAATTTGCCGTGACGACAGCTAAAAGCAGTGTATTGTCTTGAGCCAGGTTCCATAGGCACTTGATGAAATCCTTTCTGGATAAGTACACAGCATTACCCAAACGGGAAACAATCTCAGTTACGGTTGGTATCTGAAAGGGTTCTGGTACTGTGACAGAATTAAGTTTGCGATAGTCAACAACAATTCTTATTGAGCCATCTTTTTTGATGATAGGAATGGGTGGTGAAGACCAACGAGACTGGGATGGTTCAATAATACCCAAAGCAAGCAATTCTTCAATAGAGGTTGGGAAGGCTTTTTCAACCTGTGCAGGTATACTGTAAGAAGGTGTCCACACTGGAGTGTCACAAGTCACTGAAATGGAGTGGGAAGTGGTCTGTGTGCACCCCGGAGTGTCAGAAAATACACTGGTATAGGATGACAGTAAAGATGACATTTCAGAGTGGTGGTCAAGACTTCATTCAGGTGAGATTGAAGAGGAAATGGAGTTACTTATAACCTGAGAGTCATCATGAACTGCAACAACAGCAAATACATGGGAACCTTGTTTGAATTCTTTTAAGAGGTTTACATGAACAACTTTGGATTTGGATTTATTTTGGGCACCAACAGGAATGACCCGGTAGTTAACTTCTGATGTGCGATCAACAATTTTGTAAGGGCCTTCCCAGGAAGCCTCCAGGCTACCATGCAACCCAGGAATTCTCAGCATAACAAGAGAACCAATACCAAACACACGAAGTTTACGATGATCCCGGGACTCACGCTTTCTGACAACGTCATCTTTTACACGTTGCTTTAAAGCCAGTAGGACAGCTTCCATGGAGTTATTAAGCTCATCAAGGAAACGTGGTACATTCACAGATGAGTCAGGTGAGATCCAGATAGAACGAAGAGAGGATAGAATGTGGGGTGTTGGCTTAAGGAATGTTAATTCATAAGGGGTGTGGCCATGTCTAGAATGGGGGAGGTTACGTAGATAGAACAAAGCAAGAGGAATGACAGCAGGCCAGTCTGAGCGATTATCTAGTGATTTTCTGATAACAGCTTTGAGGGTAGAGTGTAAGCGCTCAAGTTTGCCATTGGATTCAGGATGATAGGGTGATGTCCTAATTCGCTGGATCCCAAACTTAGCATAAACACATGACATAACCCTGGACAAGAAGTTGCTACCCTGGTCAGAGAGAACGGCAACAGGGGAACCAGTAAAAAAAAAATTAAAATTAGGTTTTGTGCAGTTTCCTCAGCTGTAAAACCATGCATGGGACAAGCAAATAGAAAGCCAGTGGCTAAGTCCATCGCAGTGAGAATAAAACGATAATTCTGCTTGGATTTAGGGAGAGGGCCGACCACATCAACGGCCAATTTCTCAAACCTCTTTGTAATGATCTCGGGAGGAATCAGTGGGGCTTTAGAAGGAGAAGAAGAGTTGAACCTTTGGCATTGCACACAAGATTTAACATCCATATCGATATAAACCAGGCCAGGTAAAATATGGATTTATTAATGCTCCAGTGGCGCCTACACCAAAGTGACCGGAGTGATTGTGGGCTATAGTGAGCACTTCTTGTCTGAGCTGTTTAGGAAGTACAATAGAGTGAGATATACGACCATTGGTTGTACTGAGACACATTAATACATCTTCAACAACAAAACACCTTTTAACACCTTGTTCTGCCCATGACCAAATGTGAGCAATTGAACTATCTGATCTTTGAAGTTTGATAAAATCAGATTTAGAAATACCATCAAATTGTAAGTGAGGGAAAGGAACTAAATGAGAAATAGAATTTGAAGCATTGGGCTTTGCATCAGAGTAAACTGAAACATCAGGCAAAGACTCTGTAGGTGTGGATGCAACTGTTGAAGGCGGACAGGCTATTGGGGAATGATTAGGTAGGTCATCAGGAGAAGCACTACCACTATGTGTGGAAGGAGGCACTTCAAGCAGTAAGGAGTCAGCAAAATCAGAGTCTTCTAAGCAATCAGAATTAGAGGGAGTGTCAGTATCAGAATACAGAATTACTGTTTCGTCATCTTGAATAGAATCAACTGAAATGGGAGTGGCACCTTCAACAGCTAGCCTGAGCTGACGCTCATGCTCTACCTTTGCATGGGCTTTAGCTTGAGCGCGGGTTACCAAAACTTTATTAGGAGTACACTTAGCCACATCAATAAAGTGTGTGAGGGTGTCCCCACAATCACGACCAACAAGGACTGAACCAGGGGGGAGTTTAGGAAACGAAGCAAAGAGACATTTACCCTGTACACCATGAGTGGAGAGTGGCAACAAATAACATGGCAAGGAATGATTAACATTATCAATTCCACTAATAGTTCTACGACACACAGGAGAGTCAGAGCTAGAAACTAAGTTGGATGAGCACATAGAGACATCTGCAGCTGTATCTAAGATCAACAAGGCTGGAACATTATTCACAGTACCATCTAGAGTGAGATTAATTAAATTAGGAAAGCCATTTACAACATTCAGACAGTCAGGCAGAATAGATTCTACATACTCATGACTGTGATCTGATTTCAATACAGTCTGATTTACAGATCGTACATTGTGATCAAAGTCCTTTTTTGGCTTAGCAGAGGCTGGAAAGCCTGGCATTGACTTAGATTGGGCAGTGGGATTTGAATCAGCAGGAGGAAACTGATTGCTCTCATGATTGGTTTTATGCTCTGGACAAGCATTGGCATAGTGACCTTCAGCATTGCACTTAAAACAGGTGATACTTTTGGGGTTATGAGAAAACAAATTATCGGATGGAGCTCTAGCAGGAACAGAAAGGCTAGGATTTTGTGGTCTCTCAGAGTAGGGTCGGTATGAATTGGAATGAGAGGGAAACATACCAGTGAATTCTTTCTTGGATTTGTATTGGTCACATGCAGTAAGAATATCTTGGGGGGTGTTTAGAGTTTGACTGTAGACAAAGGAGCGACCAGGTGTAGACAGAGAGGACAGTACACCACAGTTAGCAACAGTTTGTGATACGAGCGTAAGATCATCATCAGAAAATTTAGACATGACACCAGAATTCTTAAGAACAACAAAAGTATGATAGCTTGTAATTTTAGCCCAAGTAGAAGCTTCTAGACTACCAGATTGTCTAAACTTTGGGTAATACATATCGAGACAATCATGTGTACCAAACCCCCCAGATTCTAAGAGCTTGGCCTTCAGTAATTCCCAATTACCAAGGCATGAATCCACACAACAATGGTAAGTATCTAACAATTTACCCCTCAACACAACCTCAACCAGAACCACCCATTGGAACTTGTCAATATTGCGCGATACCATAGTGCGTTCAAACCTCAATAGGAGAGAAAAGGCATCTTCAGTACTGGACATAGGCACCAAAGAAGAACGCACACGGTCTAGTCTTTGTTCAAGTTTGTCAGCACGTCTCATAGCTTCACGCTCATCATCCTCCTTTTGTCTAGTCTGAGTGATGGCAGTCTGAGTGGCTAGAGTTTGTCTCATGAACTCCAGCTGCTGAGTCTGAAAAGACTTCTCTTGTTCACGCCATAATGCCTCCTGTTGACGTTGAAGACGCTGCTCCCGGTCACGCAGCTCATTCTGTGATACAAATAAAGACAAAAGTTTAGCAGATGATGGGTCTGAGGAAGCTGCTTCAGTAGCTAAATGGCTAGTAAGATGTCGAAGAGATTGGAGGTCATCTTGAGCAGGTACAGAAGTATGAGAAGCGCTGGCATCCTGGGGGGGGGCATTAGAAGCTGAGGCATCAAGATCAATTTTCATCTGACTTGCGCGGAGCACCAAGTTGTCCACAGAGAAATCATCTTCAAAGTAGGGTTCTTGTTCTTTTGGATAGGTCACCCTAGCACGAGAGCGATGAGGTCTCTTGTTTACTGGTTTGCACTGCACAGCTGGAGTATCTGAATCAGACATAATAAGTCAAAGAAAATATATTATAACGGTTGAATTGGAATCTTTAGTTTGAAAAAAAAAATGCTTAAACAAAGGGAATTATTTCAGTGTGATGAATTTATCGAAGTAGCGGAGCAACTATAAATAGGCGTAGAATCGTCTCTTAACTCCGAAGGAATTGCTTCAACTAAGGAGCACCGCTGTCACCAGATGTGGTGAGACAACTAACTGCTATCCCAGTGGTAGAGAGACACTATTCACACAGTATGCTGCCACCTGAGTACTCAGCAGGCTAACCTCACCAATTCTGCAGCTAAGGTTAGGCTTGTAAATCACCAACCCTGAGACTA
>WLWD01003545.1_pt1 | contig 39293 bp, 15 predicted proteins | sample 6712731 | NCBI WGS metagenome assembly WLWD01 (sample SAMN12718690, study PRJNA576275) | sponge metagenome | isolation source: marine sponge | host: Mycale hentscheli | place: New Zealand: South Island, Marlborough, Capsize Point | collected 2014-11-01
AAAACTATGCCTATGGATTTTAGGCAGTACTGCCCAAGCTGTGTGGTCATATAAATTATAGACTGCTTTGAGATACAAACACCATAATACTGTGAAGTATTTAATTGGAATAACTCCACAAGGATCTGTTAGCTACATATCAGATGGCTGGGGTGGGAGGACCAGTGACAAATATATTACAGAGCACAGTAATTTTCTACAAAATTTAATTCCTGGTGATACCATCTTGGCAGATCGTGGTTTTGACATACATGATTCTGTTGGCTCATATAGTTCGCAGTTGAAGATTCCAGCTTTTACAAAAGGAAAAAACCAACTTAGTGCGATTGATGTGGAGCAAACGAGGAGTATAGCTAATGTTCGCATTCATGTGGAAAGAGTCATTGGCAACCTTAGAAAGAAGTATTCCATTTTGAGTGCAACACAGCCAATAGATTTTCTCACTCAAAATGATGCAGTAACAACTCTTGACAAAATTGTGTGTGTGTCATGTGGACTAATAAATTTATGTGATTCAGTTGTTCCTTTTGATTGATTCATTTTTGATGGTTGCATTAATATTAAAAACATTTTACAGTAAAGAAAACTACATGAGAAACAGATATAGTGTGTTATGTCTGCATACACTTCTTTTTTATTTTTTGTTTTCTTTGAAATTTGGGCAGTTTTTGACAATCTGGACAGTACCAGAACTTAGTTTTAGGTGGAGAATCCATGTTCAAACAAATGAGGTGAAACCACTGATAGCTGCAGCTTGGATTATCACATCCCACCATTTCACCCTCTTCTGGTCCATGGCAATAGCAGTATGTCGGTTCCTAAAGTATGTATAAATAAATATATTTCGTTAAAATCTACTCAATATGACATATTTGCACTCCATTACCTGGGTTTCAGAGACATCTAATATTTCAGTAGGGTACTCTGAAATATCTAATGCTTCTTCAGAGTTTTCATGAATATTTAATACTACAAAATTTTGTGGGCCTACCAATGAGCTGCATGTCTGATTCTCTTCTTGTGTGTTAATACGAGAATAAAATTTTCCTATCAATTCTGGTAGAATTGCTCGCTCAAAAAAAGCTTTAGCTTTAACAACATTAACTTCCCAAAAGTCTTCATCTCGATAAATTCTTTCAACATTCATGTCATTTTCCATCCACACTATAAAGTCACAGTACCTCTTCTGTGTGCAGAATAGCTGGCACTGAACCTTAATACAGAAAAATAAGGGTGTTAAATCAATTTTTATAACATTTCTGCATTATAAGAACAGACCTGGTAATAGTAGGCATGATCATGCTTCAACAGAAATTTGCCACTATCTTCTTTCAAGCAAAATGAAGTATCTTTCACAGCATGTACAATCTGATCTTCCCGATGACAATAGGGACACTGTATTATACATTTATTGGTGAGTTACATAGTTTATTGAAATGGCTAGCTGTGCATATATTTATTACCTTAATTTCACAGATACCATCACCACAGCAAGAACAGTTAACTGAGCCATCCGGAGAAGCACCAATGAAAGAGTAATCTGTGCTAATGCAAAATCCTGATGGCTTCACTTCAAATTTATGATGGGACATGGCTTGACTAATGATGTATTTTTTTTTAGCAGTTGCTTCATGCTCACACCCGTACTGAGTTGCTGCAGTTTTAAACCTAGATAATTCAGGATGGCAAATACTCATAATCAAACTTTTGGAGGGATTTGACGGATCAGTGTGGCATACAGCTTTAAAGCGTGAAGCAGTAATTCTACCTGCACGCATTTTTTGCCACAATCGTGATTGAACTTGGGAGCGAGTAACAATTTCAGCTTTATCAACTTCATCTTTTGTCACTTCAATTTTTACTTCTTTACTAATAGTCAGCAATTCTGAATAATTCTTACTTAAGTAAGAAGCTTTATATAGTGTAGTTAAACACAGTGGAAGACTACCATCAGCAGCTTTAGGAATATACTGGGATGAATGGGGCTCTACTAATGAGAGAATGGCTGGCTTAGATGAGCAACTAGCTAAAGATGCCAAGAAATTCTTCGTTCTGGTAATATCTGCTCTTTTGATCATAGGAGAAGGTGATTTAGATGCTCTTGGAGTTGAAGAAGGTGATTTAGATGCTCTTGGAGTTGAAGAACGTGATTTAGATGTTTTTGGTGTAGAAGAACGTGAAGATCCTGAATTTACTGTAAAATCACCTTTTTCAACGGCTGTCCAACACTTCTTCTTTCCAGTAAATTCAATATCTCTTACTCGAGCATACGGGACCTCTTTCACTCCATTGGGAATAACCCAGTAAGCCTTTTTTTGGGTTACTGTCATGGAATCTCGGATTCTGACTCCTGACTCAATTGCCCACAGCAGAGAAGCCACATGAGAGCAGGATTCCCCTAGGCCTGCCATGCAGTCACAGTGAGCAGAAATAACTTTCCCATTATTTTCAGCAATGATCCAGGGAGTAAGAGGCTTCTTATTTAAGCTCATTGAGTGATTTACCTATCCAATTTTAAACCAAGCTAAAGAATGTGAAGCACTACTTATGTTAATTTCTTACCTTACCAATAACAGCTCTCACATCTGAAAAAACTTTCACCAACACTTCTCTGACCCATCCAGACACAAAATTTTTGTAGCAATCTAAACTCTTATAGTTCATAAGATCTTCTCCAGTGTATGGACTAGGTGTCAGGAGTAAATACATCCCCAGGTTGATGTAAGTTATACCAGGCCACAAATCTACATCATCTTGCCACTCATTCCTTGGTATTTCATAAGGATCTACACCCCCAATGGCCATTAACTTCTCCATGTAACGCTTCCTTCCTTCCTTGTCCTGCAGAGACAAGAAATACCCCGGCAATAAACACTTCCTTTTGGCTGGCGGTTCCATTTTAGCCCACTCAACAGCTGATGCGGGTTTTAGCCACGCGCTGGTTGTGCACCAAAATGGCCGCCCGCAAGATTACGTAATTAATAATTACGTAACTGCAAAGGGTCTATGTACTATGTTATAATCAACTTCATAATAAGATTATTTTTGATAATAAAGGTTTATGATGATGGGTACAGGGATTAGCTATACTTTTTTTATTCTAATAATTGTGTTATTATTCCAAAAGAATAGTATATTACTCCATATATTTTCTTATTATTCTCTTATTTTTCCAGCTGGTAACCCTTGCTATTAGGGATAAATAACACTAGTAACCCTTGCTGTTACTCATACAAATTGTTGTCACAATTGGAGATCAATATATTTTGTCCCTTAATTTTTTTTATTATTATTGTTATTCCAAATATCTACAACTTCAAAGGTGTTGTTTTTAACACATGAAAAAGAACATAATACACTGGCTGTTCTTACACTTATTTCTGATGGCTAGGCCCTGCCAGATTATGCTAGCAATTTTTCTGGAATAATAGACTTGTAATAGCATAGTGGAATAATTCTAGAATAGTAAGAGTATTTAGGAGAATAATAAGGGAAAATGGGAATAATTAGTTTATATAATCCTTAATCATAAAAGAAAATCAATAGTGCTTTTTTCTCTCTCTCTTTCTTGTACAACAAAGGACATAAACCTTGTTAGAAATGTTATTATGAGGAAGATTTTCATAACTTGATTAAAGCTGCTGGGTTAGTGCTGGCCACTCTATTATTGTATTTCCAAAATAAAAAAAGAAAGTTTGAAATACTGGGAGAACTGTCAATCAGGCTCAGAGTCAGCAAGTCATATCAAGAATTATGCTACATGGATTCTCTTCTTGAGCAACTCAACAATCATACTGCATTAGAATTGACAAAAAATGTATAATTATTACCAGCCAACCTACAAATGTGAAGGGAAGAGACAGTGCATCCATTGCTAAGCATATTAAAATTCTTTATTGCCATAATCCACATTTCCCCCAAATGTTTGGTATAAATTTCTCACAATTGAACTTTTTTCAGCTGCAGGGAGCATGTTTTTACGGATAAAAAAAAGTTAAAATTACATGTATCAATAATTCAGTCATTCTTGGCTGAAATAATTATATAAGTATAATTAATAGCAAACATTTTCGTTCTAACATCAGGTTAAGCTGTAATTAACATAATATTACTAATAAGTTAGTCTTTAGCTATAGCTATACAATTTAGGGGAAGTTTGCATGCATAATTTTATTTTCACTGCCTGAAAAGAGTTCACTGACAACCCTAACAAAATCTGTGAACTGTGCTGGTAATTATTGTTCACAACAATGGACAAGAAGTAGATGTTAATAAACTAGTTTCAAAACATTATCACTAATGTACTGGTTGTCTTTGGACTCTTTTCAGGTAGTGTTAGCTAGGTGATAGAGTGTTAATATGCCACACATTTCAGTGTCAATAATCTAGATCATAACTAACCTAAACTCATATACACTGGTAGTAAAAAACCTACTCGGGTTCGGACACTCTGTACTAACCTCGTGTCGTAACTTTCGGTGTTCTCTGTTCACTCATTTTATCTATTATACCATAGAGTTGATTTACTCATTGAAGGTTTGAGTTTCTTGGTTCACATTTATGTTCTAATTGGATACAGTCAAAAAAAAATCTGACAATTTCTATGTGGTTATTCAATAGTGGGAATATTCTTTTATCATTTAGTTATTTGTAAATAAGTTATTGTTTGCCTTATCTGTTGCTACCAAACTGCAAGTATTTGTGTGAAACATCATCTGAAATAGTAATAACAGAAAAATTACATCAACGTATAAATGCCATAATACTAGTGAGCAATGTCACTAAGGTTTGTTAACTAATGATTATTATGTTGTACTATAAATTCTTCAAATGAACAAATGATACAAAACTAGACTCCACAAAAATGTCCATTGACAACCATAGCAAAATCGTAAATCAGTGTATAATCAGCTGACAACTAGCTTGATGACCTCTACAGTCTCATCAACTTTTTGTTAACTCTAATTATCAACACAGTTTACAGATGTTGTCAAGGTTGTCAATGGACTCTTTTCAGGCAGTGTATAACTTGCCATGCATGCAGGTAAAAAGTAACAGATAACTACATAATAAACTGAAACCCACAACCCATTCACACAAAAGAACATAATCCTATTGACAAATTAACTAGTATAAGGTGTGTGCATGATAATGTCATTCATAAGTCATTCCATTCTTTCTATAGCCATTGATAGGAGGAGGGTGGTCCCACAGCTCCACCCCTAAGGGTACCTCTAATAACTGTAGGGAATGACCTCCCACTTGTCATCACAGTCTCCCCAATTTTAGACTATAACTTTGAGATATTTAAATTTGTTTTGTACTCAATATTGCAATAGATAGAACTATAAAGTTGGCAATTAATGATTGCATTGTATTGATAGACAAACAAGCTACATAGGCAGCTGCATGCAATCACATTACAAGTTAAGGCAGTGATATTACCTTGTCCAGTTAGAGTGTACATTACACTCTTGTCGTTCTTAATTTATTATTGTACTAAAATTTATTGAGGGTGGGATGGTGGGTTGGGGGGCGAGATTTAGCAATATCAGTTTTGTTTCCAAGCCCACTATAACTTTGGACGAATGCTGGGAGAAATGATCAGATTCATACAGATCGATACACAGACTGTTTATTCACTATCCCCCCAAAGTTTGCTTAGTAATATCATGTTATACTCCACCCCAATTTAAGCACAACAGGATGCAGTTTCAGACAATGCTCATTAGCACATCAATAAATTATCAAAAAAAATTGCAGCAATCAGTGACAAAATGAACAACCATTTAAGCACATAAAATAGAAAAATTATTTTTCATGGTACATTTCCTCTAAGATAATAAATACAAGGTAGTAAAATGGTTTATATTGAATTATATCGTTTGAGTTCTATCTAATGTTATGATCAGTAGACACAACAGGATAACATGTTTGTGATTACAGAAAAGTATACTAAAATTGCCTGTGCACATCTTGATAAGCAACATTGGGAGAAACTTGAATTTTCAGTTCTGTTGTAACATCTTCATGAACAGGAACATTTGTGCTCTGCAATGGGTTTCTTTTATAACAAAACTTTTGCTTCTTGCTTTTCAAAAACAATCCAGAACAAGTTCCAACAATACCAATAAAAATACCAAATATACAAGACACAGTTCCAATGACTACTGCAACTGGGTAAGTAATGCCAGTCACTTGATTGACTGTTGTAGCATTACATGATTCTTCTACATCGTGACTTATTGCACCATTATCTGTAACTACACAATGTAAAAAAAAAAATTATTGTACCACAACAAGATATAACTTAATAAATATAGCAAAAATACAACTGCAAATAAAATAATACTAAATGCAACAGTATCAATATTATCAGAATAGCTATTTTGTCAATAAAACAAACAATGACATTCTTTGCTTTTACATCAATTAAGCTACTAGCTTTTTGTTCTGTGTAAGGATAAGATTATATTTTACTTTTTTACTTGATAGTTAATATTAGCTAAGGCAATTCATCAATTTAATCACAGCATAGAAAATGCAGCATTTGTAATATTTTGAAAATGTAATAATAGCTAATTTATTTGTTCTAACAGCCAATATTGTTAACCAATTTTAATTAACCATATTGGCTGTTAGAACCAGAAAATTTGTTACTATTTTCATTATTTCAGCCAGAAAATGACTGAATCATTAAAAAAATGTAGTAAAACTATTATTAATTGTAAAAGTATTCAACTAAAGCAGTAACAACAATGGTTCAGGAGTTAATTGTACTCAAAATACATAAAATTGTATTAAATGAAAACTGATACTGGCATGTCTATTATATTTTGGTCACTGACCTGTGGTATCATCAATCACAATTGTACTATCAAATAATAAATGCAAAGCACTCCAATCCCATTCTCCATTGTTATTGCAGTACATGATAACAGATCTGTTGCTGGAAACATCCATTAATAGTACACCAATGGCACCAGAAACATTTACAATATAACTGTGTAGAAATACGTCTGGAATATATCCAAGGAGAGAACATCTTCCTAAAAATCAGATTCATCAAAGCTAGCTATTTGATGAATAATTATTTGTAACACATACCGAAGTGAAAATTTGATGCTTGATTACAAAGTGAAATATTAATAGCATATTCAGTGTTGTTTTGTAAAGTAAAAAGGCCAGAAGGTTCAGTGAGAGTTTGCACTTCAGGTGTAGGCGAGTTTACCGAATTAATATTAACCACAAAGTACTGATAAACATCAACTCTGCTGTTGGAATTCCAATAATAGTAAAATTCAGAGTAACATCTCTTTTCTCGTATTGGGTAATAATCAAAGAAATTGGTAAGGAATTATCTACAAGGTACATACAAAAATAGAAAGTACTTAAATTTATATAATTATATACTTTTTAACAATTTCATTATTTTAATTTTTTTCTGCCATAATAATTTATAGTGTCAATAATAAACGCAATAGATTGATGAAAATAAAAAATGCTTATATACATTATAACTAATTATCTCTGAAGACAACTTATCTTGTTTATTAAAAAAAAAAAAATTGAATAGCTTCTTGGTATAATATTCATATTATGACAAATTTAGAATACATCTATTTGTATTTCTAGTAGTAATTACAGTTTTGATTTTTCTTTTTTTTTAGTTAAATTTTTTTGTATTTGGCCTTTTCAAAAAATATATTTTACAATAAGATAATCAAGCATTAAATAAAATCAAGTAAATAGTAAAGATGTAGTTAATATACTGTAGTTGATATTCTTATTTGTTTCTGATTTTGTCTTGAAATTTTTTTCAATTTTTTTCAGTTGATCTCTAAAAATCATTTGACATGAAGTGTAATAAACACAGAACTTCACAGTATGCTCATTCAGGCTGCAGAGTTGCCATAAACAAAGGTACCCAATGCAGACAAGTATATTGGGAATGCAATTTGATTGTAAACATTCTCAAATATTGTATTAAAAATGTCATGCTCTTAAGTTCACAAACAATGTACTGACAACATTAGCTGATAAAAAATAATATTAGAAAATGTGTTTATGAAAGATGACTAGAGAAAGAATACTTTTGATGCTGAGTCCTATTGATTTCTATGTAATGAAGTGGTAGGTATACCATAAGCTTTTGTTAATTTTACTTCTATGTTAGTTTCACTATTATTATATAGTTAAGTCTCAAGGGCCAAACTATATGACTTCTAATAATAATCGCTTCCTGCACTCTTTCATAGAAGCTATAGGGATCTGAAGTCTTCAAAAGGGGAGATTTTTGTAAGTATTAGAAAATGTCGAAACTAATCATCAAAGTATTAAGACACATTGGCTTCATCACAGAAAATGCCCATTTGAGGAGTTTCAATTGAAGATTTTTTAATGATATGATGTGATTTTTAACAAAAGGGTTGTGTCAAAATTATACAATTGATGAACATCAAACACAGAGAAATTATATGACAATGTAGTGTAACTGAGCTACTTTGTTTCCAGAAAAAATTTCGGTCGCTCTAAAGCCCCCGTTTGGTTTATTTTCACTGGATCCAGGGGGGGGGGGGGGGATTTTTGATGGTGTATCTTCCATTTTTCTGTATAAGTATAAGTGAATAAGGATGTAGTTGATGAGCTCTGTCTGACAGTCCACACGAGATAACGATCAGCAGCGATACACTCATAAAGCACTTCATTCTTGAGGCAAATGGTATTGAAATTCAAAACTTGAACAAGAACTAGAAGCACACAAATATAGTAGTAATAACAGAGCAACTGCAGTGAGAATAGAAGGCTGTTCACAATTTCATACCTGAAGAAGACAAAGGTAAAACCGTAATTAGAAATATAGCTTCCACAGCAATAAATTTCATTATGCTTTTGCTTGTAACTAACAAACTAGCTATTACAAGCAAAAACTGCACTTAGTGTACAGTCTGCGAGAGAAATTATCCAAAAAATTAAATAAAACGACGGAAATCCGTTCTTAAGCTTTAAGCCCTCTCGCTACAACATGCTGATTTTCTAATGCAAAGAAATTATAACACACGTTGGTATACTTCTTCACACTGTTTTTTTTATAATGCTAGTTATATTTATAGTAATTCAGAAATTAATTTTTGTCAATATTTTACCAGTCAGCTGATTAGTTATTTCATGCTAAATTTAAATAGCGTTTATTTTTTTTGAGAAAAAATGGTGCATTTCAAAGAACCCCTCTACAGCACTGTTTTACAGTAACACTATGTGTTGGAAACAACAACAGGTTTCATTACACTATTATCGTACAAGCTATATCAATTATTGAATATTAATACAATTACACAATTAGGAACTACATAATAATCAACATGAAAATTACTATTGCTCAAGCTATCCATTCCAAAGTTTATCCTTAACTCTGATGAACATGTCTTCCTCAATGAATGAATAAATATTCACAGAGCCAGGGGTCCAATGAAAACTTGAGTGCCACAAGTGTTGAGAGTGTAAACCAGATATAAAACAGATATAAGTATTTGAAATATGATATACTTTTGTAAATTTTGTTAAGTAATTATCAAGTTTTAGTTATCTAATGATTGTATTGAAATGTCTTGTGTACATTTTCATAAACAACGTTGGGAGAAACTTGAACTTTCAATTCTGAATTAGCATATTATTTTATAGGAATACTCAGCAGCTGGGATATGTTAGTTTTCTAACAAAATCCAAATTTCTTGTTTAGGGCAAAAATTCAGCAATAGATTCCAGACAATTTCCATACGTAATCCGGTTGTAACTAATAATAGGCGTGGCTACCTTATTCAACAATGTACGGTAAAAATCGCTGTTAAGTTTAAATCGCACGGGAAGTAAAATAGCGTGGGGAAATAGCACCCAAACTAGGTGAAATAATTCGATTTAGCGAAATATTACTGGTAAGTGCCATTGCGTGCACCCTTAGACTTGGAAACGTACAGTTAGAGTAGTTTCCAGGATACAATGTCATTCTTTAGTGGGAAGTTCCACTGCAACGGTTGGATTTTTTTTAAAAATTCTTAGTCGAAAATGAAATTCCTGAAAGTGAACGCTGAAATTCCTGAAAGTGAAAGCTACAGTACAAAGGATTAAAAAAATAATTAGCCTTACTGTTAGCTAGTGATAGCAGGGGTGATGGTGATATTACTCATACAAACACATCTGTCTAAAATTGTACAATGTGCATCACACAAAGTTAAAATGAGTTTTATATTTTTAATTATAGTGTGAAGCAGTGTAGACAGTGTGAGAGGGATATGAAGAGTAATTGAAACATAACATGCACTGAAAATTTTGTTTAAAAATTATCAATCACTAGTTATCTAATATTTGTGATTGAAACATCTTGTGTACATTTTCCTAAACAATGTTTGGAGAAACTTGAACTCTCAGTTCTGGATCAACATCTATAACAGGATTATTCATAACAGGATTATTCATAACAGGATTATTCATAACAGGATCATTCAGCATCTCTTTTTAGGGAAGAATTCCACAATAGAATTAAACAATTCCACTGCATATGAATGGTGCAGATCCAGTGATTGATAAGGACGATATTGATATCTACAGTATTTGATTCTTCAGATGTACTATAATCGAATTAAAATTGAAAAAAGTTTCCTAACTGCATACAAGTTTTTGAAATAAATAATGTAAAACGGTATAGCAAACTTTTCTCTGTTGTCTAACAAATATAATGTGTTATTGACTCGCAATTTTTGGTGGCTCCATCAACAACTTTTACCACATAGCTAAATTTAAAGATATTAATAAAATATTTAACAATAATGTCCCATACTTTGACTGTGATCTTGCATGATCTTATTAGTAATCTTATCAAAAGATAATTAAGGTCAACTGGTTAAGATTCCATCCTATTTTTATTTATTGAATGATAAAGTATTAAGAATTTATTTATGATTCAATAAGTAGTAACTATTTGCCCTATAATCTGACCTATTTTATGTAAGATATATGTTAATCTTTTCTGCTGGAATAAGATGAGAGAAAAGCTTGGTTGTATACATACATTTAAATTATGATGTCACAGTATTAGTTAGAATGTAAATTTCAGCTAAACCCTTCATTTTTGTGTGCATATTATAGAGTATAATTTGGAGCACTATAATTATTATATTTTTAAACAGTGTAGCAGTGATCAAGAATATCTTTGAATCAAAATGGATATTCAAAAGAAAACTACTTATACCAGAAAATGGCATGTAGCTAACATTGTGGGAAAACAGTGGCCCCAGAAGTAATTTTAAAATATTACTCTTAATTCCCCTTACTGGCACAACTTCTACAAACCCCCCCCTATTCCACTTTGTCCCAATTATCAAGTTTCACATGGTCCTGGGAGTTCATATTGGAACTACGACAACACCATCTCAATTTACAATTGCTAAGTAATGGCCATCTGTTCAGCTCGGCTTATGTAATCACTTTGTGACTTCATTTTGAATAGGATTTCACTATGTCAGGTGATTCTTAAGTTTAATGTTCAAAAGAAGTAGAGAGAGGCTGTATTGCAAAAACAAAAAACAAATGATAAATATGACAGGCTTTGGGAAAAGGTACAGATTAACTCATTTTTTATGTCAGTAAGTAAACATTAGTACAGTAAATTACTTACCTCCTGATACCCTACATGGTTCAAAACAGAATACAATGCTTTGAAATGGAGTTATTTTAATCTTTAATTCGAGAAATTTTGTCTCAAGCATTCATTTCCTGTTTACTCAAATTCTGGGGAAGCTATTAGAACCACTTGTCAACTGTATTAAGCATTTAAACTTTGCCAAGATGAGAAAGAATGGATATATGATGGATGTAGTAGTATAGCTGCACTAATGGACAGTTGTACACAAACTTTTGGAACATTCTGACATGATGTCATCAAAAATGGGGGCAAATAAAAACTCTTTTGTTTCTTAATGTTGTCGTATACTGTTGACATATTATTATTTTGTTCTAATTATGAATCATAACACTTGTTTAAAGTTGAGAGTTGAGTATTTTGATTATCAGAAGCAATTAATAATGCTGCACACAATATTAGGTACACAAACTTGAACACCACTAAGAAGATCGCCCTTCTACAAGTTATTTGCTGTACAGTCATCTGCTGTATTTTTTATTTCACTGAAAGTAATCGTTTCAAATTAAAATAAGCACTATTACTAAGATAAGAAGTATGGTATAATCACCTGAATTATATGTGTAGAGCATATATAACTGTCAAGTAAACTCTTCATTTCTGCACTACATTGTATCATATATAAACTCGTAACATTTGTAATAGTCAGAACTGAAGAAAGAAATGTGGAGTTCCTAAAGATTAGTTGTGCTGATATACTAGATGATCCTATTCTCTTAGTATAATTAGCTGTACCACCAAATCTACTATAACTGTAAGTGAATAAACTTGTTGTTGATGAGCTCTGTGTGGCATCCTATTGTAGAATACCATTTTGATCATCAATAAATTCATAAAGCACCTCATTCTGGAGGCAAATGGTATTGAAATGAATAACTTGAAGAAGTTTAGCTATACCACAAATAACATGATGTATAAAGCAATTATAAATTACTACCACAACTGGGTAAGTAATGCCAGTTACTTGATTGACTGTTGTAACATTACATGATTCTTTATCAACATTGTGTGTAATTGCACTTGTCTCTGTAACTAACACATGTGTAATAAAGAAAAATTATGCTATATACAATAAGATTCAGTGCAACTTGATCAACATTATCACAATAGCTATTTAGTCAAAACAAAAAAAAATTATTCAGTATAATTTTCAATGCAACAACTTGCTATTTGTTAATAGTAAAAATAGTAGCTTTTAGTTTTTTTACTTCATAGCTATCATTCAGCAATATTAATTATTTCAGTCATTATGTTAATCAGAAAACAGTAAATGCAGCATTTCTTTACTTTCACAATATATAATTGAAAAGGTATTAATAACGGTAAAGAACTCTCCTGAAGTATTAGCAACAATGCTTCAGTAGTTAATGGTACCCAAAATACATTCGATTACAAACTTAAAAAGCAGAAACTGATCGAATACTGGCATGTATTTTTTTTGTCACTGACTTGTGTTATCACCTGTGCTATCATCAATCACAGTTTTACTACCAAATAAGAAATGTAAAGCACTCCAATCCATTCTCCATTGTTATTACAATACATGTAACTGATGTGTTGCTGGAAACGTCCATTAATAATACATCCATAGTACTAGATATATCTATAATATAACTGTGTAGAAATACATCTTCAATATTTCCAAGGTAAGAACATCTTCTTAAAAATTTGATTCATCATAATAATATTTTCATTTAAATTATTAGTATAACACATACCAAAGTGGAAGATTGATGCTTGATTACAAAGTGAAACTTTGATCGTGTATTCAGTGTTGTTTTGTAAAGTAAAAATGCTAGAAGGTTCACTGAGAGTTTGCACTTCAGGAGTAGGCATGATTACAGCATTACTATTGACCACAATGTACTGATGATAATATCAACTCTGCTGCAAGAATTCCAATGAATACTAAAATTCATATCATCTCTTTGCTCATATTGGGTAATGATCAAAGAAATTGGTAAGTAACTATCTACAATGTATGTAAGGTTGGCAGACCAAGTTCGTAGTATACCAAATTTAAAGCAGAACAATCCCAGCATTTATTTATTCTGGACAGAATTTTGTGGTTGTTGCTTAATCATTTTTTTCCTTCATGGTTGAATTTGAACATTATATAAATCTAATTTTATCTAAAATGTCTTTGTACTTTTAGTTTTTTCTCATGAATGTTTCATTTTTTTTAATTAAGTAAACCTATTCACTAAGGGTTGGCAAATATGCTGGCATGATTTTGAGGGTAATAAGTGACTTCATAAATACTAGCATAAGCTAGCATGATTAGTGTAATTAGCCAAGCATCGCAACACTGTTAATGCCTCCGCCTCTGCTATAAAAGATAAAATATAACAATTATTTATTGTGCACATGATGATATAATGATACTTACCTTCATCATTGGAATCTAAATCTCGAAGCGCATGCTGAAGCCTTGCGAGTTTATTGTATGAAGAGGAAGCATAGTCCAAAACAGGTTTTTTCCATACATCCCAGGCTTCACTAAACCTGTCGAATATGTTCAGGTAAGCTCCCTGAACAACGGCTGTGTCGGAACCTCTGCTGTAGGCAGCCCCTCCCCCTTACCTCTATAACTGGAGACGGCAAGTCTGGCACCCAGAAACAACAAACATTTCCATTGTAACCTTTTAGTGTTTCATTCATCGTTACAATAATGCATCATTCCATCACTATCTATCCACCATTAGCTAGCACATCTCACTCTCTATATAAACAGACAACATCTGTTCACTTTTTGCCCTGTTCTAAAAGAAATATTTGTAACTGGAGACTTTGTCAATAACGGATTTCTTCACAAGTTGCTCCTTCGTAGCAGCTTCCATCTTGCTGGTAACTAGAGAGTCGTCGTCCAAGCTAGCCACCAATTAACTCAACCTCACTCAACCTCGGGTCAGCTTGGGCTTCGGTTATCAGCTGGATACTGGCGTCAACTGGTCGTGCCTTGGCTGTTGTGCTCTCCACCTTGGCCTGGACGCGGTAGGGTTGGCTGGTCCTTCACCTTATAGCCCCGTAGTGAGTGGATTTACGCCCGCTCAGAATATGTTATCTTGCCCAACCATGAGATCAAATTCATAATAAATCTATACAATAATGATAATATGTAAAGAGTTTCCACTACAAAAGTATAATTTAACAACTTACGCCTTTAATGCGTTTCAAATGAGGATACTCCATAATTATTTCTTCAGGTTGCATGCCATTATTAACTAATTCCAGCCTAGTTTTTTAAATGTTCTTTTTATAAGTTCACTCAGAATATCTTGCTTGGGCTTTGACTTGTCCACTTCTTTTTTTAGCAGTTCTTTATTCCTTTCGGCTGACACGTCATCTTCCACATCAACGTCAACGACGGCATATGACCGTTTAGGTGTATCAAGTTTTAAACTTTTTGGTTGTGGCATACTATGTGAACGCTTTCGGTTAACATTTTGACACCTGACATATATATACTGCTTCCATGAATTCTAAAGAATTAGTAAATAAATATTTAGTAAGAATGATTAAGTGTTTAAAGTTGAACCACTTTCTGTAAGAAATAAAATACTTTCAGATACAGCACTGTTGCCCATCAGGATGCAGATCAACAACTCACATATAAACAGTGGCCATATGAGGATTCAGATTAGTCATGTGTACAGAGATTCTTATAGTTGTGAATATGGTTGAACACTGAATTTAATTGGATGTGTGTGTGGAGGGGAAGGGGGGTTGGACCTACCAACCCTACTTTATTGCCACTATGACATGCAGACTCTGGTTACTTTATGTCAGTGTTGTACTCTATTCCCACAACTAGACACTTTAGTTCTCCCCTTTTATTAAAAGAGATTAATGTTGCCCTAATGCACCAGTTTGATATCATTCCCCTAGATTAGTGTGCATTTCATGGAAACATGGCAAAAGCAGATGATCTTATGAATACAGCTGGTTCACAAAATTGGATACTCTTAGACTGTTTTGTGTGCATTTAAATTTAAGAAAAAGTCTCACATACCACTTTAGTGACAGCACACAATCAGGGAAAACTCGAGGAAGCTTTATTACCCAAGCTGCCCATTCATTGCCACATTACATACTATTAAGCAGTAATATTCTATAGTAGCTCTTTCTTGTAAATTAAATTATTTTCAAGGAAAGCAGGAATTACTAATATCATACTTGATAAATCTGTGTACATTATGCTGTCACTACTAATAATCATACCTGATATATCTGTGTACAGTATGCTGTCACTACTAATATCATACCTGATATCTGTGTACAGTATGCTGTCACTACTAATATCATACCTGATATATCTGTGTACAGTATGCTGTCACTACTAATATCATACCTGATATATCTGTGTACAGTATGCTGTCACTACTAATATCATACCTGATATATCTGTATACAGTATGCTGTCACTACTAATATCATACCTGATATATCTGTGTACAGTATGCTGTCACTACTAATATCATACCTGATATATCTGTGTACAGTATGCTGTCACTACTAATATCATACCTGATATATCTGTATACAGTATGCTGTCACTACTAATATCATACCTGATATATCTGTGTACAGTATGCTGTCACTACTAATATCATACTTGATATATCTGTGTACAGTATGCTGTCACTACTAATATCATACCTGATATATCTGTATACAGTATGCTGTCACTACTAATATCATACCTGATATATCTGTATACAGTATGCTGTCACTACTAATATCATACCTGATATATCTGTGTACAGTATGCTGTCACTACTAATATCATACCTGATATATCTGTGTACAGTATGCTGTCACTACTAATATCATACCTGATATATCTGTGTACAGTATGCTGTCACTACTAATATCATACCTGATATATCTGTGTACAGTATGCTGTCACTACTAATATCATACCTGATATATCTGTGTACATTATGCTGTCACTACTAATATCGTACCTGATATATCTGTGTACATTATGTCACGTAAGCTTTTTATTTCTTCAGTGCATTCTATCATTATATCACCTCTTAAACTTGTAACATTAGTTATAGTCGGGACTGAAGAAAGAAACGTGGAGTTTCAAAAAAATAATTGTGCCGAAATAATGGATGATCCAATACTCTTAGTATGATTAGTTCTACCACTGTAGACAGGATAACCATAAGAGAATAAATTTGCACTTGATAAGCTCTCTCTGACATTCCATTGTAGAAAGCCATTTTGATCATCAATACATTCATAAAGCACTTCATTTTGGAGGCAAACTGTATTAAAATTCAAAACTCGAACAATATCTAGACCAACAATAAATATAGTAATAATAGCAGTAACTGCAGAGGCTATTTATATTTTCATACCTGAAGACGATAAACCTAAAACCATAATTCGAAATATAGCTTCAAAAGCACTGGATTTCATTATGCTTCTAGAGAGGAACTAATTCCAAAGTTAAATAGATCGCTGCAATCGGTTATTTTTAAAGCTTAAACTCGCTCAGGATTATAAAAGAAATGGAATTTTCTGAAATCAGAAAATAATTACTCACTTTAGTTTCGTTAAGTTCGTAACTTTATTTCCCATAATCACTAGGTACTTTTACAGTTATTCAGATTTATTTTTGTCAATGGGTTTTTAGCATTTAAATTATAACTTGCTTAATTTGAATAGTGATTATAATTTTTGCATGCTAAGTATAGTGCATGTCAAAGAAACACCTCTATATCACTGTTTTACAGACATTGTAGTTGGAAAAAAAACACAGGACTGAATTGTAACAGCATAATGACAATATAGTATATCAGCCTACATTATTATCAACATAAAAAAAGTTAGTTGTTATAAAGGGTTGAAAGATATATACTTATTAAATGTGAATTCTAAGAAGACTACTAGCTATCTATTCTTTGAAAAAGCAAAGTTTGTCCATAACTGATGAATGAATTCAGGAATTCTTCATAAAGCCACTGAAATCCAATGCACAGTTGATGACCACAATAATAATAGTAGTTTTTGTCGTTGTTGTTGTTTTTTGCTTCAATGATCAACGGAGGTGACTAATAACTTATATAAGTGCTTAGCTATAGCATTGTTGATTTTATAACATGACAATTTTTCTTCTTTTATAGTTTCCAATTGTCGTCACAATTAAAGAGCAAGTTATTTTGTCCCTCAATTTTTTTTTATTGTTGTCATTCTAAATCTCTACAATTTGTTCAAAGGTAAAAAGAACATAATACACTGGCTGTTCTAAAACGTATTTCTGATAGTAACTGTGAGAGGAATACCTGAAATAGAATAAAAAACAAAACTTTTACATTGCATTAGTATGCTTACACAATTACCTCCTAAAACTCCAAGATAAGTACTGTGAGGTATTTTATAATGTATGTATAATGTCTTCATGACATAAGTTAACCAAGAAATGGATACACACTAGAGTTTAAATCCCAAACCCTCAACTTCCAGCAACCAGCAAACTGTTAGCATGAAGTAAAACTACTACTGGCAGCAAGAAAGTGTTTGCATTAGTAATTTCTTAGACTATGTTATTAGAAAGAATTTACTGTATTATTTAGAGATAGTGAATTGCTTTGCTGATTATTCATGTACTATTACATTTTAGAACCTGTTGCAATATTGTCACTAGGTGTACTAACTTGGTAAGTGTGCACTATTTTTTGCCTTTAGGTATATGAACTGTGCATACTAACAACCCTTGGGGTATTACTACTTTTGAGTTTTAGTTTAATAGAATAGGCCAAAGCAGGGAGCGGTTATGTGAGGCAGGATATGCCAGGGTCTACTACTCTCTCATATCCACCTATATGGGACCAGCCCTACCATAAAACTCTCCTGCTGCCCTCTCATAACACAGGAATTTACCACAGCTAGCTGCTTTACTGCTTACTGGGAGCAGCCCAGGTAGAGTTAGATCTGGAGATAACAGCTGGCAGCTAACAATGCTAAAGTAAACTTGCTAAAGTAAACTTTCTGGCGGGCTTCAATTGAATTTTAATTGAATTTTAATTTTGGGCCGGAAACTCAGAAGAATTCACTTGACACCGAAAATGCTGATAAACAAAGTTGCTAGTGGAAACTGGGCAGGGCTGGGTAAACCAGATCTAAAATAGTTAGAGCATGCGCTTAAGTACTGGTGGATTTAGTGCACAAAGCCCTCCAGCCTACTGCCCTTGGGCTTCAGTGCACTAAATGCACCAGTACCCAAGCGCTTATGCTCTAACTATTACATAATAACACTAAAAATATTTTTCTACCACTTATTTTTTCCTGTGTGCCAATATTAAAGAAAAACTCTTTAATTAGCATGTACCCAAAAACTTCAATTAGCTACAAAAAATAATATTTAATGTCTATCTTTGTAAACATAGCAACATCATTGCTACGATATAATTCCACTTTTTATAGTTCTATCTAATGTTGTGTCAATAAAAAAGGACAACTTGTTTATGATCATTAAAGATGTAAACTACAATTGCTTGTGTACTTCTTGATAAGCAACGTTGGGAGAAACTTGTATTTTCAGTTCTGTGGTAACATCTTCATAAACAGGAACCTCTGGGCTGCTCTGCAATTGATTTCTTTTATAACAACACTTTTGCTTCTTTTTTATCAATAAATTTGCAAGTTGATTCCCAACAATACCAATAAAAACACCAAATATACAAGACACAGTTCCAATGACTACCACAACTGGGTAAGTAATGCCAGTCATTTGATTGCTGGATGTAACAATTTCTGATCTTGCAACATAGTGATGACTAATTGTACTTGTTTCTGTGAATGAAAGTAATATAATAAGATTAGATTTAAATATTTTAAATCAATAAGACACAAGAATCGAAAATATAATAAATCCAATGAAAGTACTCATTTTTATATGACATCACCAGTATAACAAGTTCAACATTACAAAAATATATTTGTCACTACACAGCAAACGATGACAATTACATAAATTCAATCTACTTCATAATTTCAACATGCATTTATTATACAGTTAAATAAGGACAGTGCAATGGTAGAATAGTTAATACAGTAGAATATCAGGGGCCTTGTTTTTTGTTGCTGTAATTGTTGCTGTTTTGCATGTTTATTTTTTTTCGGGGGTGGGAGGTGATAAGCTTAGAATTACGTGTATCAGAATAATAGATGAAACAGCATTACTTATTTCTAAACATTATTTTAAAAAAATCTGTTCTGATTACTGCATATACTATAAGATCTTTGCTAAGGCTCATAATTTTCTTAGGCTTTAAAGGTTCTAGCAATTCTTAATTAAGCAGCTGTTCAGTAGTTATGTACTTTACAGTAACAATAAAAGCTGCACAGGTAGAAGGAAATGTCATATCTTGGAGGACTACAATGAGGAAAGTTATACTGTATTGTAAAAATGAAGAGTATTTTATTTAAACAGACAATTTTATGCTATATAAATCCAATTAGAGTAAAGTGACTGTAGCATTCTTATTATAAGTTTTAACATAAAAACGATATGTTAATATTGTCATTGTTTTTGGTTACTGACCTGAGTTATTATTAATAACAATTGTATTATCATCAATAACAATTGCATTATCAAATGTGGAATTAATAATACTCCAATCCCATTGTCCACTGCTATTACAATACATGATAACAGATCTGTTGCTCGTAGCATCCATTAGTAATGCACCCATTGTACCAGATACATCTAAAATATAACTGACTAGAGATATGTCTCCAATATTTCCAAGAAAAGGACATCTTCCTGAGCATTAAAGACATATAATTTTTATCATAACATTTTATAACACGTACCAAAGTGAAAATTTGATTCTTGATTACAGAGTGAAACATTAATAGCATATTCAGTGTTGTTTCTTAAAGTAAAAGTGCCTGAAGGTTGACCTAGGGTTTCCACTTCAGCAGTAGATGAAGTTACAGGATGTATATTTACCACTATAAACTGAAGATATTGATCACCTGTAGTACTGAAATTCCAATGAATAGTAAAATTGAAGGACATATCTATTTGCTCATCTTGTGTAATGACCAATAAAGATGATAAAAACCCACCTACAAATTTAAATACCAAATAAATTGGTTACAAATTTTTAATATAAAAATCTTAAAAAAAATTGCCCTCTTTGCCAAATTTGATAATTATATTTACTAAAAAAAAACTGTATCAAAATTCTAGCTTAATTAACTGATAAAATGAATTTGTGTAACATTTATGATTAGTTAATATTGCTTTCACCATGAAGGCTTTGTTAACTTTTCACTGGTTTAGTTTAATGTATCAAAATGTATTTCCTTTAAATAATACCATTAGTCACAGACTATTAGTCATTCAAGGACTTTAATCCATAAAGTAAAGAATATAAATGTAATTAGAATGTGCGTTAAAGATAGCAATTAATACTATATGAAGGAAAAAAGAAAACAAATAGCTATATGTCAATTTGATTGTTGTTGTACACTGTGTTTATTTTTTCTTTCCATACTTGTACATTTGACTTTTAAGAATAATTATTATTGATATAAAGATAATTATGATAAATAAAATTAAGATTACTGCTTTGAATATAGTGACCGTTCGATAAACAATAAATGCATTGGCAGCAATAAATTAATTCATAATAGAAGTGCATTAACGATTAGGTTATTACACAAATTATTGATATAAAAGGAGCAATGAATAGATAAGTAAACTAAAGTTAGTGATAGGTGCATTAATTGATAGATAAATAAACTAAATAGTAGTAGCTAGTATAGCTGCACTAATGGCTTGTTATACACAACTTTTGGAACGTTCTGTACTTGTACTCATGCCATGAAATAATATCATTAGTCAAAAATATGAGTTTTGCACAAAATATTAACCCTCTTTACTTCAATGTTAATGAACTTTTCAACATATTATTTTGTTCCCATTATAAATCATAACACCTGTTGTAAGTTAAGAGTTGAGCATTGTTTGATCATCAGAAGCAATTAAGTTAAGATGCCATACATAACTTGGATAACCCTGCCCTTCTACAATTTTTTAGTATATAGTAATCTTATGTTATTCCACTGAGAGTTATCATTCAAATTTGATATTAATACTATTAAGGTAATAATAAGTATGTACATTGTACCTGAAACACCTGTGTAGAGTGAATAACTGTTAAGTAAACTCTCAACTTCTCCATTACATGCTATTATACAATCTCTTAAACTTGTAGCATTTGTAAAAGTCAGGACTGAAGAAAGAAATGTGGAATTCTTAAAAATAAGTTGTACTGAAATAGTAGATGATCCTATTCTCTTAGTATAATTAGCTGTACCACCGAATCTACTATAACTATAAGTGAATAAACTTGTTGTTGATGAGCTCTGTGTGACATCCCATTGTAGAATACCTTCTTGATCATCAATACATTCATAAAGCACCTCATTCTGGAGGCAAATGGTATTGAAATGAATAACTTGAAGAAGTTTAGCTATACCACAAATAACATGATGTATAAAGCAATTATAAATTACTAGGTAAACAGCTCTCACAGTGGCTTACCTGAAGTAGATAAAGTTAAAATTGTAATTAACAATATCGCTTTAATACTACCAAAACCCATTATAAGCTACTTCTGTTATCTGTACAACCACTAACAATGCGTTTTACAATGATATCCGTGCCGCTGAATACCGTTTCCATGAACTAAATTAGTCAGCCAACGGAATAGAACGGAATAGAACGGAAGACACTCACTTCTCGTAGTCCGGCGTAGCTAGACCCTTTACCGAACCTCTACGCTGGCTAACCTCTAAGCTAAGAATGAGTCTGGGGTCATGGCCATACCAAAATTTGTGGGGAGTGAGGGGTCAATCTCCGTTAGCAAAATTACCGGGAGTGTAGCCCTCCCCAACAACAAATAGTAATTCCAATGCGTGTCAGCCACCCTTTCAACGTTAGGTTCAATCTGGCTATTTTGCTATAGAAATTCAGGTATAAAGGAGGTGGGGCACTCACCACATCCACACTCCCCAGAACAAATTTGGTATGGCCATGTCTCCAGACACTCCATGCCTTTGCACCTTACCTGAGTCTGGCTCCCCCCCCCCCCCCCCCCCCCTAGACTTCTCTCCTACCTCTCTAAAAATTGGTATAAACGTGTTAATATCAAATAGAAGAATTATAACCAACTATTTGATACTACCTGGACTTCTTTCCCCATAATAGCTAGTCATTTTTACATTGCTATATTTTAGTCAGTTTTTTTTTCAGCTAGCCATATTTTTCCCAACTGGCCTGGAATATTAGTGCACCACAAAAACATCTAATTGTTGGACATCAATTAGTAGTTGTTGTAAGACTATACTATTTAGGGGATATTTAACATTTGACTGTGGCAACAACGCAATTTATTACAATTACACAGTTGTATGTACTATGTTATAATCAACTTCAAAATAAGGATTATTTTTTATAATACAGGTTTATGATGATGGGTACAGGGATTAGCTATGCTCGAAATTTTTTGAATTATACCTTTTTTAATTCTAATAATTGTGTTATTATTCCAAAAGAATAGTATATTATTCCATAAAATTTCTCTTATTTTTCCAGCTGGTAACCCTTGCTATTAGGGATAAATAATACTAGTAAATTACCCTTGCTAAGCAAGATATTTTGTCCCTTAATTTTTTTATTATTGTCATTGCAAATATCTACAATTACTTCCAAAGGTGTTATATTTAACACATGAAATAGAACATAATACACTGGCTGTTCTAATACTTATTTCTGATGGCTAGGCCCTGCCAGATTATGCTAGCAATTTTTCTGGAATAATAGACTTTTAATAGCATTGTTGAATAATTCTAGAATAATAAGAGTATTTAGGAGAATAAAAAAGGGAAAATGAGAATAATTAGTCCATATAATCCTTAATTATAAAAGAAAATCAATAGTGCTTTTTTTTCTTCTCTCTTTCTTTTACAACAAAGAACATAAACCTAGTTAGAAATGTTATTATGAGGAAGATCTTCATAACTTGATTGAAATACTGGGAGAACTGTCAATCAGGCTCAGAGTCAGCAAGTCATATCAAGAATTATATGCTAAATGGATTCTCTTCTTGAGCAACTCAACAATCATTCTGCATTAGAATTGACAAAAAAATGTATATTATTACCAGCCTACCTACAAAACTGAAGGGAAGAGATAGTGCATCCACTGCTAAGCATATTAAAATTCTTTAATGCCATAATCCACATTTCCCCCAAATGTTTGGTAAAAATGTAGCATGTTTTTAAGGATAAAAAAAAGTTAAAATTACATGTATAAATAATTCAGTTATTCTTGACTGAAATAATTATAGTAATAGCAACATTTTCGTTCTAACGTCAGGTTAAGCTTTAATTAACATAATATTACTAATAAGTTAGTCTTTAGCTATAGCTATAATAATTTAGGGGAAGTTTGCATGCATAATTTCATTTTCACTGCCTGAAAAGAGTTCACTGACAAGCCTAACAAAATCTGTGAACTGTGCTGGTAATTATTGTTCACAAAATGGACAAGAAGTATATGTTAATAAGCTAGTTTCAAAACATCATCACTAATGTACTAGTTGTCTTTGGACTCTTTTCAGGTAGTGTTAGCTAGGCGATAGAGTGTTAATATGACACACATTTCAGTGTCAATAATCTAGATCATACACTTTTCAGTAAACTCAGTCACTCATTTTTATCTACTATACCATAGAGTTGATTTACTCATTAAAGGTTTGAGTTTCTTGGTTCACTTTATGTTCTAATTGTATACAGTCAAAAAAAATCTGACAATTTATGTGGTTATTCGGTAGCGGGAATATTATTTTATCATTTAGTAATTTGTTAATCAGTTATTGTTTACCATATCTGTTGCTACCAAAAGCAAGTATTAGTATGAAACATCATCTGAAATAGTAATAACAGAAAAATTACATCAACGTATAAATGCCATAATACTAGTGAGCAATGTCACTAAGGTTTGCTAACTAATGATTATTTGTTGTACTATAAATTCTTCAAATGAACAAATGATACAAAACTACACTGCACAAAAATGTCCATTGGCAACCATAACAAAATCGTAAATTAGTATATAATCACTTGATAACTAGCTTGATAACCTCTACAGCCTCGTCAACTTTTTGTTAACTCTAATTATCAACACAGTTTACAGATTTTGTCATGGTTGTCAATGGACTCTTTTCAGGCAGTGTAAAAATATATAACTTGCCATATAGGCAGGTAAAAAGTAACTGATAACTACATAATAAACTGAAGTAGTAACCCACAACCCGTTCACACAAAAGAACATAATCCTATTGACAAATTAACTAGTGTAAGGTATGTGCATGATAATGTCATTCATAAGTCATTCCATTCTTTTCTATAGCCATTGATAGGAGGAGGGTGGGTCCCACAGCTTCACCCTTAAAGGGTATTTCTACTAACTGTAGGGAATAACCTCTCACTTGTCATTACAGTCTCCCCAATTTTAGACTACAACTTTGAGATATTTAAATTTGTTTTGTACTCAATATTGCATTAGATAGAACTATAAAGTCCAATTAATGATTGCATTGTTTTGTAAAATTAAAAAAAATTGTGTCATGATTATATTGTATTAATCAACAGACTAGCTACATAGGCAGCTGCATGCAATCACATTACAAGTTAAGGCAGTGATATTACCTTGTCCAGTTGGAGTGTACATTACCTTTACTCTTGTCGTTCTTAATTTATTATTGTACTAAAATTTATTGAAACAAGCTTTACTACAAAGTAGAAGTCAGGTGGCAGCGTTTCCAAGCCCACTATAACTTTGGACAAATGCTGGGAGAAATGATCAGATCCATACAGATCCATACACAGACTGTTTATTCACTATCCCCCCCAAAGTTTGCTTTGTAATGTCATGTTATACTCCACCCCAATTTAAGCACAACAGGATGCAGTTTCAGACAATGCTCATTAGCACATCAATAAATTATCAAAAAAAATGCATGACTACATGAACAACCATTTAAGCACATAAAATAGAAAGATTATTTTTCATGGTACATTTCCTCTAAGATAATAAGTAAAAGGTAGTAAAATGGTTTTTAGTGTATTATATCATTTGAGTTCAATCTAATGTTATGACCAATAGCCAAAACAGGATAACATGTTTGTGATTACAGTACTAAAATTGTCTGTGCACATCTTGATAAGCAACATTGAAAGAAATTTGAATTTTCAGTTCTGTTGTAACATCTTCATAAACAGGAACATTTGTGCTCTGCAATGGGTTTCTTTTATAACAAAACATTTGCTTCTTGTTTTTCAAAAACAATCCAGAACAAGTTCCAACAATACCAATTAAAATACCAAATATACAAGACACAGTTCCAATGACTACTGCAACTGGGTAAGTAATGCCAGTCACTTGATTGACTGTTGTAGCATTACATGATTCTTCTACATAGTGACTTATTGCACCAATATCTGTAACTTACACAATGTAAATTAAAAAAAAGCATTATTGTACCACACCATATAACTTAATAAATATAGCAAAAATGCAACTGCAAATATTATAATGATAATAAATGCAACAGTATTAATATTATCAGAATAGCTATTTTGTCAATAAAACAAACAATGACATTCATTGCTTTTACATCAATTAAGTTACTTGGCTTTTTGTTCTTAGTAAAAAATGAACATGATGTGTAAGGGTAACATTGTATTTTACTTTTTTACTTGATAGTTAGTGTTAGCTAAGGCAATTTATTATTCTACTCATTAATTTAATCACAGAATAGCAAATGCAGCATTTGTAATTCAGCAGCGAGCGAAGCGAAGCGAGCGAAGTTATAAACAAAAATTGAGGTTTGTATGCCATTTATAAACTCCTAGACACGAGGGGGCAGCCCGAGTGGCGAGGATTTATAAATCGAAATACAAACCTAATGATTTTGGTTTATAACTATTTTATAGCCAGAACATAAACAACGAGCAAAGTATAGCGTTAGCTATCTTAGTAATTGTATTAAAGTACCCAAACTCTTCATTATTCCATTTTGCTTTGATCTGCCTTCTACCATAATTATGGTTGCTAAGAACTATATCAGACTTTTCCCCGCTAATACGTTTTCTTACGAGCATACCAGACTGTATCAGATTTATAGTTCTTAACGACAAGCGCGGTCGCTCGGGTAACGGGCTATAAATATATATATACATAGGTATGTATGCGTACGTCAAAATATTTTGCCCGCGCTTCTAATTACGTAAGTTAGGTAAAGCGTTCACAGTTCCAGTATTTTTCAATTAACGAGCGCGGAGAATCCTGCGGCACTGCCTTACGCAACTTTATTTCAACCAAAAAGTGTATAGCTACTTTCTTCTTGAAACAATTGTGAAGTCTTTGTCAAGCTGCGCTTCTTTGCCACTGCTTTCGAAGTTTATTCAGGTAATTCTGTTATTGTTAACTCTTCATGCTTAATCATTGCTATTATTTACCCATTTCCTTCACAAATCATCTTTACCTATACTCATATATTTACTCGCTCGCCATGCATTTGCGCTATTCGAGCGCACCACTAGTATTTTTTAAATGTAATAATAGCTTATTTTTTCGTGGTAGCAGCCAATATTGTTAACCAATTATTTAACCATATGTGACAGTGCCTAGGAAAAGGGACCTTTTACGTAAAATCAAAAATGTACAGTAGAGCCCAAACACCGACAAAAAAAATTTTTTTTGGTTTTCTTTTTATTGGCCCACAGGTACCGGGTTTGTTCCCTGCTGCAACGTACGTTGCAGTCCAATCAGATTGAAGTGTGGTTAAATGCTAAGGAAAGTAGCTGACTCAGCAGAACAAACCCGGGTATAGGCTTGTTACCCGACCTCTCCCTTCAGAAGAGGTCGGGCTCCGCCCAACTAAGTCACCTTTTACTCTCTATTTTGACCTTCCTTGCGTGCACGGAAATCCAACCCGCGAGTAATTGAAAATCGTGGGCGAATTCAATTTGTTGCCTAGCAACAAATTACCCTACCGCAAATAATCGCGGGTAAATATTCTTATTAGTTTTTGTTAGCATTGCAGCAACAGAATAAAAATAGTAAATGTGAATAATCAAGCTATATAGTTGATGTTGCTATTTATGGAGTCTTGTAGTTGGAGCCTGCAGACCTGGAGACTCCTGGGGTGAAGACAATAGAAGAATCAGCAAGTCTCTGACTGGACAAAGGTTTCAGTGATGATGACGACTTCTGTCACACTACAACAAGAGAAGGCAACACATTTTGAAAGTCCATCATTTTTGTTCATTGATTTAAAGAGATTCCTATTGTTCATTTGTTCCAAAACAGGCAACAAGCTGGCTGCAAGACAAATAATATAATCCTAAACTTAGCTAGCCAGTGAACTAACAAACCAAGCTAGTTGATAATTTCTAAAAGAGTGACTGTATCAATGATTTACTGTAACTATCAAACTGTTGGAAACAGAAAAAAAAAAAAAAAAGAAGCACAAAACGGCCTGCAAAATTATGTCTATCATAGCATCTAGTGCTATTTAAAGACATACCTGTCTAGTACTCTTACACAATGTAGAGTCTAAACTCTGTGCTCAAGATGGTCAGATTGCCACTGGTATATTTAGTGAACCAGGAGCGCCAGCCTATAAACTTGATATCAAAATACTCCATAAGAAGTGCTCTACACAGTGGTATGAATAACTCATTTTTCATTTTTTTACGGAAATTGTCCCTTTTCCTAGGCACTGTCACATATTGGCTGTTAGAACGAGAAAAGTGTAACTATTTTAATTATTTCAGCCAGAAAATGACTGAATCATAAAAATGTAGTAAAACTATTATATTTAATATTGTAAAAGTACTCAACTAAAGCAGTACCAACAATGGTTCAGGAGTTAATTGTACTCAAATTATATAAAATTCTATTACATGATTATATATTAGTATGTTTATATATTTCGGTCGCTAACCTGTGCTGTAATCAATCACAATTGTACTATCAAATAAGAAATGCAAAGCACTCCAATCCCATTCTCCATTGTTATTGCAGTACATGATAACAGATCTGTTGCTGGAAACATCCATTAATAGTGCACCAATGGCACCAGAAACATGTACAATATAACTGTGTAGAAACACCTCTTGAATATTTCCTAGGAGAGGACATCCTCCTAAAAATCAGATTCATCAAAGCTAGCCATTTCATAAATAATTATTTGTAACACATACCGAAGTGAAAATTTGATGCTTGATTACAAAGTGAAATATTAATAGCATATTCAGTGTTGTTTCGTAAAGTAAAAAGGTCAGAAGGTTCACTGAGAGTTTGCACTTCAGGTGTAGGCGAGTTTACCGAATTAATATTAACCACGAAGTACTGCTAAACATCAACTCTGCTGCTGGAATTCCAATGAGTAGTAAAATTCAGAGTAACATCTCTTTTCTCGTATTGGGTAATAATCAAAGAAATTGGTAAGGAATTATGTACAAGGTATATACAAAAATAGAGAGTACTTAAATTTATATACTTTTCAACAATTTCATTATTAAATTTTTTTCTGCCATAATATTATAGTGTCAATAATTAACTCAATAGAATGATGAAAATGAAAAAATACTTATATACATTATAACTAATTATCTCTGAAGACAATTTTATCTTGTTTGTTAAAAAAAAATACAAATTGAACAGCTTCTTGGTATATGACAAATTTTAGAACACATCCATTTGTTTTTCTAGTAGTAATTCCAGTTCTGATTTTTCTTTTTTTTAGTTAAATTTTTTTGTATTTTGCCTTTTCAACAAAAATTATTGTAAAACAAGATAATCAAGCATTAAATAAAATCAAGTAAATAGTAAAGATGTAGTTAATATAGTTGATATTCTTATTTGTTTCTGATTTTGTCTTGCAATTTTTTTTCAATTTTTTGCAGTTGATCTCTAAAAAATCATTTCGACATGAAGTGTATACAGAACTTCACAGTATGTTCATTCGGCTGCAGAGTTGCCATAAACAAAGGTACCCAATGCAGACAAGTATATTGGGAATGCAATTTGATTGTAAACATTCTGAGATTTTGTATTAACAATGTCATGCTCTTAAGTTCACAAACAATTTACTGACAACATTAGCTGATAAAAATAATATTAGAAAATGTGTTTATGAAAGATGACTAGAGAAAGAATATTTTTGATGCTGAGTGATTATTTTTTCTCCTCATAAAGTTTTGTTCCTATTGATTTCTATGTAATGAAGTGGTAGATACCATAGCTTTTGTTAATTTTACTTCCATGATAGTTTCACTATTATTATATAGTTAAGTTTCAAGGGCCAAACTATATGACTACTAATAAAAATCGCTTCCTGCACTCTTTCATAGAAGCTGTAGGGATCTGAAGTCTTCAAAAGGGGAGATTTTTGTAAGTATTAGGAAATGTCGAAACTAATCCATCAAAGTATTAAGACACATTGGCTTCATCACAGAAAACGCCCATTTGAGAAGTTTCAATTGAAGATTTGGTAATGATATGATGTGATTTTTAACGATATGATGTGATTTTTCACAAAAGGGTTGTGTCAAAATTATACAATTGATGAACATCAAACACAGAGAAATTATATGACAATGTAGTGTAACTGAGCTACTTTGTTTCTATAAATTATATCGTTGTTAAAATCAAGAGTGTTAGAAACTACTAACCAGCAGCAACTAAATAGACTAACGGCCAGATCATTTATTTCATGACTTCTCCAGAAGAAATTTCGGTTGCTCTATAGCCCCAGTTTGGTATATTTTCACTAGATCTAGGGGGGGTTTGATGGTGTACCTTCCATTTTTCTGTGAAGCTATGTGGAGACAGCACTGTTAAGTTTAAGTAAAAGGGATTTTGGTTATCAAAGACAATTTTGGCGGCAGCACAATTCAATCGGGAAAAACAGTACATAATACAGGCTAGCCCAATCACAAATATCTATTATTATTACTGTTGTGATCAAGAATGTCTTGTCTAAATCAAGTTGCAGTGAAATAAAACCACTTATACTTTATAATGTAATTCAGCGAGCGAGACACTTACAGGGGTAACACAATCGAAAATCGGGGATGTTTATAAATTTATTTATTGGCGAGCGAGCGAAGCGAGCGGGACAGTATTAGGGGTGGATAATGCAAAATAGGGTTATGTTATATATATATATGTATGTATGTATGGATGGTACGTATGCTCTTTAAACGCGCGCGCGGGGAACTTTTTTCTCCTAAAAACACGGCTTTTTAGGCTTGACCCCAGTTTATTCTGAAACTACAGCATTAAGCAAGCCTTACTTTATACTTAAGCTTCAAAGTGTGAGAAAATTCCGGCGAAGACGCTTGCTTTTCAAGAAACAAAAAGTTGATTTTACCGGTTACTATGGCATTGACGACCCATTTCCAGACCTATTTCAAAACTTCGCCGTTTTAGGGGATACGGAGTGCCGCTTGTTGGTTGTCAAGTGTCATTGGTAGTCAGAATGCCATAGTATTAATGCTAAGGAACCTACTATACTACTCGAGGGAAGCTGAGGTAAGTACCTAATTCTATATTTGTTAGCTAAATATGCAAAAATAACTCTGGCCTTTTTTTTTGTAGCTAAGAGCTTGTTGTCAACAGTGACTTGTAAATTCAAATAGTCAGAATGACTCAAATTTGGTACTACAAAAGTTACCACTGCTCAAGAAAATGAAGTAATTTTTGTATTTGTGTGCTAAAATTGATTGTCTTTTGTTTTTGTAGGTGACAGCTTGTCAAGAAATCAAAAATGAGGTAAGTGGAATTCCATATTTGTTGGCTAAAATTACAAATAATAACACTGGTTTATTTTTTATCGTAGCTGAGAGCTTGTTCAAGAGTTACTGGTGATTGAGATTATCAGAATGGGGTATGTTTGATACTACAAAAGTTACCATTAATCAGGTAAGAGAGTGAGTTTGTATTTGTTTGCTGAAATCAAATGTCATAACTGCTATTATAGTGTTTGCATGAAGTAAGCTAAAAATAGTAACATTTTTATGTTACCTAACTATCAGGCTCGCTCGCCATTTGTGCTCAAGCACACCACTAGTATATATATATGTATGTATGGATGGATGGTACGTATGCTCTTTAAACGCGCGCGGGGGGAACTTTTTTCTCCTAAAAACACGGATATTTAGGATTGACTCCAGTTTATTCTGAAACTACAGCATTAAGCAAACCTTACTTTATACTTAAGCTCCAAATTATGAGAAAATTCCTGCTAAAACGCTTGTTTTCAAGACACAAAAAGTTGATTCGACAGGTTACTATGGCATTGAAGACCCTTTTCCAGACTTAATTTCAAAACTTCGCCGTTTTAGGGGGGATACGGAGTGCCGGTTGTTGGTTGTCAAGAGCCGTTGGTAGTCAGAATGCCATAGTATTAATGCTATGGAAGCTACTACTTCTCGAGGGAAGCTGAGATAAGTACGCAATTCCATATTTGTTAGCTAAATATGCAAAATTAACTCTGGCCTTTCTTTTTTGTAGCTAAGAGCTAGTTAACAGTGACTGGTAAATTCAAATGGTCAGATTGGCTCAAATTTGGTACTACAAAGTTACCACTGCTCAAGAAAATGAGGTAAGAAAGTAATTTTGTATTTGTGTGCTAAAATTGATTGTCTTTTGTTTTTGTAGGTGAGAGCTTGTTGTCAAGAATTCAAAGTAATTCAGATGGTCAAAGTAACTTCAATATGATACTACAGAAGTTATCAATACTCAAGAATGATGTAAGTAGTAATTCCATATTTGTTGGCTAAAATTACAAATAGTTACACTGGTTTATTTTTTATCGTAGCTGAGAGCTTGTTCAAGAGTTACTGGTGATTGAGATTATCAGAATGGTTGATGTTTGATACTACAAAAGTTACCATTAATAAGGTAAGAGAGTGATTTTGTATTTGTTTGCTGAAATCAAATGTCATAACTGCTACTATAGTGTTTGCATGAAGTAAGCTAAAACATAGTAACATTTTATGTTACCTAACTATCAGGCTCGCTCGCCATTTGTGCTCAAGCACACCACTAGTTTATTTGTATATATGTTTGGACGTACGTATGTCATTTTGTACTTTGACTCTCGCGTTTTTGTGTTAGTTATGTGGTCGACCCCGTCCCAAACTTCACTAAACAGAATCCTCTGGTTTATCGATCAGTACCCGTATCACCCTAGAAATTGAATTGTTTACCGTTTTGAATTCTTTTGCGGGTGCAGTTACAACTTGAAAACTTAAGGGACTTCCATTTCTATTCCAGTTAGTGCCGGTGGTAAGTCAATGCGCTCTTTGTCATGGTTATAAGCCGTGCGCAACAGTATTTACTTGAAAATACATTGTCCACTTGACTACTGCGAAGGTAAGTCTGTGTAGGTGCATGTCCAGTTGTGTCAAAGCATTGTGTGTTACAACCACCACTTAGCTAAAGAATATCACAAAGAAAACTTTTAAATAACGTGCATTGTTTTGTTGTTGTTTTTTCCCTTCAATTCAAGTAGTTGCAGAGAGTTGTTACTATGGCACTGAAATCCCTTTACCTTGTATGCGAAATTTAAAAACTGGACCTTATTTTCAGTAGCTTCAGTGTTAAATCATTCATATAAAAATAGTATAGTCTTTAGGCTCGCTCGCCATTTGTGCTCAAGCACACCACTAGTATATATAGGTATGTATACGTACGTCAAAATATTTCGCCCGCGCTTCTAATTACGTAAGTTAGGTAAAGCGTTCTCAGTTCCAGTATTTTTCAATTAACGAGCGCGGAGAATCCTGCTGCACTGCCGTACGCAACTTTACCAAAATGTTTATAGCCACTCTCTTCTTGAAACAATTGTGAAGTCTTTGTCAAGCTGCGCTTCTTTGCCACTGCTTTCGAAGTTTATTGTCGGTAATTCTGTTATTGTTAACTCTTCATGCCTGATCATTGCTATTATTTAGCGATTTCCTTCACAAATCATCTTTACCTATACTCATAATTTACTCGCTCGCCATGCATTTGCGCTATTCGAGCGCACCACTAGTAAGTTAACAATTGTTTTTATTGATGCATGTAACATTGTGGGAAAAGACTGGAAGCCACACTCTTACTTCACCTTACTGGCACAACTTCTGCACATCATTCCCCATTCCACTTTGTCACAATTATCAAGTTACTGCATTTTGCATTACTGCATCATCTTCACATGGTCCTAGGAGTGTCATATAGGAACTACACAACACCATCTCAATTTACGATTGCTAAGTAATGGCCATCTGTTCAATTAGACAAAATGCTCTGCTTATGTAATCACTTTGTGACTTCATTTAGCATATAGGATTACACTACGTCAGGTGATTCTTAAGTTTAAAGTTCAAAGGAAGTAGAGAGAGGCAGTATTGTAAAAACAGAAACCAAATGACAAATGTGACAGGCCTCAATTGTTTTTATGTCAGTAAACATTAGTACAGTAAATCAGGCCCGTAGCAAGCAATTTTGGGGTGGTGCGGCTCCGGAAATGGGTGTGGTTAATAGTTTGTCGGTGTTGTTTGTCTATACTTTAGTTACAAGTTTGAACTTATTGCAGGTGGAAGTGGCTTAATCACTGAATTCACAAGTGGATACAGCAATAAAACTAGTAAAAAGGACCTCTAATTTTTAATATTATGAACATTACAATTTTCAAAATTTTTATTACAATAGATTGTTACATAAATGATTAAACAATAATGCTATGAACTTAAAACTTAGAAAAAATACTGCTACGGTGTTCGGATTCGTCTATAAATTCATTGACAATACACTTTAAATCTATTTCATCTGTTCTTGTTTTATGAATGTGAAGAAGCATCAAATAATTAAGACGTTCTTGCTTCATAGTAGATCTTAAATACGTCTTTATGCGTCTCAAAGCACTAAAAGATCTTTCGGAGGATGCATTCGTAGCTGGCATCACCAAGATTAACTGCAGCAGACCATAGACTTGCGACATATGTGACAGTTGGCCAGGAGAGAGGGACAAAAAGTATTTTTTTATGTCAAAAATGTCAATTTTTTGAGGATGATTGTCGGTTTGGGTTGAACTAAAATGAGTATGGAAAACTTGAAGCTGAGTCTGAAGAATACTATGATTAAAATCATCTTTGTAGAACTGGCAAATTTCTGCAACTTCCTCTTCAGTATCCACTGAAGTACATGCTTTAAGAAGTAACGATTCCAGACGCTTATACTTTTCATACCCTGGTTGTTGAAATCTGTCTTCAATACAAGAAATAAGCAAGTCTACAGCTTCATAGTATGATTGCCGGTAAAATGATTTAATTTCAGAATGAAAATGATCTTCTGACTCGCCATCATCAAATCGCATGGGACGTTTACGTCTACGAGGTAAAGATGGCTTTTCAATGCCATTTTCCTCGCTAAATTTTTCTACCTTCATCCAGAAAAGATCAAAACTCTCTTCATTTCTAAGTCTCTTAATAACTTCCAAAGTCATGTGAGCAATTTTTTGTCCTTCAGCAGCAGAAAGAGATTTATGTTGTAGGGTACTACTTAAGTTATCTGAATGTTTAAGCAACATCTCACTAAGAATATTACCAAAAATATAATCAAAAGAATTCATTATCTTTGAAACTCCATAAATCCTGCATTTTGTATCAGTATCCTTTACAACTTTAGCTGTCTCTTCCCATGTAAGCATTAAAGCTTTGAAATTATTTGTTATGCTTGCAAGAGCATCCGCTCTGACAGTCCAGCGTGTAGGACATAGCACTCGTATACCACTTGTATCATCGAGACGTGCTTCCTTAATACTCTTAAAAATACCCTCTCTTCGTGGTGAATACTTAATTAGTTTTGCTATCTCCTGTGTTAAGTTGAGTGCATCCTTTACAATCTTCGATTTTTTCACAGTATCACTTGCTGCCAGATTTAAAGCATGGCCATAGCAATGGGTGAATAGTGCTCTTGGTTCAATGTCACTAATGCACTTGGCAACACCATTCTTACTCCCACTCATAGCACTTGCCCCATCATAACATTGCCCTCGTAATTTGTCAAAACTAATATTCATCCTCAAAAAAACATCTTTTATTGCTGAGACTAGCATTGCAGCATTAATAGATGGAACAGAATACAAACCCAAAAAATCCTCATGAACTTCAAGCTCATCAGTTATATAACGTATAAATATAGAAACTTGCTCAACATTGGAAGTATCTGCCGTTTCATCAGCCATTATTGTAATAAATGGGGAAGCATGAATATCTGTAGCTATTTTACGCATCATATTTATTCCCATAATCTTAATCATCTGATTTTGAATATCTGCACTGGTATATACATTTTCTTTCCTTTTTAGCCATTGCGCTAAATTTGTATTGGTTTGTGCCTTCTCTTGCAACAATTGATGTAAATTGCTGTAACTTTCTCCTTTGTCACCTCGTAACGGTAACCCTTGTCGACACAATACCCTTACTGTGGAAAATATTTCAAGGAGAGCTGCAGATGCATTCCTTTTATGAATTTCTGACTCCTTAGATAGCATTGCTCCTATATTTCCAGTAGTAGCTGGAATTGTAGTCATCATTTGAATGGCTTCACGATGGCAAGCACTGCCCATGTGGTTTTTGAAACCCCTTGTTCCATCTTTCCAATTACAGTAACCACGACTTATCTAAAAAAAATTTAGTAGTTAAAATTTAGTTTTAAAAAGAAAAAAAACATTATAGGTTAAACAAGCCGTAACAGTTATCGTTAATACTACAACTTACAAAAGCTGGATCTAAATTATTGGTAGATAACATTTTTCTTTTTGCTGCAGCCATGCAAGTATGACAGAAGACAACATCCTTCGCCTCATCGTAGTGTAAGAATGTCCAAATTTTAAACCAGTGCGATTGAAATGCTCTGGAAGTGTCTCCTTTTTTTCCAAATGCTCTTTTAGGAAAATTATAGTCCTTTGGCTGGTATGGTTTCTCAGGAACCTCCGCGGTTAGAGCACTCATCAGCTTCGAAGCCATATCTACACGGTACTGGTCTTGCGTGCGCGTGGTGTAGCCGACCCTTACCTTACATGTCATTGTATTCCAAAGTGTTTCTGCGCATGCGCTGAATAATAAATTAGAGTTGAAAAAAAAAGTGGTGCGGCCAAAGCCGCACCGGCCGCACCCTTTGCTACGGCCCTGTAAATTACTTACCTCCTGATACCTTACATATTGTTCAAAATTATCCGTTCTCTGAAATACAATGCTTTGAAATGGAGTTATTTTAATCCTTAATTCGAGTATTTTTGTCTCAAAAAAATTCATTCCCTGTTTACTCAATTTCTGGGGAAGCTATTGGAACCACTTGTCAACTGTATTCAGCATTTATACTTTGGCAAGATGTGAAAGAATGGATATATGATGGATGTCGAGCAAATTTGTACCTTTGGGTGAATTTTCCAGTGCAAGTTAACATTACAATTAGAACTTGATATTTTGTTTTCACCCTATTGGTTACTTTCCTACTTGTGTAACTATGTGGAAACAAATGATATCACAGCTACCTTGCAGTTCAGGGAGGGGGATATTATGCCATGAATTCATTATTTAGTCAGCTGATAAGTGCAGTGTTGTTATATTCAATGCATGCTCATTACTATGGCAGTTTGGAATACATCCACTCTCTGGCAAATTTCTGTCAACAGTTCTAGTTGTAATGTACCATGTACAACTTGCCTGAAGAATGTGGAATGTCAATATTTGCAATATTTGTATGGTACAACCATTTATGTACACAGTAGTTAATGCCAAATCCCCCTCCACCATTTTTATTCTCCAGAGAGCTACAATCTGTAACATTTTATCAATACTTAGTTGTACATCCTTTACCAGATTATCAATACTGGGGGGGGGGGGGGGGGGGGGGGGGTCAATAATAGTATTATTGGCGGAGAAGGAGCTCAGGGACGGAGTAGAATTCCACGACCTTAAGGAGCGCAGGGACGGAGTAGAATTCCACGACCTTAACAAGCCGACTAGCTATTACTATTTTGGTCGCTGCTAGATAAAGGGTTGGCCCGAGAGGTGAGTGACTCCGTCTCTTAATATAATTGCCAGCAACGTTGTTCGCAGATGCGGTATCGTTTAAAGCTACACTGATAGTCATATAGTTTCACATTATCATAGTATTAAAATTGCCTGTTAGCTAATTCTTGCACGTTGTGTTCAGTGTGGAATTCAAGAACTTTCTGAGCCTCTACAGAAACGGTAATGTATTATTTAATATGACTAGTTTTGAACAATGTTCCTTCTTTTGGTGCCTTTTGTCAAAAAGAAGCACAACTGTACATATTAGATTTGGCTTTCAACAGAGATATAACTTCAGAAACTTGATAAACTGGTATTTTTTATTAGTCATGTTCACAGATTAAATCATATAATTTCCTAAAAACTGCAGAACACAATGAGGCACATAGCAGTCAACGTTGTAGTTGCTTTAACTGCCATTTCAACCATTGCATCAAGTGAACCTGTTACTCTGGAATTTGTGAAAGGAGTTACACGACTCAACACCAATAGGTATAGAGATTACTACTTCAGTTGTAACACCAATGGTTGTTTCCTTCAATGGCAGTATAATAAACACCCTCTTACTGGGTTTCTAGAGGATGATGAAGTAGGCCGGTCAGTAGTTCTTACCAGCAGACAATATAACTATTCATACACTGCATCCCTTTTGTCCTCTGAACCTTTAAGAAATGGCGGAAGAGCCATGGATTCAATTTTAATGATATCATTCACAGGACAAGTTCCTTCAGATTTCACTATCACCTGCAGCAATGATCTAAACTCCAAAACTGTATCTGCTGGACTAGTTTCAGATGTGGAAGACTCTTCAGTGAGACACGACAATTCTGACTCTAATTCTGGTATGGGTATAGTACTAGACTATATCACATCCTCAGATACTATTGTGACAAACACTTCAACACACATTTTTATGTGTGGAGCTAACTATAACAATCAGCACCTAAGAATCAATAATAATCGCACCCTTGTCTTTCATTCAAGCAGAAACCCAGGATTTCGTAGAAGAGTGGATCTAGCCAATAGACATTCAATCTATGGGCTAGGAATATTTGTTGCTAGAAATCCATTTGTGATTACAACACTCCTCATTGTTGCTGATAATTCTGATGTAGAAGTGGCTTGTTTTCAACGGAATGTACGGACCAGATTAAGTTCCAATGTGTCACCTGTGAAGCTAACAACAGATGTTGTCACAGAGTCTGATGCTACACAATCACCTAAGGAAACAGTTGAACTTACAAATGGAGTGACCAATAGTGAAGACAGCACTGAAATAGTATCTCGAAATAAACACAAAATCGACAGCACACTTATTACGACCATATCTGTCTCAGTGTTAGTAGTAACAGTTTTAATAATTTTAATTCCTGCGTTGGGGATTTTCTTTCACATGAGAAAAAAGTAAGTGTTAATGTGGTATTAACTC
>WLWD01004869.1_pt1 | contig 39272 bp, 42 predicted proteins | sample 6712731 | NCBI WGS metagenome assembly WLWD01 (sample SAMN12718690, study PRJNA576275) | sponge metagenome | isolation source: marine sponge | host: Mycale hentscheli | place: New Zealand: South Island, Marlborough, Capsize Point | collected 2014-11-01
AAAAAAAAAAAAAAAAAAAAAATGTTTTGCACCACAAAGAGAATTTAAATTGCACACAGAATAATTTTTTGTCTATTATTTTTTTTAATTTTTTTAACTTGTACAAAGCTTTCTATCAGTTACTCCATCCCTGTATAACTGACACAAGAATTATTTATTTGAGTATAAAGTCTTGCCTGGTGAAAGTCGCCAGATATCATCGTTCAGTCACCACTGGTTTTTGCTTGAAGGCGGTGGAAAGGGAACAAAATGCACTTATCTTGTTTTGGTGTTTTGGAAGGACCCTCGCTGCATTAACTTGGCATATTTTCTCCCTCTAAACAACAAAATCTGCTCTTTTATTTGATCTTTTACTCTGTTCAAAAATATAACTACGGTATTAAGTAGTTAAACCATGGCAACCCTCAGTAGATCCTCGAATCCATGGTTTAACTATTACATATTTATGTGTTAATTTCTGTGCAGATTCTCGCATTCTGATTGGCTCAGTGTCTCGCCACACACTGAAGGCCATGCTGGATGAGCACCTGAAGGGTCTGTATGAGCACGCTCAGCAGATACAAAACCAAGTGCTGTACCGCAAGTCACCTGACGATTCCAATGACGATACGCTGGAACTGGTGAGTATGTGCACTCACTCGTCTGCCCACCCACTCGTCCACCTACCAACCCACTCATTCACCCACCCACTAACCCACTCATAGTGGGTGAATGAGTTGGGTGGAAAAGTGGGTTTGTGAATGAGTGTGTGGGTGGGCAGACAAGTAAGAGGTAGGATAGGTTGTTGGAGAAGTGAGTAAAGAGATGAGTAGATGATGGTTTATTGGTGTGTAAGTTGGTACTGTAATTTTTCCCCCCCAATAATATAGCCCAAGGGCAGTTCTTCTAGATCTCGATCGCCATCTCCACAGCCAGATACAGTGGCCTTCAGCTTGTCTAAAAGACTATCCAGTGGTGAGTGAAAGTCATATCGTATACTAATGGCTTGAGATATTATCGTGTGTATGTATGTGTGTGTGTGTGTGTGTCACAGTTCCTTCATCACTGGCTAAGCTGTTTGGACAACAGGATGAGATGGACAGTGTAAGTTATAAAAGTTTTGTAGTATTGGTGAATAGAATAAATATAACCTTATGAACTATCTCTAGAATAGTTAACATATTTAAGAAATATTTGTGCTGCTTTCACTTTAAGTTTTTTTTCTTACCAGTATACATGCGTGTTTGCTTGTTGTGTTGACTGCCTTCACAGAGTATGGATCTGTTGGATGGTGAAGAAGACCAGCCACAGGAGATACAGCAGCTCAGGGAGCAACTCCTCTCACAGCAGATCAACTTCTCCAAGATTCACATTGACCCTGCTCCTTTCCAACTGGTGGAGAGAACATCACTGTACAAGGTTGGTATCTTTTATTATTATTATAATTATAGGGGTTAAATAATTTGTAGTGTTGCATACTATGTCCTTCCACTTTTTGACTGCCACTAATAAATGCTGTATGATGAAGTTATTGACTTAATAAATTATCTGAAGTGGTGTAGTGTATATATGACTATGGTATGCATCTAAGTATGTATATGTCTACCACTATTCTGATATGATAATGAAACGTGCAATACCAGGATCATATCTAGTAGCGTGCTTCAGTACAGTCGGCGAGCAAGCAGGAGAGAAAGCTACTATGAGCTACAAATGAAATAATTCCATCATTTTCTGGTTTTCTTGAAGTCTAAGTGTCATGTTTATCCACACCTTGTGTGTTCACCTTACAACAATGTGTGGAAGAGAATCTATTATAGTCTGTTAGTAGTTCTCTAGGATATGTTGTGATATGTTCCATTTGACAGTTTAAACAGTAGACGAAAGTTCACACATATAGGTGGTAATCCCCAAAGCTAGCCAGCTTTGCAATGCCGCCAGCTTTGCAATGCCATCAGCTTTACCCATTTCATCAAGTGCATGGCTCTGTCACTTGCACTACTAATATTCCTCAAGTACCATATACCTCCATATAATATATGATTGGTTTTATATACCTTGATAGTGTCACACTTGCTCACCTATTTATTAAGTGTTTAGCAGACACTTTAACCCTTTAACGACGGATAGGGGTCGAATTGACCCGGTCGTACTGGGGTTTAGATCGATCCCGTTCTCTCACGCATGCTTCGCGTATAAGCGTTATTATCTAAATAAACGAATTCAGCTTGAATTGCGCGTCATTTGATGTTTTGTGATGGGGTAGCAATAGAAACTTTTCTAGTCACGGCTGAGAGAAGTGAAGAGACTTTACAGCGGTGGAAGTGATGGCTTTGTTGGAGCTAAATGAAGAATGTCAAGATGAAGCACTGAAATTTTGCAGAGCTGAATGCTGAGAAATCTGTGAATACTGCCCCTTAGTAGATGGCACTGCTCAAAATGGCTCTTCATTGCTAATATCTTCTGAGTACCTCTCTTCTAGGCACCTCTCTTCTAGGCGGTGTGCTTCTACTAATGCTTCTACTATTGATGCTACTACTCCTGCTGAACAGGAATCTTTACTCCATCAAGAGTTATGTTTTGAACTATATCGGAGCAAGTAAACTTTAAGAAACACTAGCCAACTCAAAATAATACGTATCTGAGCTATTTTCATGCATCAAACTGAGCTGATTATTTCAATATGTATGATTATGTACCTAACTAGTGGTGTGCTTGAGCACAAATGGCGAGCGAGCCTAAACTACACTATTGTTAAACAATTGATTTTAGCAACTAACATTCAAACTACTAAAATAAAGTCGAGTTGTTAAATTACACATATGCGGTAAAATTCAATGCCATAGTAACCGCTCCCCTCAACTGTTTCAATTGAAAAAGAATCAACAAAATCAAGTCGCGTTATTTAAAATTTTCTTTGTGATATTCTTAATAGTAGTTGTAACGCACAATACTTTCACACAACTGAACATACCTACGCAAGACTTACCTTCGTGGTTCGTCTAGTGGACAACGAATTTTCAAGTAAATACTGTTGAGTAAGGCTTATAACTGTGACAAATAGCGTATTAACTTACCACCGCCACTAACTCGAATAGAAATGGAGCTCCCATAAGTTTTTGAGTTTTAACTGCACTCGCAAAACAATTCAAAGCGGTAAACAATTCAATTTCTAAGGTGATACGGGTAATGATTGCTAAACTGGAGGATTCTGTTTAGTGAAGTTTGGGACGGGGTCGAACACAGAGCAAACACAAAAATACGTGAGGGTCAAAGTACAAAATGACATACGTATGTCCAAATATATAAATAAACAAACATCCCCGATTTTCAATTGTTACCCCTGTGTCTCGCTCGCTCGCCAAATACAATAAATAATCTATAGAATTTCTGATAATAGTAGCTAATTCTGCAACTGTAAGTGTCTAATATAGTTACAAAATAGAAGAATTATGAAATTCCATATTTATTGTTCCATTACTCATGATCTTATAGCTCGTCAAAATTAATCAGCAGAATCTCATTTCCATGGCAACCTGTGGTTTTTGTGGCTAGAGAATCTGAAAGCAAAGGTAGTTCGTTCATATTATTCAGCGAAGCGAGCGGAGCTGACTCTCTAATGAGTTCGCGATATATATATATATTTAGGTCTAGAAATTGTTTTTGTTCTTGCGTGGGTGTATGTGTGTACCCTTTCTCCTATGCGCTTGCGCGGGCTGGGTAACCTTCTTAGCAACATTTTGTTTCCGTTTACCCGCCGTACGAAGTAGCGATGCCCAGTAGACAAAACGTTAGAAACGCTCGGTCAAGAGCTTTGAGGGCGTTAGAAACTCCTGAAGAAAAATTAGTAAGGAGAGCGATAAGAAATGAAAAAGACAGGCAAGGAGGAGGAGAGCTAAATCGAAACAGAAACAGGTAGCAAAGTAAAGAATCTGACAGTATTTTGTAGCCATACCAAGCATGCATGGAATAGCTGTAATTACAGGGAACATGCATCGCTCGCTTCGCTATTTTGTGCTATTAGAGCACATCACTAGTATATATATATACACATTGTAATTAACAAAAATTTACGGGATTTGAGTTGTTCAGGATTTAAGTGAACAGCTTAAAATCCTACATTTCTTGTCCCCATAATTCAGTCTGGAAAGGGTTAATAAATACTATTTAAATAATGGCACTTTTGGTTATCTGAACCGTGTTTTGTTGTTGTTTTTCCCTGGGTATTGTGTGTTTATGTCCTGTGTGTTATCTCTCTCAGATCCACAGTCTGTTCTCTATCTTGGCCCTGACTCATGCTTATGTCACCAGCATTGGGAAGTTGATAGGGGTCGTCACCATCCAAGATGTAAGTCTGTCAGGCACTTAATCACCACTAATCTCACATTTCCCCACTTTGTTCTGTGTTTTAGCTTTCTGATGCAATCCATGGCAACAAGAAAGCGAGATTACAGGTAGTTGAGTCACCAGAACGGCCAGTGTTTGACCTGAGCCCACCCAACGAGGAAGAAGAGAGAGATCTAAACATTCCTCCCACAAATGTAGCTATTCAGTAACACCACCAACAGTTCTAGTCAAAATACATGATCTCCGGCTCTTTTTAATTTACCTGATTGTGTTTTTAATTCCTGTGATGACTGACTGCACCATGTATGTATACCTTGTAGTTTACAATGTCCTAAAATGGGGGAATGGGAAATGGAAGTGGGAAATTGAAAGAAAAAGTCCTAGAGGGAAATTTTGCTAATCCAATCTTGAACTGCCTTCACATCTGCAGAACTCCCAACATCTGACTCGGCATCGCTATCCTGACCACGTGCGCTGATTGGGACAAATGCCACGCCCATCCAAGATGGAAGGTCTGCAAATCGGAACTCTTTTCCCTTCTTGATGAACTCCACTGGCTTCTTGGACTTGCTGCCTCCTTCCAGAGACAGCAACTTAGCATCACGGCTTACCTGGAGCTGGATCCTGTGAATACACATAGAGGGGAGGGGGAATTATTTTTAAGTACCCTGCCCTTGTGGAGAGAGGTTTCACTGTAGAAAGTTCACTAAAATGTGTAAGTTTGACTACAGTCTTATATGGTTCAAGAAACGTCTGTCAGAATGGGGCTTGAACTCGAGACCTACAGGCTGTGAGCCAAAGACACAACCACTACACCAACACAGCACCACACACACACATACTTCAGCCACTAGGTATCATTCCAGCTGCTGAATGTCTATGGTTGGGTCTCAACACAAACATCTGCCATAGACTCAATAACCTCCACCACACATCACTCACATTTCCTCCTCCAGCTCCTCTTGTAAGGTAGTGGCCGGTTGAGCCAGTGCTATGTCCTGCTTATTGCACGCCAACAAAATGGGGCAACGCGCCTTGTGGAAGGCGTGGTCAGACAACAAGTCGTACAGCAGCTCGGCAAGATCGTGTTTCTCAGACGGGAAGTTCAGACTGTCTATAACTACAACGGCACCTCTACGACATAAACACACACGTGTTATACCTTCAGTTCTATGCTGCTGGGTAGCTACATTCCTAGTCAAGAAATTCACAAACACATCTGAAACGAATGTCCAATCGAATACAAACATCTTATTGACCTAATTCTTTAACGGTATAGCTGCTTCTTTAAATTACCTCAGTGAATCCTTGTAATTAGAGAAGAGCCGGTCACGTAATCGCTCATTACCAGGTATGTCAACCAGTGAAACTGACTTATTCTGTTTGAACAGAAACTGTAAGAAAGATAAACATTCAATGGTACATTTTTACCTTGTTTGATTGAGTTCCATAGCTCTTGCAGACATTTTCTGCTATTGAGTTTTGAGTGGGGCCATACTGTCCCTGTGTAAGCTACAGTGGTGCATTAAAAGGAATCAAAATAGAATACTCCATACCATGCAGCATTGCTTTAACCTGTAAGAAGAGAAGGGTTTTCCCAGAATTGCTTAGCCCTAAGAGACAAACATTACGACCCTTGGTTCTGCGACATAGGCACTGCCAACCTAAAACTACGAACAAAACTACTATTACTTTAACTACTAACACATTTTGTAATTTCCTTACAAATAACGGCGAAGAAAGTCCCAACGCACAGTGCTATAGCTATTTCAACCAAATGATCCTGCACAGTCGGTGGAAGGGAGTTCTTCAAGTCGTTTAGAGAAGACTGGATCTCATCCATTGTTCAACTGACTATGACAACTTAGATTACTTGAAATTGGACACTCGACGATACTTTACCTGTTGTTATATGATGGCGGATGCAGATGGCAGTGCAAGGAGAAAGGTAACCGCCTCTGCCTGTTCTGCAGGAGTTCTAAACTATCCACTTGCAGGGAGTGGCACTCATGAAGCCAATAGTGTACGGGAATGTAGCAAGATACTTCGGAAAGAAGAGAGAAGAAGATGGTCACACCCATTCATGGACCAGCTATCTCAGACCCTACAAGAATGAGGTATATTCATTGATAGAGAAGCAGACATTAGTGCCTATCCAGTCTCATGTGTCATTCCTAATACTAGCTGGATTAACTCCAACTGTTAATACAAACCTAGTATTTGGTAAAGGGTAAATGGCTACACTTTTACAGTATCTAATGCATACACTTTCACACAGTAGCACTAAATCTAGTAACACTATTTTAATGTCTGTGTCATTGTGACTGTTCTTTTGCCGGCATGATACCAGCTATTGATTGTATTGTTTGCGTTTTGTTATAAAGGATATGTCTCTATATGTGAGGAAAGTTCAGTTCAAACTCCACGAGAGTTACTCCAACCCAACAAGAAGTGAGTGAAGAATTAACCGCACAGCTTGTCACTTGATGCTAAAGGCTGTGAAGGAGTTATTGCCTCAGGCAACTGATGCAAGGAGGCACATTTTTATACAAATATCTATACTTAATATTATGTAGCTAACACTTCTTTTTTTTTTTAGCTGACTTTACACATTCCACTCCACAACTAGCATATTATTTTTATTCCCTTTGCTTCTTTCTTTCTGTCATTTAGTCCTCACCAAACCTCCTTATGAGGTCCATGAGACCGGATGGGGAGAGTTTGAAGTTGTGATTAAAGTGTTCTTCTCAGACTCCTCAGAAAAACCTGTAAGACATGAATTATCTCTGTACAATATTCACTTTTAATATTTATAGTTGTAGAGATTTAAGCTTGAACATGTGCATGCTGATGGTAGAGGACAAGAGAGAGAGAGAGAAAAGAGCAAAAATTACACGATACAAATTTAAATTGATGAAAGGGGTCTGTGTTGTTTTTGTGTAGGCGGTCACTATTAAAGTACCATAGCGTATATTGTCGATTTACACATGAATAAAATAACAGACGTACACATTGTGATAAGGTAGATAGATTATTATGTGCATACTACAGTATCTGCTAATAATTCGTATAACGATGTATACCCAAAGAGCTTTCGCCTCTCCCCCCCCTTTTTTTCATACCCTTGGGAAAATGTCTGCATACAATCCTGATCTTACACAGCTGATGACGGAACATTGTCATGTTATACACACACACAGCTCACCATCTACCACCTGCTCAAGCTGTTTGACCACCAAAATGATCCTCTGATCGTCTCCGGCAAGAAGAACTTAGTTTCGGAGCAATACGACGAGATAGTGTTCACAGACCCTAGCAACACCATGTATCACCTCCTCAACAACCCCAAGACCCTGGTGCCTGCCGTAAAACATGAACCAGATACAGACTGTGAGTTGGCACATGTAGTCATCAGGCATGCTGTAGTTGGTGTGTGTGTGTGTGTGTGTTCATAGTGTGCTGGCGTAATTGATACTTATGATTTTCATGAACTCATAATTTTACTTCCATAAATTGATATTTAACTGTACATTGGAACAGAGTTGGTATTTGGGATACTGCCTTGTGTATGTTATTAATTACTTTTTACTGTTGGATTGTTATCTTGTGTCATGACAGATGTGTTTACAAGTCATAGTTGGACTGTACTTTTAGTTTCCTCCATTTTCGTTTAATAAGCTGAAACACATTGAGTTATAGATCCAAGATATATGTACCTACAGCCATTTTTTTCACACTGATTTGAATATGGTAGCTGCTGTTTCATTTTTTTCCCCTCTCCCTCTCTTAGATAAGGAGCTAGAAGAGAAGACTCTAGCTGTCATCAGCACTGCCCACAAGAAGATCAAACTGGAGATCCATGACTTGAGTGAGAGGTTAAAGAACAGCAAAGAAGCTATACAGAAACTCAAGGAACAGATTGAAAAAGCTGAAGATGAAGCCAATGGATAAACTGGTTACGTATTTGGACATTTTCTTTCCTTCATATCATCTTCTAAAACAACTTTTATTCCTCCACAAGTATTACTATAATACTGCACAAGAAAGTGTTTATTTTTATTTACCACATAAATCTGAACTGTTTGGCAGTGAGTGCAGACTTGCATACTTAATAAAAATAAAAAATGAAAATAAAGCAGCATTTTTTTCCCACTTCAATAATTAGAATGCTTTCTGGAAAGTAAAGTGAATCGTGCAAAAAATAATAATCTTGATTATGTTTCAACTTTATGAATCCTCTTCACTTTCTGGCCCACTCTTTTCACCTCCCATGGAAGTGCCATTTTGCTGGATGACAACACTCGTTTCTTTGCTCCCCTTCACGCTCTCTCCACCTTCAGTTTCTGTAGAGATCGTATCTTCGTGCTGGCTGATTGGTGGGCTTCTCAACGGTGTTGACACCTTGGGGGAGGAGTTTGAATTTCTCTGCCAATCCGGAATGCTTGCTCCACCTCTTCCAATAGGACCGGGCGAGGCAGGAAATTGATGACGATTTAGAAGAAGACCTTTGAGAGTGGCAACCTCTTCCTTGAGCTGTCGTAAAGGCTGGCCTGTGTTTTGCTGAGCCAGAGATGTCTGTAGCCCAGTCACTTGGGCAGTGAGCAGCTGCACGTGCTGCTGTTGCTCTGACAACAGTGCCTGGAACCAAATAAAATCACAATACAATTATCTTTACATAATGCAGGCATTTGGGTGGGTAAAAACCTGGCTGCACTAATCGTTCCCACCCTCTTTTTCCCCCTCAAGTCATGAAGTAATAGTTTGTGTTGTCTCTGTTGTTATTGAACTGTACTCGGAATATTTACTAACTAATGGCAGGGATGCTTTTGGGGGAGAGATTTCATCCCCTTTGACATCCTTAGTAGCACTTTAGTCATAGCCACAAAGCCACAACATTATAAAAACCGCACCATCAGCTAGTATTTGAACATTATTATAAGACCAAATCTTATTCTTCCAGTTAAAATGCTACCCCATGGAGATTCTCGCACCAACAACATAAGGAGCGAGTTACACTGACTCAAGATATTGACTCAGCACGCACACACACACACATACACACACTGACCTGAATGGCAGTGTTGGATTCTTTGAGAGAAGAGATGGTATCAGTCACAGAGGTGTGTAGCTGGTTCACTGAAGACTGCACTGCTTGCAGAGCCTCCACTTGCTGTCTGGGTGCAGTCAGCCACGGGATGATGTATGTCTATATCAGATGTGAAAGGGACAACAACAACCACAAGAAAACTTTTGCAATCTAGACACCGTGGAAAGGGAGGGGGGGGAGGGGTGGGATGGGGCAGAACTTGTGACAGTGTGTGCCATTTAGAAATAATTGTATTTAATTGAAATGGAATTTTCTCATTCAATGGGGCTGAAAGAAAATAAAAGGTAAAAAAAAAAAAAAAACTCCATTGATTGAGGAATTTAAGGGTCAAAGTAATGATAATGTATGTGAATTATTAAATGTCATTCTCAAAAAAAGAAAAGAAAAAGCCTTTAATAAAATGAACGGTCAGCACCTACCCGCACAAAATGAAAAAGTGCATAGCCAACTCCGCCTATCACAGCGACAGTTACGGCGTAGTCCTTCCACGTGCGCTGCTGCACCACAGGCTGTGGTGGGGTCAAAGGTCGTGGTGGAAGGGGAGGAACCATTGTTGGCGCCACTGAAGTTGTAGCAGTTGGTGACTGAGTTGGTTGGACACTGGCGGCCAATTTAATAGCATTGTCTATTTCTGATTCGGTCATTCCTACAAATAAGAGTAACACAACATGTGGTAAAGGACGCCCGGACGTAATGTTCATGTAAGTTGGTAAATATACCGCCACTATCATTCATGAGTACTTTCACATTCATATTATTTAACATGTACTGTTTGCTTTCCTGACAAGGTGGTTACTAGTCTTCCTGCAAGATGGCAATCACATGAAATATTCTATAGAAATACTTAAATTGATTACAAGCAATTACTTTGGAGAGGAGACTGCAGTATAGCCAGTCCAGTGCCACAAATACCAATGTTGCACCATAACTGACTTTACGCTTGGACTAGTAACACACTCAATAGCTAGCATACGTAGCTCAAAATAATGCACACTCATTGTGACCACCTGTAACCTGTAGTGTGTAGTACACTACCCATTATGTAAAAAAAAATAAAAAAATACAATCTCTTGAGGCAATAATACAATAGGACTGGTTTTTAATAGTGGCCACACTAATATTGATTAGTTAAGAACGAGCCTGGAAGATACTCGTGCTGTGCCTTGCTCCCCACATTCCTCCACCCACCACCAACCCTGTTTGCACCTGTTTGGTGTGTCTAGAACACATTAGATGCCCATTAGACGATAATGGACACGAATGTAAGTTATCCGCCCTTTCATGTCACCCCTTTTGCTTCTCGTGTGAAGAGAATACCTGAAACTTTTAATCAAATCCTTCACAGCATAGTCTGACACCCTTTACCATATTGCTACCCTACTGCTATGCGGAGACAGGGTCTGGGGACAATCGTGCACCTTGGCTGTGCTCTAGCCCCACGATTTTGGGGGTGGTCAGTTAATATTTTTTGGCCATCTCCTAGGCAAGCCTAGGTGGAATGAGTGGGCGTCCTACCGAGTGTGTATACGAGAGCCCACGTCCCTCCACATTTAAAAACGCTGTGTGACTGCGGTGCCCACACAAATGCACTGTGGTTGTGTGCGGGCAACAGCGTCCTACACAGCGCGCCAGTAAAAAGTAATCAGGGAACCACAACACATTCCTCTAGAACAGCCAAGGTGCATGATTGTCCCCAGACCCTTCCTCCCTGTAGTGGTAAGGTTAAGGGTCTGGCTGCCAGACAGTCACAGCAAGTTTTGTGACTACTGCAAGTTAACTTTACGTGAATATAGGCTTAGGCTACATTAACTTACCTTTTTTCCTCAAAAATGCTTTCTTTGCTTCCAATGAATGGGACATAACCCTGGGATTATTCAAAAATTTTACAGCCAAATCCGTTAATTCCTGCTTTGAGCTTGAAACTGGGCTCGTTGCAGGTTTCGGAGTACAAGCCTCCTCTGAAACACCTTCCCCGCGGGATTGTCCCTCTTCTTCTTGACGAACATCATTCATACTTTCCCTCTCACCAGAGCACCCAGCAGGTCCTCCCTCTCTCTCAATAGCAGTACAAAATTTCTTCTTCCAATATATCGAAAAGATAAAGACATCACGTGCTCTACACACCTACACAACTTAAATTACTTGCGCGTGAAAATTTAGCTTTATGTAACCATAGATTTTAATCTATGATGTAACTAACTTTGCAAGCCAAGGCAGTCACACAGAATATATATATCACTACAGATAGTTTGTTTGGAGGAGAGCAAGAGTTAGTTGCTGCGGAGATGCTCCTCCGCTGGTATTCTCTGTCTCTAGTGCTAATAGGCCTGGGCGCGGTCTCGGGTAAGTCGGGCTTTGGTGCGGGTCTCTTGCACCCTCTCATCCTGTTAGGGGTGCTTTCAGTTAGAGATAAGTCCAATGTGCTGTCGCGGGCATTTGTAGCAAAATGAGGTGTAGAAACCTACGAATGCGTGCAGGATAGAAGCCTAAAATGTTTGCAGGCTGAGGAGGGCGTCAAGTTAAGTACCTATTTAAAATTGCTGGCTGTAAGTTTTTTCTCTATATGATTTTTTTGTGGTCACATAAGGTAGTGGCCCATAGTATTGTGGTATTACCACAGAGTGGTTGTATATAGTATGTGGTCCACAGGAGAGCCATGAAGTCATAGGAATTTGTTCGTAATTTAGTAGTGAAGTACACACTTGTAAGAATTCAGTCATGTGACTGTATTAATAAGAGTGAGTACGTAGAAGTCAACAGGATTCTTTCAAAGCATTGACCCGGTATAAGGTTGCATATTTGTAGCTATAGCTGCATCTTTTTAATGTTGGTTGTTGTTTTTATTTCTTGTTGATGCTTCATTGGCTAGTGTCTTATGATTATCACATGGTTGTGGATTCAATAAACATGGGTATGAATTGTGTCATGGCAACCATATTCACTAGTCCAGTTTGTGTGGGCATGCTCAATTGCTCAGTTTAGTGACAAGTAGTGGACAGAAACATTGAGAATGCCTGCCACATAAAAGTGTACTGGGTTCATGGAAAGCAGTTGTGGCCTGTCTTCTCCAGTTTGTACAAGAGCTAATAAGTGGTTGCATGTTTTTATGTTGGAATTGGGCCAAAAAAAAGGGGAGGAAGAATATCTAATGGCAAGAGGAAGTGTTTGGTTTAGATGGAATCCTTAGAAGTAGCTAAAACAGGGCTTTATACTGTAAGCATTATTTAGGAGCTATTTGGGAGTGATGGAAAATGTGTTATCTGGTATCAGTGTGTGTGTGTTTGTGTGTGTTTGCATTTGCATTTTCATTTTTGTGTGTAACCTATCTGGTACCAGTGTTGAGTGATGTATTTGGTACCAGTGTTAGTGATGTATTTGGTACCAGTGTTAGTGATGTATTTGGTACCAGTGTTGAGTGATGTATTTGGTACCAGTGTTAGTGATGTATTTGGTACCAGTGTTGAGTGATGTATTTGGTATTTGGTACCAGCGTTGAGTGATGTATTTGGTACCAGTGTTGAGCGATGTATTTGGTACCAGTGTTGAGTGATGTATTTGGTACCAGTGTTAGTGATGTATTTGGTACCAGTGTTGAGTGATGTATTTGGTACCAGCGTTGAGTGATGTATTTGGTACCAGTGTATTTGGTACCAATGTTGTGTTCTTTTATATCATACTTCATTTTTGGTAAAGTTAGAACTTTTTTGTATTAGTCCCTCCCACTCTAGGAATACCACAAGTGCTGTGATTAATGTCAATTAGTGCTGGAGGAAACAATACAATGTGAGAAGTGAATGAGTGCATGATCTAGTCAGTGGTGGTCCAGGAATGTGTACCCACTCAGTGGGTCCTGTTTGCTTGTGGTGGAGCATCATGTTAGTAGAGAGAGAGAGGGTCGTCTATTCGTGTTACAATCATAACTTATAGAGACTTTAGAATGACACGTATGGAATGATAGTGTATTCTCATGTTATTGTTTCATCAACTGAAGGAAACATGGTAAATTGATTGTAGGTGGTGATGATTGCCCAGTCCCTAATATATTGCTTGGGAGACTATTGCTCTGTTTTGTTTGTTCTACATAGGCTTGGCTTTTGATCATAGGCTGTTGACTTTCAAGTAGGTATTGGTGACAGACTGAACATCCATTTTTCCATTGTGTTCACTTTAACTTCTGATCATAAGAGCTTGTCCCAAGGTCAAAGCTCAGACTTGACAACCAGAATATAAATCTAGGCTTGGATTTTAAAACCCATTGCATATCATAGGCTGTCGACTTTCAATTGGTGACAGACTGAACATCCGTTTTTCCATTGTGTTCACTTTAACTAGAGCTTGTCACAAGGTTAAAGTTCAGACTTGACAACCAGAATATAATAAAGATTATAATAATGGAGATTTTTATTCTTGACAATAAGCTCTTCATTCCCAAACAATGAAATCCATCAATGGCCTCTTATGATAACAACACTGCAAGACTAGCAAAAAAAAGTGTACTACTTTGGAGTACATGTATGTACCCAATAACCAAATACACCCATCTTTACCCACTAGTACGGGATAAACAGACACTTGCCCCCCTTCCTTAGAAACCCTTTACTGCTAACATTTACATGAATTAGCCGACTTTCGCATGTTTGTGTTAAGTACTACCAGGTCTTGAGTGTGTGTATTTAAAGTTTCCAGTGTTTCTGACATTGTCATTATTATAATTAGTGTGCTAGTTTTCATTTCCTGACCAATTCCATAGTACCTTGCGTGCAGGGCGGCCATGTTTTCCTCCTTTCTAGACATTGGAAGGGAATAACTACTAGGGGTACTCAGTAATTTATTTTTCCTTGAATCTACTCAGGCATGCATTAGTACAGGTGCTGTCCCCCAGTCTAGACAGGAGACATGAATCTCTTCCTCCTTTACGCTTGCTTCCTGTAGCATGCACCACAAGTGCTAGGAAGCCATACACACATATTGCGAATTGTTAGCAGTAGTAGAGAAAGCTTAGAAGCGCTAATTTCACCACCACTTAACTCCTTTATTTCCCACTTTTCCTATCTAGTCTTTTTCATTTTTGTCTTTCTTTTTTTATTATTTATTGTTCATTTATTTTTTATATATTTACTTTTTTATTTATTTTATTTTTTTTTTTATGAGTGGGATTGCTTTGTGCTTGTCCAGGAAGTTTTGAGTTTGCAGTGAGATAGAAAGCGTTCATACACTAGTAGTGGGTGTAGCTTTGGGTTGTACTCATAACCTTTATTGTAGAATTAGCATACCCTGGAACAAACAGGAGGGATAAGGACTAACTCCATAGGAGATTGTGTTACTATTTAGATTGTAAATCACAATGGCCAGGTGCCTTGTACTTACTGTATGCTGGAAATTTTTTTCATTTCCCGATCATAGTCTTTATTATATTGACTTGAAGTGGACATGCAACCTTTAGCGAACTTTATTTGTTATGCACACCGTTACATCGTTCAATTCATTCCCACCACTTTTCGGTCTTTCAGTCAGCACAGCTTGGTGTTCTATCAGCTGTTGTCTTCTTGCTAATGAAAATATAGTGAAGTCCAACTCGACGCTTGCCATCTACTTTACAGACCATGTGGAACCGAAGACCAAAACAGCTGGATATGTTTATGGACTAGCCACAGAGCTTTCTTAGCTCACAACACCTTAGTGAATGCTTGATACTTTTCATTTTCTAGTGGCTAGTGTAAATATGTAGTGTATTTTGGGAACTCACTGTATTCTACTTACATAGAATGGATGTGGGTTCAGAAGTACATACAAGTACTCAACAAAATGTTATCAAGTCGGCTTCACAGTCTTTCAGGTTCAGAATAAGCACTAGAAAAATCCCTCTCATGTGTAGTCATGTGATACACACCTAGTCATGTGATACACACCTAGTCATGTGATACACACCTAGTCATGTGATATACACCTAGTCATGTGATACACACCTAGTCATGTGATACACACCTAGTCATGTGATATACACCTAGTCATGTGATACACACCTAGTCATGTGATATACACTTAGTCATGTGATTCGTACCTAGTCATGTGATACACACCTGGTCATGTGATATACACCTAGTCATGTGATACACACCTAGTCATGTGATATACACCTAGTCATGTGATATACACTTAGTCATGTGATTCGTACCTAGTCATGTGATTCACACCTAGTTATGTGATACATATAGTATGTGACACACATGTAGTTAAAGTTGTTTCATTTCTCCTCTCTCTTACATACATATTTTCTTTCTCCTGTTCACTGCATAGCTCAAAACTATCTTCGTGTTCGGAACCCCAACACAACCAGTGTGACAGAACAGTACACAGGCCTAGTGGAGGTCTACCACAATGGAGTCTGGGGCACTGTGTGTGCTTCAGTGTGGACGTATGAGAACGCTCTCCTTGCATGCCGGGCTGCAGGATTCAACTCTGCCGTCCGCGGGCTGAGCGAGGGTAACTTGTACTTCGGAGCTGTCACTGGCGTCGTTTGGTTGGACAATGTCAGGTGTACGGGTAACGAGGCTTCGTTCTTTGACTGTCCAAGGAATTTGTGGGGCGCGGTCAGCTCGGCGTGTAACAGTCACCAAAATGACGCTGCTGTGGTTTGTTCAGATGGTGAGTTTAATTCTTGGTGACGTGGCGTGACAAGTTCGCTATATGTAGATATGTTATTACAAATTATAGTGTGACTGGTTAGGTACAGTGTGGATTGTTTCTATGTGGTTATGAGTAATAATTGATAAGATTCAGTTAGTGAAAGAAGGCAGGAGGCAGGATAGTATAGCTTGATTGTGGGCAAGAGGAAAAGGGTGTGTGGAAAGAAAGAAGAGAGTTTGCAGGGAATTGATAAGAATTTGAGGGAATTGAGAGGAATGTGCTGGGAATCGAGGTGAAGTGGACGATGTGAAGAATGAAGGGTGTATAGGGAGGGAGAATGGAGTGGGCATGGAGGAGAGGGTAGAGGGTATGGAGTTGGTATAGGATATGGAGTGGTATATTATTATAGTAGCAAATTTTCTTGTTCTAACAGCCAATATTATGATAATTAAAACTTAACCCAACGTTTTGACTTCTTGCTGAAGTTGACCCCGGAAGAGGACTTCAGCAAGAAGTCAAAACGTCGGGTTAAGTTTTAATTTACATAATATTGGCTAGAACGAGAAATTTTCTATTGTTATAATAATTTCAGCCGAGAATGACTGATGGTATATTATTGTATGTGTGTGTGTGTAAATGCAGATGCGGCTGTTCGTCTGGTGGGAGGTACAGTGCTTAGTGAGGGACGTGTGGAGGTCTATCACAGTGGTTCCTGGGGCACCATTTGTGATGATTTTTTCGACATGCGGGAAGCTCAGGTCATCTGTCATCAGCTGGGCTACCGTGGAGGAGCCCTTGAGGCCATTCCCAACAGTCGCTTTGGTCGTGGTACGGGGCAAATCTGGATGGACAACTTGAGGTGCACCGGGAATGAAACGAATATCGGTGACTGTCCGTTTTTAGGATGGGGATCACACAACTGTGTCCATTATGAAGATGCTGGTGTTCGATGTGCAGATGGTGAGAAGGGATGTGTGTGTGTGTTTGGGAGGGGGGGAGGGGGGGGGGGTATTAATACTAATTGTTGCTTTTTTTCGTTTTATTTCCCACGTTGGCATTGTTATTGTCACCTCTGTTGTTGTTGTTGCTTGTTGTCACAGAAACCTTCCATGGTGAACACTTTCCTGTGCGTCTTGTGAACCACACCCATAACTCCAACAACACTCAAAACCTTTACTATGGCAATGTTCAACTGTACATCAACAACACATGGGGCTCCGTGTGTGACGACTCCTGGGGTATTGAAGATGCACAGGTGGTGTGCAGGCAGCTAGGTATGTGCGTGTGTGTGTGTTAAAGGATGATATCTAAATGCAATGATATTAGGCAGTGAGTTATGGACAGATTGCTATATTTTCTATAGCATATTCTTTTGTATCAACCTAATGGATGAATGGTTTAATATGCCTACATAATTCTTATTAGACCATAATAACTATCATTTCTGTTATTGTTTTGTTTTGTTGTTGTTGTTTTTTGTATAGAAGAGATAATTAGTGTTTTATTATTGAGATTAAAAAGTTGTTTTAGAGAAGGCAACATGAGCTCTCCTAGCTATAATGATTATGTTCAGTTGACAGCAAGTTAGTCATGCTTGAGGTGAAGGACGCTCAGTGGTTTGGATCACATGACCGGGCTTTCACTCGTCAGAAATTGTTATAAAATGACATGTAACATTGGCGATGGTTGATGTCATTTGTGTTAGTGAACTTAGACCAATTTGTCTTTGCTTTCAGGTTTTACTGGAGCTCTGATTGCCACAAGCAGAGCAACTTTTGGCCGTGCTGGAAGCACCACTCCCATCTACCTGGATCAGGTGACATGTGCCGGCAATGAACCCTTCCTTTCAGAGTGTCACCATAGACAGATCGGCAGTCATGACTGCTATCACTTTGAAGATGCCGGAGTTGTCTGCCAGCAACGTACGCAATGGGTTAGGGGGTGGAAAGCGAAAGTGGACTTGTCTAAAGTAGTGGGAGAGGTGTGAGGGTAGATCATGGGTAGTTATATGTTCTTTATGTAGTGTGTGTGTGCGTGCATTCGTGTGTGTGTGCACGTTTGTGTGTGTGCAGGGTTGCTATGATCAGTGTTAGGTCACATGCATGATTTTAATGTTACTACACATCAGCTGATGTACATTTTAACTTCCAAACATTCTGGGGGGGGGGGGCTAGGCTTGGGGTGGAGATCCCAGGGCCAGCCCCGCTCTGTATGAATTAAGTATACAAAAAACCTGTGTGTGTGTGTTTAGCTGGTACTCCCCAGCCTATTCAGGTGCGTCTTGTGAACGAGACTGGCGGCACTGGTCCAGGAGTGAGTTTTGGTCGTGTGGAAGTTCTCTTCAACGGCATATGGGGAACTGTATGTGATGACTTCTGGGGAATCCAGGATGCTAGAGTCGTGTGCAGGTAAAGGGTCGATGTAATCCAGTCGTTGTTTTTGACAATACTTCCATTCTATAATGTATCAATTATAGATTAATAGGTTCATTGAGAAAGTCTAAATGAAGCCCACCCATCCAATCCAATAGTAAACATTCTATTGTTTTCTTCTCTATCTGCATAGAAAACTTTAGCAATATGCCTGTATTGTGTTATTTGTCTAAATTGGTATATGTGAGTGGGTCTAGGAAAAGGGACCTTGTGGCGCAAATAAAAAAAATTGAGTTTTTTATACTAATAAAAAGATACAATTTATCTCAACTTAGTGCTAAAATACTGGAGGGTAAAACCTTCGACACGCAGAGAAACTGGCAGTTGAACTGGGCCCTATTCAGCAAAGCAATTGAACTAGAAATCGAGAAAACATAAATTGAATTTCCATTTCCGGTATAATTAACGTTTTCGTATACTTAACGGCGTACTCCGCATATGCAATTAAATCGTACAGCCGCATTTTCGGCGACTAACGAAGTTTGCATAGAGTTCTTTTTAGCTTTCAGAGCGTCTCACGACCTGTCTTGTTGGAATCCTTGGCTGCTCTATTCGCTGTAGCGGTAAACTTTAAGCCAAAGGTAAGCTGTAGAGTGCATGCAGTAGTCTCAAAGCTATGCCGTTTTTTAAGCTGCTAGTTGAAACTCCGCCCATTCCCCGTTTTTTGTACTTCGAGAATGATAGAGAATAAAAAGTAGCTTGTCTTTTCACGGCACGCTTGGGGTCTTTTAAGTCGTTTTGACATGCGAAATTTGGCATAGACGTAGAGTAAGGGTCACTAAGACTAATTCTGCAAAAAACAAAAATAGGAGAAAGAAAGAATTTTTCCGATGACTTACTTCTTGAGCCTATATCTCAATTTCAATTTTTGCGCCGTAAGGTCCCTTTTCCCAGACCCGCTCACATATATATATATATATATGTATATATTCCAATTTTTATATTTTATGTAATATTCTATTAATAGCTTGGGTAGTTGTGATACCACTTTCCTATTTCCCTGTTGTTGTTGTTGTTTTTTCTTTCCTTATTTGATATCAATATCCCACTTATAAAATATATATTCCTGCATACAAGTGTGTTTCAACAAATGTCACCTGTATATTTTTTAATAGTAATACATAAAGTTTCTGTCCTTGTGCTGACATAGCTTCTGATTTGTATTGTAATAGGATGTTGGGCTTCCCCGATGCTATTCGTGGCTCTCGAGGGGCGTACAGTCAGCGTGGGTCCGGTCAGATCTGGATGGACGACCTGGCGTGCACGGGTAACGAGACGAGCATTGATCAGTGCAACTTCCCCGGCTGGGGCATTCACAACTGCTACCACTATGAAGATGCCATTGCCGTGTGTGACAGTAAGTGGGAGGGGCTAATAGAGGCTGATGGAGAATGAAGAATAGGAGATAAAGGAGTTTCCCTGAATACTTGTTTGTTGTTGTTTGTTGTTGTCTGGTGGTTTTTTGTTGGGCTTTTTTAATACAATGTTGATAGGGATCTTTAAATAGTTCAGAAAATTGAGGGTCGTAAAGCAGTTTAGGTGTAGTGCCACTAACTAAATCAAGGATTACATATTGATGACTCATTTATAGTTAAGAGGGTAAGCATTTGAGCAGTTAGGTGCTTTAATTTTCCTGTGGTTTATTTTTTAGCCATTGTTCCTGGAGCTCCTGTTCGACTGGTGGGTGGATCTTCATCGGCAGAGGGACGTGTCGAGATTTATCACAATAACGTGTGGGGCACAGTGTGTGATGACTTCTGGGATGCCCGGGAGGCTAGAGTCGTTTGCCGGCAGCTTGGATTCTTCGGAGATTCCACCGCACTCACAGCGCGCCAGTTCGGAAGTGGTGTGTGTTTGTGTTTGTTTGTGTGTGTGTTTGTGGAGAGAGAGTGTGTGTGTTTGTGGAGAGAGGGTGTGAGGGATGTACAACAAGTCGGGAGAGAAGGTCAGAGAATTGAGAAGGTAAAGGGTTGCTGTTTTATGCATTGAGGAGGTAAAGGGTTGCTGTTTTATTTACCTCTTGTTAATATTGAGATAAATGTGTTATTGATCAGTCTATGGACTAGACAAATAATCTTTCTAATTTCGGACACTTGTATCAATTGATGCTATCACTGGTGCAGTGTAGATGTGTGTGTAAATCCAGATCAGCTTTGTTGTGCCCAAGTGATAAGGAATATGTTCAGAGAAAATGGGTTGGTATGAGACACAAAGGACATTTCATTTGTTACATTACCAGTTGAGGACTCACAATGAACCAGAAACTTGTCACTTTGTACGAATTAATTTGATGTTAATTCTGATGACTATTTAATTTTAATTTTTCTTTCATGCAGCTGTCAGTTCACAGAGGATTTGGCTTGACAATGTTCGTTGCACTGGTAGTGAGAGTTTCCTTAGTGACTGTCGTGCAAACCCCTGGGGCAGTAACGACTGTGGTCACCGAGAGGATGCAGGAGTGATCTGCACACACAGTCAGTTCCAGATACCTATCAGACTCAGGAACGGGACGGCCAGCAGCAATGGACGTGTGGAGATCAATGTCGGAGGGAGGTGGGGCTCTATCTGTGACTTTGGCTGGGACAGGAGAGATGCCACCGTTATCTGCAGGCAGCTGGGTTTCCCTGGTGAGTTTTAGTTGAATGATTTGTTTGTAACTAGACTAGTTGGACGGTCACGTCCTGCCAGAGAGACACCTTTTCCGTGATTGTGGGGTTGTAAATCCCGCTGACGTTCTGGACTTTGTAATAGATAATATAAACACAATAGAGAATGAATGATTCCAAATGTGTAACTAGTAAAAATTGAAAAGTATATGCGTGTTATAAGTTAGTGACAGTGGAACATCAAATGACGGCTACATGAGCACGTGTGCTTTCCTTCAGGTGTTCTTGCAGGCCTAAGGAAGTACGACAGACTGATCTTTAATTGTTATGTTTTCAAACGTGACTAGATGTGAGTTTAACCTATTCAGCCATGGAGCTTCTTCATGGGTCAAGTACATAATCACGACCTTATCTTCATTGAAACTTCTTTCTTCTTTTTTTAAAATTTTAAAATTTTTTTATTTATTTATTTATTTTTTGACAAATCATGTTGTAATTTTGTTCCAAGAGAAGTTGTATTGATATTACGTACTTGTAAGAATTTGTTGATGGAAACATTAGCACATTAGTTGTTCTCACGTCATGGTTTCAGACTGAGGGTGGAGTGATTGGAAGGTGTAATGTGTGCTTATTTCCCTCTAAGGCAAAAAACTAGATAAATGTATTAGCACTATTTTATTTAAAATATTGTGTGTTTGTTTGTTTTGTTTTTGTTTGTTTGTTTTTAGGGGCTATTGCAGCTAGATATAACTCGTATTACGGTTCTGGTCTTCCGGATGTTAACTTTGCCACCTCCTACATCTACTGCCGAGGGACTGAGCCGCAGATTTACAACTGCTCTGGGATGCATCCCGTTGTGAGAAGTCCTTCTTCCAGGTGTAGGAGCACTGATGTGGCTGGTGTCCAGTGTGTAGGTGAGCATGTGTGTGTGAGTGAGAGAGAGAGAGTAGAAAACACAGTTTTACACACGCACAGTTTTTTTGTTTTTTTTTGTTGTTTTTTGTTTTGTTTGTTTTGTTTTTATTTGTTTGTTGTTGTTTTTTCCTATGGGCATCATTTAGTGCTAAAATCTGTCTACTTAAGTATATATTTGCACCCACATAAGTTTAATTTGTTTGATGTGTTCTGCAATTATCCTGTCACAGGCTGCATTAGCATTGAAAGGATGGAACTTCTTGATTTTTATTCCTTTCCCCCCCTCCCCCCTTTATTATTATTTTTTTTTTTTACATGTTATTTAATTAATTTAGGCATGTAATTTTAATATATGTACTAAGAGCTTTATATGTATATAGGATGTTTGATTAAAGTGTATCTTTATTTCTCAGACATGTGGTCTTGTATTTCACAATAACCCATGATTTGTGTCTTCCCACAGAGAACCCCAGAGTGCCTCCTCCTATTCGTTTGGTGAACGGAGCAAATCAGTACGAAGGTAGAGTGGAAGTGTTCGTCCAGGATCAGTGGGGCACAGTGTGTGATGACTATTGGAATGGCAACGATGCACGAGTATGTTTGTGTGTGTGCGTGTATTTGATTATTCCCCCCTCCCACCTTTACTGATCAACTATTCTGAAACAGACGTTATTGTGTGATATGAAACCTTAAAAATTGCCAGCGAATGACTCAGGAGTTTTGTTCATCTGTTTTGTTTGTGTATTTGATTGTTTTGACTACGTAGGTTGTGTGCCGTCAGCTGGGCTATGGCTATATTGGAGCACTGCCCCTCCTCTATGCCAGGTTCGGGGGGGGAACCGGACCCATCATCCTCGACAATGTGCGCTGCAATGGTTCTGAGGCATACCTTACCGACTGTCCCAACAATGGACTCTACAACCACAACTGTGCTCACTCCGAGGATGCAGGCGTCAGATGTGGGGGTGAGTGTGTATCAGTGTGGATTAGGGAATTAGTATGTTCTGTTCGTACTATTCTGTTCTGATAGATTATCGCAAAAGTGTAGGGCTATCTAAAGTGTTCTCTCTAGGTCCAGCTTTATTATTATTGCTGTTATTATTACTATCATTATTATTATTATTATTATTACTACTACTACTACTACAACTATTATCATCATCATTGTTATTATCATATCTATTAATGTTTGGTTCTCAGCTCCTCCTTCTAATAGATTCAATTACCCGGTGCGTCTGGTAGTGAACGGCACCGACATCAGTTATAACGAGGGCACGGTGGAGATATTCTACAACAACACATGGGGTGTGGTCTGTGACGACTACTGGGGCTACAGTGAGGCAGTGGTCGTGTGCCACATGCTAGGATTCACGGGGGCCATCAGAGCTTACAGCAGGTAAAGGGTAAACTGGAACACTGGCTGGGTGCAGTGACCTCATGCATCTGCCCACCTAGCAACATATTGTTGGTGGCCAATCAAATACAAGGATTTTCAAAATTTTATGTTGGGAGTTTTTACCAGTAATTGTTGTTGTTGTTTTTTTTTCAGATTAGTGCCTCGCATAAAGCCTATATACAAACATTTCTTTGATATAGGTATTTGTTTGTTGTGTTTATTATAATTCCAGGCCAAAAGTTTCAAAATTCTAACAGGTGTGTGTGTGTGTGTGTGTGTGTGTGTGTGTGTGTGTGTGTGTGTGTAGAGCTCACTTTGGTTCCTCACAGAGTGACATAGTCCTGGACAATGTTCACTGTTCTGGTACGGAGTCTGAACTGAGTGACTGCCAGCACTTGCCCTTCGGCAGCCACAACTGCCGTCACAATGAGGATGCCGGAGTTGCCTGTTCGAGTGAGTAGCATGTAGTGCTCAAAGTTTGTTGTTGTTTTTTACTCTGGGGTAATGCCATTAAAATTTAAATACTAATTTGTAGAACTCTTATTGTCAATTAACAATATCTTTTTTATTGTTGACTGTGCATGTTTTGAACTGGTATAGTAGTCTGACTGCACATGTGATATGACCACACATGTGGTCTGACTGCACATGTGATATGACCACACATGTGGTGTTACTGCACATGTGATATGACCACACATGTGTGTTGTTATATGTATTACTTATGTTAGTTCATGTACTGTTTTTTAACTAGACTTTACTACTCCACGGTATCCGGTGCGTCTGAGAGGAGGCTCCGCCTCCAACCAAGGGCGTGTTGAGATTCAGTACAATGGGACCTGGGGGACTGTCTGTGATGACCAGTGGGGGGTACGGGATGGGAATGTAAGTCACACTATTGGATTCACAGTGAAACAGAACTATGAGGCCAAGGGGGGTGGAGTTGAGTAGGAGTGGTGGGTGGAGCTGATTAGGAGTGGTGGGTGGAGTTGATTAGGGGGAGGTGGGTGGAGTTGATTAGGGGGAGGTGGGTGGTGGCATTGAATGGAGTGTGGATTAGACCATAAGGGGATTTTTTTTTTTTTTTTTTTTACAGGTGGTCTGCCACCAACTTGGCTATGGATCTGCCGCTCGAGTGACCTTCAGGGCGTCCTTTGGAACTGGGCGTGGCCATATCTGGCTGGATAACGTTGCCTGCACCGGACTGGAGAGCAGTCTGGGAGAATGCGACCACAATGGCTGGGGGGTGAACAACTGTAACCATAGAGAAGATGCTGGGGTCGTGTGTCAGGGTGAGTGAGAGAGTACACACACACACACACACACACACACACACACACACACCACACACACACCACACACACACACACACACACACACACACACCACAACACACCCACATGATGTCATGTACTTCATCTAATGAGTAACTACACCAAGTTGAACTTACTTTTTTTTTTTTTTTTTTTTTTTTTTTCCTTCTTCCTTCCCCCCCTATCTTTCTCTCTTAGAAGAGCTTTCTTTTGATTGCTTAATTGTTTTGTTTGATTATTGTCATGTTTTTTTTTTTGTTTTTTTTTTGTTTGTTTGTTTTTTTTTTGCTGTTGTTTTCAGGTGAATTGCTGCCCATTCGACTGGTGAATGGTTCTATTCCTTCTGAGGGTCGTGTGGAGGTGTTCGTCAACGGTACTTGGGGCACAGTCTGTGACGACTACTGGGACATCCGAGATGCACAGGTGGTGTGCTCACAGCTCGGCTTCTCTGGGGCTATCGCAGCTTATACCCGGGCCAGGTTCGGACAAGGCACAGGTGAGTTGAAGGAAAACAAACAGAGGATAACGGAGAGAGATGCAAAGTTTACGTTGTTTTGTTTGTTTTTAAGATGAATTTATGATAAACATTCTTAATACCACTGAATTGTTACTTCTTTTAATGTTCTTTTAATAATCATTGCAAATCACATACGATACAAAACTCTAAAGTATAATCGATAATTGAATAGGAAGTTAGCATGAGCATGCTCAGTACATTCAATGAATAACCCTAAGATGAGTGTCAATCTACTACATTCTCCTTTTTTTTCTTTTTTTTTTTCCTTTGTTGAAATTTCATTTATTTCCCCCTTAAACTTCTCTCTCATCTCTTTCTCCCTCTAACCCTGTTCAGGTCCCATCTACCTTGATGATGTGGCGTGTTACGGTACAGAGGTGGACCTGCTACAGTGCTCTAACCTGGGAGTGGGCGTGCACAATTGTCAGCACTACGAGGATGCAGGCGTGGCATGTGGCAGTAAGTAATGCACACACAAACACACTCCATTAGGGGGAACTTCAAGGCACATGGTCACAGGAATGTCATAGCTAAGGAATGGCCATGACTCAGAAATATCTCTATCTGAAGCGTAGATCTGATAGCACAGTGCTGTGAATGTGCTGTTTAGTGTTGCATTGCATACGGTGAGCGTGCCTCACTGTGATCACTGTGTTACCTGATTTTCCTCAGCCGCCTTCTCCTCTTGTGGATCAAGAATGCATCTTTGGGTTAACATACTGATTGTCTAAATAGCACGAGTTAGTAGGTAAGGATCATTGTTTGCACAGGTTAGAATCAGCACCTATCCTATCAAAGTACCTGGATACAGGAACTGCCAAGATTAGAGGCAGTCGATTAAGAGAAACTAGAGTGTAGTGTGTTTTATCTGCTGATAGCTTTAAGGAAGTATTAAAATGGTGGTGATAACGCAAGTTGCTGTAAGCTCAAGCTGTCAAGATAGATCTAGTATCATTAACCCTCAGTGTGCAAGTGCGAGAGGGTTATAATACTCGTCCTGTCTTTCCTGTGTATCTGCAAATATGCATAGAATTAATGTCACATTTGGTTTTGTACACCAGTAAAAAGATACACTTTGAAATTCATTGGTTGCTATTTTGCTTATCTTTGTAGATGCTTCAAGTCTTCCCAACGTTACGTTCTCTGTCCGACTAGTGGGTGGGGCCAATGTCACTGAGGGGCGTGTAGAGGTGAACTATAACGGCACATGGGGTACCGTGTGTGATGACTCATGGACGATCCAGGATGCCAACGTCGTGTGCAGGCAGCTGGGATTCACCCGGGCCACTGCCGCATTTTCCTTCGCATACTTTGGTGCTGGAACTGGAGCTATTCTGCTGGATGACGTGACCTGTTTCGGAACTGAAGCCAGGCTAGATCAGTGCTTATCAGCTCCATTTGGGGAGCACAACTGCCGTCACTATGAGGATGCCGGAGTCCGCTGCTACGGTATGTTTCTCGTACGGTTTTACAAATTTCTTTCTTCAAAGAAAATATTACTACAGTTATACATTATGTGTGGTGGTGCACTCTATTTAGAAGTTGGCCCTACTCTAAGGGCAGGTTGCAACTATGAAGAACTTGTTTTCCTATGTAGCATATAATAATCATTTACAGTTTAAAGTAGACATTTGACCATTTGTATTTACTTTTTTTTTATTCATCCATTTATGTGTCTTTTGATAAACATTTTATTTATAGTTGACCACCCGTTGGTTCGTCTCGTTGGAGGACTAGTGCCACAGGAAGGACGCGTGGAAGTGTTCCATGAAGGACGATGGGGAACCATTTGCGATAACCACTGGAGTGTGGACGATGCCAATGTGGTGTGCCGAGAGCTGGGCTATGCCAGAGCCTACTCCTTCCCTGGATACTCCACCTACAATAATGGGTCATCTGTTGGGGATAACGGTCAGGTAAGGGACGGGTGACGGTGAGGTAAGGGGTACTTGACGGTGAGGTAAGGGATGGGTGACGGTCAGGTAAGGGGTACTTGACGGTGAGAGACGGGACAGGGAGGGGGATAAGGTAATGGACGGGCGATGGTAAAAGACGGGGGGCGGTGAGGTAAAGGATTGGTGACGGTGAAGGGGAGGGTGACAGTAAGGTAAGAGTATAGGTACAGATGATGGAATGGATAGATGATAGGTAAGGTAAAGGGTAGAAGCAAAGTTATCTGCACATATCCAGTGAAAATGGAACTTGTGTATATTATTGATCACTTCTTTCTTGTCATGCTGGTTCTGTTATAAGGGGTAGTTGATGCCACATTTTAGAGAACAGAAAGTAACAGCTATTGCTCGAGTATATTAAACCACATGTGCTGCCAATGTTCCTATCAATTCCATAGACTTTTTGGTACCATGGAACAATGTTTGTGAGTATACTAGTACAATTGCTCCCATGTATGTATGTGTATATGTATGTATGTGTGTATGTGTATTGTGTGCATAGATCTGGCTGACTGATATGCAATGCACTGGCAGTGAGCACAGTATATTTGACTGTGAGAAGTCCGAGTGGGGCGTGACTCTGGGTTGCTCGCATGCCTACGATGCAGGAATTCGTTGCACCTCCGTTCCCGCTAACTCTGTCCCGGTACGCCTGCAAGGAGGCAACAGTACAGCCGGTCGTGTGGAGGTGTTCTACAATGGGGAGTGGGGTACCATCTGTGACGATCACTGGACCATGGATGAGGCCAGTGTCATCTGTAAATCTCTCGGCTTCACTCGGGCCATCGCTGCCTACTCGAACGCTCAGTAAGATACTATTAGGAGTGAGTTTGTGTAGAGTGACGTTAGAGATGATAATGATGGGGAGGATGATGATGAGGATGATGAGGTGGAGGATGGTGAAGGTGAGAATGAAGATCGAGGGTAATAATGATAGGGATGAGATGGTTAGTAAGAAAGTAATGTATTTTAATTTGGAGAGATGATGTAATGTGCATGCTGTTCTCCTGCTAAGTAAACCATCTTCTTTTTTTCCTTTTTTTTTTTTTTTTTTTTTTTTTTTTTTTTTTTTTTTTTTTTTTTTTTTTTTTTTTTTTTTTTTTTTTTTTTTTTTTTTTTTTTCAATCAATCTATTTTTGTTGTGTTTAGTTTTGGTCTAGGTTCAGGTCACATCTGGCTGGATGACGTCCATTGTAATGGATCTGAGTTGTTCATCCAGGATTGTCAGCATCTGAGCTTTGGGGAGAACAACTGTGCCCACTTTGAAGATGCCAGTGTGGTTTGTGCACGTAAGTGTGTGGGTGGGTGGGTGCGATTTGAGGTTGAAGAGAGAATGAGGTAGAGATTGAAGTCTGCTTGTGGGACGGGGAGTGGAAGGAGTAGTAAAGGCAGGAATAGAGATATTGAGACAATCATTATACGCACAGCTACATATTGATATTTAAGCAACGTTCTCATAATCACTCAACAACTGAGCATGCTCATACAAGTGGTAAAGGGTAATACAGGAAAGGAATAATAGAGATAACAGGTAAGGGGTTGTTACAGAAATAAACACTACACTGAGAGTTCAGTCAGTTTATACCACACATAATGTAATCCTTCAGCTTTGGAAATGGCTGATGCTTGTATAGCTGTCATGTCTTTCCTGTACTAGATGATGCACACATCTTTATTCTTCTTGTGTCTTTCAGCGTCTAGTATAGCCATTCGCCTGGCGGGCACTGGAAGCACCCAGAGCGAGGGTCGTGTTGAGGTCAACTACAACAACAGAGGCTGGGGCACTGTCTGTGATGACCTTTGGAGTGTCCCTGACGGAGATGTGGCGTGCAGGATGTTGGGGTTCCAGGCTGCTCTCGCCATCAAGTTCAATGCACAGTACGGAAAGGGAGTGGGGTCGATATGGTTAGACAACGTCATCTGCGAGGGAACAGAGGCCTCCCTCTTGGACTGCTCGCACCAGGGGGTGAACGTACACAACTGCCAGCACGGTGAAGATGCCAGCGTTTTGTGCACATGTAAGTGTGTGTGTGTGTGTGCATGCGAACTACACACTAAATAAAGTTTGCTGTTTCAACTGTTGTGTCATGGAGTATGTTAGGATTGTTCTGGTGTAAGTGTGCGGGTGTAGGTTCTGGTGTAAGTGTGCGGGTGTAGGTTCTGGTGTAATTGTGCGGGTGTAGGTTCTGGTGTAATCGTGCGGGTGTAGGTTCTGGTGTAATCGTGCGGGTGTAGGTTCTGGTGTAATTATGCGGGTGTAGGTTCTGGTGTAATTGTGCGGGTGTAGGTTCTGGTGTAATTGTGCGGGTGTAGGTTCCTATTGCATGTTTTTATATTAAAGATGGATTAAAATTTCCGGTTTATTGCAAAAATTATTTGCATGCACTGGATGGTCTCTGTTTTTAAGTATATTATTATAATTGTTGTTGTTTTATTATTGTTGTTGTTGTTTTATTATTGTTGTTATTATGGTTATACAATTTTCTATAATATGTTTTAGCATTGATTTTAATTGTGTGATTGTATTGTTGTGGCTCGATCATTCACAGCACCAGGAAATATTTTTACTCACTTATTTGTCAACACTAATTTTCCTTATTTCCTTCCCTTTACCCATTTCTCATTCTCATCTGCAGCCAAAGCTGTGTGCAGCCCTGTCCAAATACCCCGTGGTCATCTAGACTTCAGCCAGAATGCAACCAGCAACCGGTACCTCCAAGGAACAACTGCAACTATCCACTGCAATGAGAGTACCGTACCTAATACAGCTGTCATCTCTTCCACCTGCAACGACCAGGGACACTGGCCGGAGTGGGACTTGTTCGCCCCTGCCTGCATGCCGCCTTGCCCCACCCTCAATCTTGGTACCAACCTCACCGTGAGCACGTCTAATCCATCGCTGGGTGTGGGCACCAAGGCCACATTCAACTGCGACTCGGGATTTTCACTGAATGGTTCGCAGTTACTGACGTGCACAGAGAAGAGTGTCTGGAGTGGCAAGACTCCATCTTGTACAAGTGAGTTGAAGTGTAACTGTAACAGCAAGTCAAGTTTGAATGTATCGATGGAAATGTGTATATGTGGGCAAAATCTTTATAACAATATTCCCACAGTGGCAATTTTCTGAATTGTTAGCTTTGTATAGTAACACATTGCCCTGAGCTTTTTATAACACAGATGTCGTAGAGCCAGATTTATTGTGGTATAATCATACGTCTTATTTTAAACCAGTTGCCGCCAATGAGTATTGTTTTTATTCAAGAAGTATTTTTGAAAGTAATAATTTGTTTTATTGTCTCCAGCTTCCGTTACTACTGCCAGCCAGACGAAAAGTAACACTCCATTTATTGCACTGGGCGTGGTCCTGGGACTGGCAGTCCTGATAACTTCAGTCATCATCACCGGCTTTGTCATGTGGAGGATCGCGTGAGTAGCTCGAAGACTCACTCATTCCTTTCCTCTTTATTTAATTCTTTTCTTCTTCTTCCTGTCTTCTTTGTACAGAATGTACGTGAGCAAGCAGAGGGGATACAACCAGCTGAGCGTGCGCGCTCATGTGGGTGATGATCGTGTCCGTCTTTTCACTGATGGTGAGAACCTATCTGAGAGTGGTAGTGTTAGTAGACTCAGATGCAATGAACTTGTGTATTCAACTCGTGTGTGTTCTAATTTACTACACTACACGTAAGCTTCTGATGACTGTAAGAGGTTAACAATAACTGGTTTATGTCGTCGAGTTTTTTGATTTGTTTGTTTTTAAGTGACTTATGTCTATCGAAAATTGCAACAGTTGTGAAGCAATTAGTTAAGTACTTTAGGTATTACTGATCTCTCTTCTTTTTTTTCTTCTTTTTTTTCCTATGCTGTAGTTATCTAGATTAAATGAATTTATCATTGAAATTGTCAACATCTGTTGTTTTTGTTTGTTTGTTTTCAGATAAAGAAGATGATGATGATGATGATGATTCAGGCGATGAACAAACTATGAGAGATGACGATAAGCCTCTGAGCATCTAATTAATGCACATCAACCATAATTATAGTGACATGCAAGCAAGTTGTTTTTGTGTTTGGAATTTTTAAATACATGCTACTGAATGAACAGTCTTTCCTTTCTATGCATCAGCAAAATCTCAACTCTGTCAAATATTTTTTATAATTGAAGTACTTTTGACATCAGTTAATTTGAACATATTGCAGTAGGCCGCACATAGCAACGAAGATTGTGTGGAGGATGGAGGTGTGGTCTAGTATGAGAGCTGTTTTTGCAAAGAAGTGGTAGCGGAAAGACTTCATTATTACTAGAGAAATACATTTCTGCTTTAGTTATGCAAAATATAACTAAGTTTAAATTGGATACACAGGTACAGTGCGCATTTTACAAGACATTTAAAAAAAAAAAAGGTGTATTGTATCATGTATTCGCATTAGCCAGTACTAATCAAGGGGCCTTGTGTGTGCACCAAGCTAAGCTATGTGGTGGTCGCAGAGATGTTCTACATGTGAGAAGAAACAAATGGAAAGCAAGGAGCCCTTTCAAATTGAATATTTTTAACTTTCACCTCGTGCTTATTTCCCCCAAACACGAAGAATTAGTTAAACATGTACTACCATGTGTGCACCTGCACTGAGCATGCTCAGTCACAAACTCGCTCACCCTTGTACCAAGGAAATAGAGCAGTCCTAGCACAGCCTGCTAGATTAACTACTGTTTCAGTCAATTCTCCGTTGAGAGCATCCCCCCCCCCCCCCCCCCCCCACTACCACATTCATACACCTTACCAATTCAATATACGGAAATTAATCAATTTTAATATTTAAAAATGAGTTGTTAGAAATGTGGACATCTGACTTTGAAATCATTAGGACATGTGAAGAAAGAGAAGACTATGATTGCTGGAGTTTGTGCTACTTCTTGGAGAACTTGACAGAATTTCCACGCATCCTAAACACACACACACACACACACACTTGATAGCAATACACTTGGTAAAAGTAAACTTCCTTCCACTTCCACATTTTATGCCACACCCACTCACATCTACTTACCCTTTCTTTGGGCTGCCTCCAGAAAACATGTCTCCAAGTCCTCCATCCCTGAACTGTGAAGAAGGGTCTTCCGTTTCAGACGGACCAGAGGCAACCTTCAGAGTCTGTACAAGTTGCTTGACCTCCGTCTCGTGCTTCTCCTTGTCTTTGACCGACTCCCCCTTCAGTCTGTCTGCCCGGGCCATCTCAGACTCCAGTAACTGTAACAGGGATGCACAATTCTGACACCTGCACACACATACACACACACACACGCACACACATACACACACACATACACAATAAAAGTAAAACTTCTAAGGGTTTCTCAGGCAATCATCAAACCAATACAGTAATTAACTCTACAAGTCGTCAACAAAATGTAATTAGCAACAAAAAATTATGGTAAAAGGTCTTCACTTTACCCAGTGCATGTAGCTAACCAACCTATAAAAGACATACATAATGATGTGGACAACTTCAAATACGATCAGTGGCTAAAACCACACCTTACCAGTTTTGCAAGGTATCCACCATTCCTCCTAGTTCTTCCATCTTGATATCGCGACCAATGAAACACTCTACTTCTAACTAAATAAAAAACAACAATAAACCATAACATGTCACATGATTAATACCATTCCTCAATACATATATGTATAGGTTACATACATACATACTGACCGAACACAGTCTAGTGGTGCTACTGACTTGTACTGTGGCTCAAGGCTATAGGAAACACACAAAAACTAATTTTGATTGGACAGTTTATTTATTCACCTCATAGGAGGTGGGTATGAAATATAGTCACAGCCAATTAAGCAATCTGAATGGACAGTTTGAATGTACCATGGTACAAATGTATGTATGTGTGTTAAAGTAGTTAAATGAGGTTAACGGCAGGAACTGGGCCACGGCGTGGCACCGGGGGAGGTGTGGCACACACAGGAAGCACATGTGTACAGGCAGGAAGGCACCTGGGCACACAGTAACAATAGCCTCTGAGAGGAGGGATGGTCCTCCTACATTCACGGGCTGAGCAGCTGGAGTGGCTCATGCCCAGACTGGGGCCATCCCATCCTTTAGCCTGGAGGGCTACCTATGTAGCACGTTAAAAATAAAAAATAAATAAATAAATAAAATTACCAGTCAGAAGTCCTCTGTATCCTAGTTGGGTAATTCACCCTATACCCCTAAGGCCTTGCCGGGTGATTGCTCAACCTGGTCTTAGCCATGGTAGGTCATGCCCCTTTCTCAAACGAGGGCCTAGCACCCTGATAGTGCTCTGAGAGTCGACGCAACCCTCCACAGCCTGGAGCGCCAGGCCATGCCTACTTCATTTAATGTCCCCTCAGTACCCTGAGCGGCGACACCCCCCTAAGCCTGGAGCACCAGGCCATGCCTACATCATTTTAATGTCCCCTCAGTACCCTGAGCGGCGACACCCCCCCCCAAAGCCTGGAGCACCAGGCCACGTCTACATCGTGTAAGGTCCCCTCAGTGCACTGAGCGGCGGCACCCCCCTCATCAGGCCACAACTACTATAGTACAATGTCTCTTCGCCTGTTATTCCCATGCGCTGTGTATGTTGTATTTAGGTCCTTTACCACCATCAGTTCCAATCTTCTCGACCACCATGTCGAGTTCGGGACTCAGCCTGCCTGCTGCAGCAACCCCCCTGCCGAGCATCCCGGCACCATGGATCACTGACACGACATTACCATCCCTGGGATCTCGAGGCCCCTACAATCCCATTGCACTCGTCTCCACCAGGGTCGCCAAAAAGATTATGGCGCTGGAGTTCGTGGAGATGGCGGAGGTAGTGGCAGAAGACGCGATTGTTCCCACTACACGCTCGTCGGGGTCGGCTCGCCCGCCAGTAACCAGCATGTCCTTGTGGCTAGAGAGGTTCTCGGTCTTGGCGGCAATCCTAGCCATCAGGTTTCCTGAAAAGGCACCCGAATTCCTGGCTTGCCAGGCCTCAATTGTCCGTGCTGAGCGGAACTATGAGGGCTGTCAATGGGTGCTATACGACCGCCAGTACCGGAGGGAAGCACTTGCTAGGAGAGACCTCGACTGGTCGGTACCCAACACTAGGCTCTATAATGAGGCCTTTACGGGGCGGGCAAGAGTCATCCCAAAATGCTCCTACTGCCTGAGTGATGACCACCTCGTGGGTACCCAGGAGCGATGTCGAAGTGGGACGGACCACACCCCTCAACTTCACGGCCTCACACCTCAGAGCCGTGTAGGAATTTCAACGAGGTCAAGTGCCGGAGGGGAGACTGCCAGTACGCTCATGTGTGCCTGAGCTGCCAGGAAGCTCATCCGTGGGTGGACTGTCTGCGAAGACGTCAGGCAGGAAGGACAGGGAGAGCTCGATCTCCGACCCGACGCCCAGGCAGCGGAGGTCACTGCTACTAATATTATTGTACTGTTCCGAACACCTATTTAGCTGAGGCTGCTGTGACCTTTTTCGATGATATTTATGAAAACTGTGCATATCAGCCATATTCAATTAAGACGATTAAGCGTGGTGGTGCTAGGACTACGGGTTGTTAGGGAAATAATGGGGGGGGGGGGGGGGGGGGGGGGGAGGGGATCTTAGGGCGGTAGTAGCTGGGCAGTTTGGCTCAGTCAGTGGTGTCAATCCACTTGTCTCAGTAACAGTAAACCCTCACGTACTCAGCCATGATCCCTCTGCAGAATTGCCGACATGGCAGACCTACTCTGCCTGGATGCCTGCAGACCAGTGCAGGGTCACCAGTGCAAGGAGCTGTCGGTCATCGCCACACCACTGTGTCAACAGGAGTGGGAGAGAAGTCTGGCGAGACACCCAGACTCTGCGTTTGCTAGGTACATATGCTCGGGCCTCAAGGATGGATTCAGAGTGGGGTACTCTCGCAACTACCTTTTAAAATCCACTAATCGCAACATGGAATCGGCCACTCAGCACCCTGAAGTGGTCGAGGAGTACTGCACAAGGAAGGTGCATTGAACCGGATGCTGGGTCCGTTTCCTTGCACTGATCACCTTCCTCGGCTACACATCAGCCGCTTTGGGGTGATCCCAAAAGGCCACAACACAGGCAAGTTCCGGCTGATAACCGACCTGTCCTCCCCTGCTGGACAGAGTGTTAATGACGGGATTGACTCGGAACTCTGCTCCCTGGTGTACACTAAGGTTGACGAGGTGGCAGCGCAAGCCGCATGCAGTGGAAGAGGTGCTCTACTGGCAAAGGTCGACATCGAGGCGGCATACCGTCTGATCCCGGTTCACCCCCAAGACCGTGTCCTTCAGGCAGTACAGTGGGGGGGGGGGGGAACACCTTTGTGGACTCGATGCTGCCCTTCGGGTTGCGATCTGCGCCAAAAATATTCAACGCAGTAGCAGACGCCCTCCAGTGGCACCTCACACAGGCAGGCATTGAAGTCCTATTCCACTACCTTGATGATTATATAATGGTGGCTCCACCCAACTCCCGCCTATGCCAGGTGTGACTGGGGACCCTGATGCAGGAATGTGCTCGGCTATGTGTCCCAATTGCTGCCCACAAGACCGAAGGACCTGCTACGGTAGTGTCATTCTTGGGCATACACAGCAAAAGGAGAGCTGCGCCTTCCGGAGGACAAGTTGTCTCGACTCAGGGATCATCTGGAGGAATGAAAGTCGTGGAAGTGCTGTACCCGCAAAGAGTTGGAGTCACTGATAGGCCTCCTGAACCACGGGAGATCGTTTCTGTGGCGGATGATTGACCTTTTGCACTCGGTCCATCGTCCTCCAGCCAGTAGGATCCCGATAAGACTGAGCCAAGATTTTAGAGCCGACCTGGCATGGTGGGGGGAGTTCCTTACCACGTGGAATGGAATCTCTTTCCTTGAACCCCCATCTTCTCTTCCAAAGATCCACCTGTACACCGACGCCTCAGGATATTGGGGATGTGCTCCCTGGTGTGGTGAGAACTGGTTGCACGCTCAGTGGGACACAAAGGCGGAGTCCCTCTCAATTGCTGAGAAGGAGCTGATTCCCATTGTCCTGGCATGTCAGGCATGGGGAGCAAACTGGGGGCACTGCCAGGTCGTTTGCCACTGTGACAATCAGGCCGTGGTTGCCGACCTGAGGTCTCGCTCGACAAAGCACAAGGGAATGATGCACTTATTGCGCACGGTGGTGTTTGCTGAGGCCAGTTTCGGGTGTTCCTTATTCCCATGTTATATCGACACCAAGTCCAATCACCTAGCAGACAGCTTGTCGCGTGATAATGCTGCTTATTTTTTATCCAAGGTACCGTCAGCATCTCAGCATCCCACTCCAGTGTGTTGGCACCTTCTAGATCTCCTCCTCGACAAGAAAGCAGATTGGACAGCTCCGACCTGGCGCCAACGTTTCAGGAGTACTTTCAGGCAGGACTAGCCAAGTCAACTCATAGGACCTATGAGGCAGCCATGAGACACTTCACTAAGTTCTGCATGATTTACGCCATTCAAGCCCCCTTCCCGGTGTATGAACGTCTGTTGTGCTATTTCGCCACGTATCTAGCCAAAAGGAACCTTGCTCCGCAGACCATCAAGTGTTACTTAGCTGCAGTAAGGAATGCCCAGATTGCAATGGGTCTGCCTGACACAGCACAGAGAAGCCCGCAATTATGATTACTCGACCTTGACCACGCTGTGCAGATCTGCCGCAGAATGTCAAACGTGATGGGGAGTCTAGTCTGCTTGGCACTCTTCCCCGCCTGTAGCCTGATCCTGCTGATGCCAGCTTGGACCCGCTTCAGCAGAGGCATCGGAGACTGGTCCCTGGGGGCAACCATGGCGTTCTTCGGGTTTTTTAGACTGGGCGAGCTACTGCCCACGTCACGATCCACGTGGAAGGCGACTACAGATCTGGCATGGGGAGACGTGGCAGTCGACGATCTGCAGTCACCACGATGATCCAGATCCACCTGAAGCAGTCTAAGTGTGACCAGTCAGGAGTAGTCGCAGATGTAGTCGTGGGAAGGACTGGGACAGACATCTACCCAGTGGGGGCAATCACCTGGTATCTGCGGTCAAGGGGGACGATGCTGGCCCCTTCTTCTTGGACCATGAGAGAGAAACGGTGACGAAGCCCTGGTTCGTCCAGCAGGTCCGGACAGCACTCCAGGACCTCAACCTCCCTGCCCACCTCTATGCCGGACATAGTTTTCGGATCGGGGCGGCCACATCAGCAGCGTTGTCGGGGGTGGAGAACTCACTGATTCAGACCCCCGGCAGGTGGCACAGCGCGGCCTTCTTGAGGTATATACGTACTCCGAAGTCCCAGCTGGCCAGTGTATCGGTAAGGTTGGCTCACTAGTGACTGAGAGACAGTGGGAAAAGTTTGAATTCGTGTGGTGTCAATGTAACTGTATGCATTCTTATGATTTAATTCATTATTAAACTTGAGTGTCAGATTATCTTATCTCTCTCACAACAAGGGCAAGGGATAAGACCGGCCGGGGCAGTATATATGTGAGTGAAAGACTGGCTTCGAGGCAGGTATGTTGACCCTAATTAACTATAACTAATTAAATTAATTTCTTTGGGGGGGGCTGTTGGTCGGTATCCCAACCAACTGCCTTTGGCAACAAGGCCCCAATGTGTGGCACGATCTGCGCAAAGGGGCCTACCCCCCCCCCCAAAGCTGGGGATTTCCCTGCCTGAAAGGGGGTTGGGTGAACACACATACCTCTGCACTGATATGTGGGTAGCCAGCCCAGTTCCTTCCAAAGATACTTAGATAGGCAAGAGGATGCACAGCTCTACCTTACCTCTGGGTAGCGACTAGAGTTAAATGTTTGTATATAATTTCTGATTATCTTTACCATTCTCTCACATAAAATATTGCGATGCTTCAAAATAGATAAATTCCACTGATATTTCTAAAAAATCATCTGATAGCCGATCCAACATTAGTGTCCATGTAGCCTTACTAGCCACTGTGCATGCTCCACTAACTTAGTATACTAGCCACTGTGCATGCTCCACTAACTTAGTATACTAGCCACTGTGCATGCTCCACTAACTTAGTATACTAGCCACTGTGCATGCTCCACTAACTTAGTATACTAGCCACTGTGCATGCTCCACTATCTTAGTATACTAGCCACTGTGCATGCTCCACTAACTTAGTATACTAGCCACTGTGCATGCTCCACTAACTTAGTATACTAGCCACTGTGCATGCTCCACTAACTTAGTATACTAGCCACTGTGCATGCTCCACTAACTTAGTATACTAGCCACTGTGCATGCTCCACTAACTTAGTATACTAGCCACTGTGCATGCTCCACTAACTTAGTATACTAGCCACTGTGCATGCTCCACTAACTTAGTATACTAGCCACTGTGCATGCTCCACTAACTTAGTATACTAGCCACTGTGCATGCTCCACTAACTTAGTATACTAGCCACTGTGCATGCTCCACTAACTTAGTATACTAGCCACTGTGCATGCTCCACTAACTTAGTATTCCAGTCACGTCCAATAAAGACTCACCAAAGCATTTCTTTGATCCAGCTTGGCCTGAATGAGACCAGCATACACAGCTTCAATCACTAGATCCTGGAACAAAACAACAACAAATGCAATACTACTACTACTACTACTACTACTACTACTACTACTAATAATAATAATAATAATAATAATAATAACAAATTCTGCAACCGACTCGGCTATAATCACTGACCTCGAGTGACCTGAGGTTCTGGATATCGAGTTCTTCAAGAAGCAAGGAGTAAGGAATAGTCTGAGTATACAAAGAAAAATAGAGTGTTGAGATTGAGGATTATCATAGCACAATAGTATATTCCACAGCCAAATGGCAAAATACATATAACATACAGTTGTCTAGTGAGAATGCTTCTCAAAAACCCTATACTCTTCATTGGACAGCACTGAATGTCTACAACATTCTCCCTTCAGACTACCTGTTTTGACACATTCAATGCGACAATGTCAGGAAACTATTGACCTTTGTTCATCCTCATCCCTCTCCCCCACTAACCACCCTATCATCCCTCCCCCC
>WLWD01000254.1_pt1 | contig 39264 bp, 47 predicted proteins | sample 6712731 | NCBI WGS metagenome assembly WLWD01 (sample SAMN12718690, study PRJNA576275) | sponge metagenome | isolation source: marine sponge | host: Mycale hentscheli | place: New Zealand: South Island, Marlborough, Capsize Point | collected 2014-11-01
ACAGGCCTGGCAGCGGTAGTGAATAAATCAGCAGAGTGCAACTTCTCTCAATTAGTTGCAACTGAAGATGGCAACACACTGGTCACTGCGTATGATTGGACATCGTTCTTTGCCACAAAATTCCGAAAAATCCCTGGCATAAAAAAATTTCATCATTTTAATTTTGATGTGAAACATCCAGGGAGTGTACTTGCGAAGGAGCATGCAGACACCAGAGAAATTGAGATTAAGATACTAAAGAATAGTTGGATGCCAGATCCCACTCTCCTCCCTTCAGTTGTACAGCCTAAGGGTTTGTCTCTTGAAAGAAGCTGGTATTTGTATGATAACATTCGTAAATTTTGCCCATCAGACGAAATGGATCTTACTTGTCCTCTTCCAACTGCCCCTAAGCCATCTAGTAGAGCAGGCACACCAATCCCATCAGACAGTGAACCAGATATTCCTGATAGAAATGCTCCAACTCCTGCAAGTCACAATCCAGCAGCACAAAGATTGTGTGCAGTATGTCGACAGCCAGGTCACAATTCTAGAACCTGCCCAAGTAAAAACCAATGAACTAGTTAACTAGTTCAAATTCATATCACACTTCTATTAAGTTTTTCTTTTTATTGTAACAAAACTACTTCTTAGCTAATTAGTACTACTATTCTCTATTTACTACTTTTATTTAATATCACACTCTTGTCCATGTTTATTTCTTGTTTGAATAAAATTACTTCTTGGCAAGTTACTATTAACCTTTAAAATGGTCTCAATCAAACTTCCTTGTTTTCATTTTAAATTAACTATGTGCAATCTCTTTGTACCTTATAGTTAGGCTTACTTTGAGTTAAGTCTTTCCTGTCCACAATTCAGGCCTAGCTACTCCCGCTAGAGACGAGTTACATAGCGTTTAGTCCTTCTTTGACCCGGCAAAGGTAAGGATCGTTGATAAAAATGAGCCCCACCCATACGTAACTCGGAAATATACGGGAACATTGCTCGTCCGCGTTCAAGTTTAAACGCGTTTTTCTCCACAAAATGTTTTTACGAAGCTACCGCGTTGGGCGAAAGTAAACGCTTATAACTCAGCCGTTAGGAAGCGCCCGGAGCCACATTATAGCTCATTTTAATGCTCTAAGATAGAACTATCTCGTGGTACCAATAACTCAATTTTTTTATTTTGCGCGATAAGGTCCCTTTTTGCAAATCCGGTCACATGGCTTGAGAGGCAAGCTGTAAATCTATTGAGAGAACTGCCTGCTCCCTCAATAGCCTAAACTGCCTAACAGTTGACAAGTGCAGAAGTGAGGCTTCACCCTTTCACCCACTTATTGAATATGCCCAGAGCTATTATCTTCATTCTTCCCCCCCTTTGTCCCATTTATTTCCCAATACTGCTATCTTCATGCATTCAATTTACACAAGTTTATTGGAGATAGCTAACAGTTAACAACACACATTATGATAAGGTTCATGCCTCCTGTGAAAGCCCCGTATAAATAGGGTGCCTCTGAAGTTCAAGATCTCGAAGGACCAGGTCCCGCACTAGCGCACTCAATTTAACAGCCTGACAGAGGCTACCGCCAGCAACTGGTATTTTATGCGAAAGTCAGGAACATTGAGGAATCGATGGTTACAACTTATAAGGGTGGCTATGACATAAAACTACAGTGGGTAAAAAAGGGGCGGAGATACGTTAAAATGGTGATCATTATAAGAGGCGCAAGGCCACAGGTAGGTGAAGTGTGGGAAACAATCAAAGGGTGATAATAGGTATGAATAACAACTGAGAATAGAGTCCAGCTCGTGTGCGGTTGAACCTGAACATACTCCCGGGCATGAAGGAGGCTAGTCCTCTACTAGAATGGCCAGCCGATCTGTAGATCTTCTATAGGTCTTCCCTCTACATGATAGGTCTACTACTCTGGTAAGATTGTCTTATCCTTGATGCAAGCCAAGGGCCATGTCCGATGACCGAAAGTTTCATCGTCCTTGATAATCACAATGTCATTGACGTGGAACTCTCTTTCAGGTCTTTTCCATTTAGCACGGGCGATGAGAGATTGCAGATAACGTCCTTTCCACAACTTCCACAGATCTGCATTGAGTCGGCGAACTAAATTCCAACGCTTCAGGTTAGACAGCTTGGTGGTCTGGTCTACTCTAGCCTGGGGTGGCGCACAGAGTGGTCTTCCTATGAGGAAGTGTCCGGCAGTTAGACTGAGATCTTCTCCTGGATCATTGGTGTTCAAGGGAATAAGTGGTCGCGAATTGAGCACAGCTTCTGCCTCTGCTAACATTTGAGTCAGCTCTTCAAATGATAGAGACAGAGATCCTACAACATTTCACAGGAGCGTCTTCATAGCCTTCACTCCGGCTTCCCAAAGGCCACCGAAGTGTGGCGCTCGAGGTGGTGATAGATGCCATTGAAGTCCTTTCTCTGTGGAGAGTCTGGACAAACGATGGGTGGTAACAGGATGGTTCAACAACTTCTGGACCTCTTCCAACTCCTTCTTGGCTCCGAGGAAGTTGGAGCCATTGTCGGTTATTAGGTGCAATGGAGTTCCTATTCTGGCACAGAAGCGGGTGAGGGCAGCTAGGAACGCCTCAGCAGTTAGGTCTGATGAAAGTTCCCGGTGTACTGCCTTAGTGGTGAAACAGACGAATAGTGCTGCGTATACTTTCACTCTCGTGGGCTTCCGTGGGTTACCTCTATGGACCAAGAAGGGGCCAGCGAAGTCAATCCCGGTTCTGCTGAATGGTGGTGCTGGCTCAGTTCTAAACAGGGGCAGCATGCCCATTCGCTGATGGGTAGTCCTGGCATAGGCCCGCTGACAGAACACGCAATGACGGCTAATCAACTTCAGATGGTTTCTTAGGTGAGGTATGACATGGTCTTCGGCCAAGATTGCCATCATGGTTGCGATTCCTGGATGTGATAGAGTCACATGCATAGTGTGCAAGTAGAGTCTCACTATAGGTGACATGATGACGACAACCATGGTGGACCTTTCCACCATAAAATGTGTGCCTCTGCTGGCCAGGTCCGCCGGGTTGTGCTTGGATCGTACGTGCTTCCATTGCTGTGGCGAGGTCATTTCGTGGATGGCAGCTACTCTATTGGCAACGTAGATATTGAGGTTGGACGGAGACCCTTTGATCCAACACAAGGCAATGGCAGAATCTGTCCAGCAGTAGACACATTGATCAGTGGCTACATGCCAATGGATACCAAGGGCTTTAGACGCTAGCAATGGATCCTTGATCTTCAGGTCTGAGGTTTCACGCAGGTCAGTAGGTATGGTGGACAACAATTCAGGGGAGTTGGAGCGCCACTTCCTCAGTGTCATTCCAGCTTTCTGCAAGAGGTCACAAAGTTCGCTTCTGATCCATCTCCTCAACTGTGGAAGCTCCTGTGAGACTGTCGTCCACATAGAAGGAAGTACGAATTAGATTGGCGGCAACAGGGTGGGTAGTTTGATGGAGATCAGCCAACTTGAGAAGCACTTGCGTGGCTATAAACGCAGATGCTCGTACACCAAAGGTGAGCCTACGCATTCACATTACCTTCCGCATCTCTCAAAAGGAAGCGATGATAATCTCTCTCATCAGATGAAGCACCACCTCGTGGAACATCTTGGATATATCCGCTGAGGTGGCTACCTTGTGGCGTCAAAACTTGGTCAATGTAGTGGTCAAGAGAGAGTACTGGTTGGGTCCGGGTAATAACGTGTCGTTGAATGACGTTCCACTTGCAGTCTTTGCAGAGGCATCAAAGACGACACGTAACTTAGTCGTCGTCGACGTAGGTGATACGTCACTGCTAGGGGCGGTGTCCTTATGTAGGAGTGTGTGGTGTTTTTGTTTACATTGCCGGCAAACATAGATAGACTAGCCATCTCTTTGTTGGTGGGCATGGCTGAAGCAATTATAGCATAGGTGGGCCTTGCGAATGGTTTCTTGTCTCTTGTCTGGTGTCCATTCCGCAAAAGTAGGACACTTGGCTATGGGATGTCCTCCTTTGTCACAGGCAGGAAACTTGAAGCCGGTAGAACCTTGCACTCGGTTTATGGTTCTGATAGGTTGGCTAGTGGCACCTGATTTCTTGGCTGAGTGCTTTGGTTGAGATGGCTTGGCGGAACTGGTGGGCATGTTGTACATCCTTAATTCTCTTTTCTCAAAGAAGTCGAGAACTTCCTGGGCAGTTGGTAACTTGGAGGGATCGTTACCGTGACTGTTCCACTCGTGTCGGGCTTGAGAGTCTAAGTGATCAATCAGGATTCCTCCAATCAGATGCTCGAAGTCATTGCCTTTGCAGCTTTCCATACCTTTCATCACACGCCTGATGTTCTCCCTCATACGACGTAAGCTCTTCTGTTCATAGGTGTAGGTCTCTGGCTTCATCAAGTCTCCCAGGTACTGAGGGTAGATCTTGGCGGGATTACCATAGACAGCTTCAAGTGCTTTGAATGCATCATCGTAGCATTTATCTCCGACGGCAGCAGTGGTGACAATGCTGCGAGCCTCCTCTGATTCCATGGCCTTGGTCAATAGTGTGGCGGTGACTGTCTGAGGGGCGCCAGCATAGTAGTTTGTGATGGTGATGGTAAATTAGTTCTTAAACGAGTACCACTCCATTGGGTCTCCTGAGAATTTAGGAAGATCTACGGTCAACTGCGGCATCAATCTGGTTTCTATTTTTTCTGGCTTAGGACTGACGTCTGACGCTGTCAGATCTTTGGCAGCTTGGTTGTAAATATCAATCAATCTGGGTAATCGTTCTCTGATAACTTCAATCTCAGGATAGGTTGCGAAGTAACGCGATGCCCTCCTGAATTTGACTGACTGAGATTCCAAAGCTTTGATCTTGTCCTGATAGATGGTACTTGACAGGTTGTCTGCTCTAGTGAGATCTTCTAGGCTGTCAATTAGAGCAGTGTCTTCCTCATAAAGGTTGACTTGATCAACAAAGGTCTGGACTTTCTCCACGAGAACCTGATAATCTGCTCTGGTGGCTTCGCCTGTTAACATTTCTTCTTCTCTGGTCTCTGGAGAGGTGGTGAGTAGAAGTTCTTCATACCTTCCCTGGAGCGCAGCCAGAAAGGCTAGCTGATGATCCAACTCCTTCTTCTTCCTCTCCACATCATCCTGCCGAATTTTCTCAAACGACAGAGTGAAAATGGGCTTGAAGTAGTTGTCTAACTTCTTCAGCTGAGGCAGGTATTCCCAATCTGATAGGCGGCAATAGAATTCAAGGTTTGACTTTAAGTTACAATAGCTACAACTAGAACTCGACTCAAACAATGGTTGACTTGTTCGACTAGTTGACAGATTAACTGGCAGGCGGCTTGACACAGGGATGACAGGCTAAACGGCTTCTTCCGCGGTAGTGGGAACTCGGCCGTGGCAAGGTAGACTAGCAGTGTCCAAGGCGCGGATGATCAGCTTGATGGCTAATGAGGTGGTAGATGCGTAACACCACGGCTGGTAGAGCTAGGTAGCTGGTCGGATCCCCCGAACTAGGTGTAAAATAAAAGATTCCTGCCCTGATGTCTGCACTGTTCGATCCCAGTTGGCCAAGCACCAAACTACCCAACCACAGCTGCACTCAATTTAAGGGTGCTCGCACATAGCCACGCACATGCACTTTTTTCCATGAATTTAACCACAGAAATGTGGCATCCTGTTTCGTGGAATAGTCCCTCGCGAATGCTGATTTAGCTAGGCCGAGTTCCCACGGTCAGGATATCACTAGGCTATTCCCGCGGGATGGTATACCCCACTACTCCACGTGTGGTTTGCCTGGGTTTACTGTACTCACTGTGGTTTGCTGTCACTGGGGACTGTACGTTGTTGTTACTCAACCATGCCTAAGAGGCTGTCTAAAAGAAAAAAACTGCAACTGGCTGAAGCCACTGAAATGAAAAGGAAGAAACTTCTGCATACCTCAAGCACAGGTATACACAACTACTGCTGTATTTATTTTTTATCTCAGCAACACATACAACAAAATATTGTAAATATAATAATACACCAAATAATCTAATTCCAGTAGTATAGAGTCTCATGAACTTGACCCTGTCACACCAGGGGCGAATGCTGAAGGTGGTACTACATCACTGAGCACACTCACAGCTTCGGACTTGCCCCAGCTTGTTGGAAGTTCTACCTCTGTCGTTGAGGGGTCCAGGTCGGTTTCTACTTTGGCAATTCCTGCGATTGAGGACCTGAGCAGTTCAACACGTAAGTCAGCAACAAATACACACACACACACACACATACACACACAATGAACTGGTGAGTACCAGTATATTATTCTGAGAAAAATTTTTATCGGTACATTGACTTTGGGTTAGTGTGCAGTATAGAAAAAAATAATTTTTAAAAAATTGAGAATTCAACTACCAGTGGAATTATAAATGCATGACCAATAAACAAAGATTACTTCACTATCAAAGTATGAACAATATGTAGTATTTGAGGCTAGCAGGCAGGCAACACACACACACATACACATTCAACTGATGAGTGCCAGTACATCATTCTTGGAAAATTTATTATTATTATTGGGTAGGTACATTTATTATCAAAACATGAATAAAATGTATTATTATGGGCTAGCTGGTAGATCAGTATTGAGAAAAGTTATTTGCATGGACACTAACTCAGACAGTGATTTAGTGATTACATTAGGACATCCTTTTGAGAAAATTTGTTATCAGTGGATCAACAAAAAAAAAACTTTGGGTTAGTGGTAGGATATGACTCACAACTGACAAACAGCTGGCAGTTCATCAACATGTTATGCAAGATTTAGATCAATTATTATTAGGAAACTAAACATTTACTTGGAATAGGCTTACCTACCCCTTCAAACTTCAATTTACTATCAATACTATAAGAGTAAAATAAATGCCTGATGATTGAACTATTAGTATAAAAAAAAAATTATTACACAGTTGTGTATGAAAAAAAAAGGGAGGGGGAGTGTTGGAATGTGCATTCAAGGAATAACTTTTTTCTTTTTTACTTACACAGATGAGGAACCTCTCTTGATGTATGATCAGAATGGACAAAGAGAGATATTGAAGGAGGCAGTAGTGGAGGGGGAGAGGGAGACTGAAGTTGCCAAGTCGGAAGGGCTTGCTGAGGTGGATGGGCTAGCTGAGGTGGAAGGGTTTGCTGAGGTGGAAGGGCTTGCTGAGGTGGAGGGGCTCGCTGAGGTGGAAGGGTTTGCTGAGGCAGAAGGGTTTGCTGAGGTGGAGGGGATAGTGGAGGCAGAGCTGGAAGACAATCGCAACTGTCTTTTAGAGGACATCATTGATCAGCTGTCAAGTGTAGCCAGCCAACTGAGGTTCTCTCATGACAGTCAGACACTGTTCTCATTGGTGTCGTCTGGTACTATAGGGTTGGAACATTCTCATGGGCTGAAGATTCATAACTTTTCTGGTAGCTGGAGTCAGTACTATCCAGTCTTGTCATTTATGATGAACGGCCAGCTCCATGCTGAGTATTGCAAGCTAAGTGGTATGCTAGGATTGCCTGCATGTTCACATACCCAGTGGCAGAGAATCCTTGAAAAGCTAGAGAAGCATGTGACAGAGCTTGCATAATGGTCTTGTGCTCAGGTCAGAGAGGATGTTGTTCGACGTGGGGATGGGAAACACTGGTCAGCATCATTTGATAGTTTTTATCTCACAAGAGGCCATTACTCTAATAACTCCTCGGCTACCAACCATGATTTAACCACTGGCAAAATCGCTTATTTTGCACATCGGACTACAATGTGGAAAAGGTCACAATTGGCACGGAACTTCAGCTGGGGCCAAGACGGATATGTTCGACGAACTCCTTGGTCGAGTGCGGCATGATGGCCTTGTGCTGGAGGAAGTGGTTGCAGATAAGGACACGTCCGTTAATTCAACCTTTTGTCGGCACTTTCGGGAAGGAACTGTAACGTACTGTTCCAATCACTCGGCAAAGACCCTAAACAAGGATTTGGAGAACATAAAGAAAAACCCATGCAATGTAAGTATGCTGGTATGTAATGTATAGTATAAATATGTAATAAAACAATATACATTAGTGCAAGGCTACTCACTTCAAATTGAACAATACCTTGCTACGGCAGAGACAACCCCGATCGTCGGATCAACCATGAGGAACAGAGAGAGCTGCGGCACCCTGGACTGACTGGCATCTGTGTTGTGTTGTAAACTGAAGTGTCGTGTAAAACTTTTTTCTTGTGAACGCCTGTCATTTAATTTTTTTTCTAATTTCATTTTTGTTTGTTTGTAGGCCACCAGTGGAAGGCGAGGACACTCCCCTTTCATGTCAGGAACTCGGACGGGGGCTAGGAAGGGAACGATACGGAGGTTGCCTTCGGTGACCTCTGGTGACAATACTTATCGGCCCTCATATCGGCTTCCTGCTTCCAAGCGGCCGCCGTACCCTACGCGTCCGGCAGAGGCTCAGTATGCTGAGGAAGATCTATCAGAGGAGGGAGTGAATAGGGATTTGGGTGAAGAGAATTTGGTGAGGGAGGAGTCGGGGAAGGAATCAGAAGAGGAAAGTATGGCTAAGAAGGGGGAAGGCACTTCCGAGAACAACCCTTTGAATACGTCCAACAGCACACCCAACACTTCTTCATCATACCCTTCGCACTCAAAACATTCCTCTCTTCATACTGATCTTCAACCACTATATCCAACCTCTTCACTGAATACCTCTCCCTATTCCCTTTAGCCATTCTCAACGCCGCACTATCCCTCATCATCTCCAGCCTTTCCGCCATACCTGTCACCCACTCAGATCCTTGCATTCCACCTCAAACAATCCATGATATAAAGCGTCCAACGGGGTTGGGGTCCTCACCCGAAACCCAAACACCAAGTCAAAAGGACTATACCCACTATCCGCGTGAGGCATCTGCCTCAACACGAAAAGAACAAAATTCACCTGTCCAACCCAATCAATACCGTCGTCTACACACTTCCCTGAAATACTCTTAAATGTCCCATGCATCCGGATGGTACGGGGACGTCCTCATCTTCTCCACACCCAACAACTCACACAACTGCCGTACGACATGCCCACAAAACTGACTCCCCTGATCAGACAAGATTCTCTCCGGGATGGATGTCCTAGAGAAAATCGACCATAACCCTTCAGCCACTGCCTTCGCCATCACATTCCGTAAAGAGACCGCCTCTGGCCATCTTGTTGCCAGACAGACGTAAGTGAGTAAGTACCGATTCCCACCTGTTTCCTTGGGCAAGGGTCCAACCAAATCAATGGCCACCGATTCGAATGGTTCACGGGCCTTTCTACTGCTGGAGCTTTCCTGGGCCTATGCTTACTTTTGCGTTGGCACACACTACAACTGCTACAGTACTCCAACAGCTCTTTACTCATGCCCGGCCAAATGAAGTACCTCCCAACCATCGCTGCAACCTTCTCACCACTCAAATGCCCATTCCTATCATGCCCCAAAAAATTTATAATCTCTCTAAACTCCCTCGGCACTACCGACACATCCCTGAATTCCTCCCATGTCACATACAAATTCCTCACTAGCACACCCTTCTTCCACGATAACCCTCTCTCCTTTCTATCCCCCAACTCACGCCATTCTCACAAACTTTCATCCTCAAACACTGTCTTACTAAACTCCTTCGCATCTGACCCTGCCTTGACAGGACCGATCTGCTCAGCTAATTCATACAAGTCAGACTCATTTTTATTCACTTTCACCTCATCTAATGCAATTGGCACTATGTCTACTTCACACTCCTCCACACTCTCCCTCAAGCACTCTTGCTTTGATTCTACCTCCGCCATTACTTCCGAAGCAACCCTCTTATCACCACGCCCCAACTTCTCTGTCTCCTCTCCTTCTACTACACACCACAAGTCCTCACACTTAGCATCATCATCATCTTTGTCTAACCTCGCTTCCTCTCTCGCTGGTCACACACTACTTCTGAACTACCCACTGACTTAGCTTCCTCAATGGCTAGTCTAAACGCACTCACTTCATCAGAATTTGTCACATCAAATGGGATAATACTCATAACCTCCTGATCATCCCTCTCGTCTATCACCGCAAGCTTTGTACACTTCAACCCACCAAACCCTGCTATTCTCTCCCAAACCAGAACTAATCCACGCCTTATAGAAATTCCCCTTCTGTCTCCCAGCCATCCAATTTTCCCACGCCTCTCTCAGCTCCTTCATGTTAGTCACCTTCCTGTTTTCTAAGAAAACCTTGCCCCCAGGTGGAATCACTTTGCGTGTCAAGGCCAAAGCCAAAGAAACCACTGCATCTTCCAACGACTCACACCCTTGCATCACCCCCTACAAATCCTTTCAATAACATCAACAATCTGCCCTGCAGACTTAACCTTCAAAAACTCTCCCGACAATTCAAACAGCTGGTGGCCACAGGTAAGGGATGTTTCACCCACAGCCTTTAGTAACATACCCTTCACTGTCTCATAGTCACACCATTGTCTCTCACACTTGCAATCCTCGTACACAATCTCTCCGGCAACCTAGGAAACAATCTCTCCGCCCAGTCTGCACAACTTATCTTACACTCCTTCATAATTATTTCAAATTTCTCTAGGTACCCCATCAACTCAACTGACTCCTTGTACGTTCCCAGCACTTTCAACTTCTCTTGTTGTATCTCCCTTCGTTCCTGAAACTCCTCTTCTTCCTCACGTCTGTGTTCCCTTTTCTCTTCCTCCTCCCGCCTTCTATTTGCCTCCTCGTCCTTATGCCTAACCATGTATGGTCACGTTTTTGTGGAGTTACAGAACTGTGCGTATTGATTGGTGTTAATAGGTCACAAGTTGGTTGTGTATCATTTGCCATGTCATGTTGTGGGTGGAGTCATGTCATTTCTATATAAGCCACCCACTTGTGTTGTAACTTTTAGTACTAGTAAGGTAAAGAATTACGACCTGACTCTGTGTTGCTACAGCAACTTAGTCTAGTACGCTGGTGGCAGCGTATCAAAGCTGTTCCCATAGTTCGATTCCTCACTGGGCATCCGAGGAGGTCTGGGAGTGGCGACACAATCAAGACCTTGATATTGTAATCAAGATCTTGACATATCTTGCACAATCTTGGCTAAGAATTATCCTGCAAAATCTTGAATAAATGCATGCAATCAAGATCTTGATAAATCTTGCACTGTCTTGGCTTAAGAATTATTTTGCAAAAGTGCATGTAATCAAGATCTTGATAAATCCTGAACATTCTTGGCCAGTATCACCTTGTGAAATACTAAATGAATACATGGTGATCAAGATCTTGTGGTATCTTAGCTCTCTTACATACAATTTTATAAATTGTAAAGTTCATAAAATATTTTATAAATTATTATTGCAAAGTTTATGCATGAATTTGGTGCAAAAAAAGTGTAAGATAAAGAAAGTATAAGATTTTTGTTCGTACAACCTTCATGGTGATCTTTACCGACCTACAGTGGTGTGGGGTAGCTCTCAGTTGGTAGGCTAAGGACTGTCCTTACACGAGCAGACGATGCTACTGTTACACTGGCCGCTCTGTTAAGTATAGATTCCACTGCTACCTGTTTCCAGTGACTCGCTCATTGCACCGAAACAAGGAAAGTTATTTAAACATTTATTGACTAAATAAAATGCATGGTACAGAGACGAGATGAATACACGAACAAAGTACAAGTACCACTAGAACTGAACGACTCACATGACACAACTCACTCACTGATCTAAAAATAATCTGAAGTGACGCACAACTCAGGAATGTTACATGAACGAATTAAAATACAATTACATACACGATCAAATGCATACTGCTACCTGTTTCCAGTGACTCGCTCATTGCACCGAAACAAGGAAAGTTATTTAAACATTATTATTGACTAAATAAAATGCATGGTACAGAGACGAGATGAATACACGAACAAGGTACAAGTACCACTAGAACTGAATGACTCACATGACACAACTCACTCACTGATCTAGAAATAATCTGAAGTGACGCACAACTCAGGAATGTTACATGAACGAATTAAAATACAATTACATACACGATCAAATGCATACTGCTACCTGTTTCCAGTGACTCGCTCATTGCACCGAAACAAGGAAAGTTATTTAAACATTATTATTGACTAAATAAAATGCATGGTACAGAGACGAGATGAATACACGAACAAGGTACAAGTACCACTAGAACTGAATGACTCACATGACACAACTCACTCACTGATCTAGAAATAATCTGAAGTGACGCACAACTCAGGAATGTTACATGAACGAATTAAAATACAATTACATACACGATCAAATGCATACACACACAGTCTGTCTCTCTACTTCTTCTCTCTTCTCTTGTTCTGTGATCTTCCTTCTCCTGGCTTCCACAGGTCCCCCCGCAAAGATATATCCTCATCGGGTGGATCTGAAACCACCGAGACAGGAGTCGTCTGGCTCCCAGTGTCTTCTCGACATGCTGTCGGCATTAGCATGAGCAACTCCAGGTCTATACTTTAACTCAACATTGAACACTGAACACCTGCTACTTCAGAGCAAAGCGACGTAAACGTTAACCATTCATCTATACAGTTTTGATGGAAGCTATGCTTTTCAAGATTGTAATATTCTTAATAAATGTTTTAGATTTATTATATATAGAGGTTATATAAACATACGTAACTAGTTGATTATTATAGTATTACCTATTTGAGGAAACTGAATCACAATCATCCGCATTAAATGTTTTAGTTGGAAGACTATCAATTTCTATGTTTCAAAGTACTGCATTACATTTACAGTGTGGCAGACTCGGAAATGACAAGCTGATGAACACACAATGCACTCATCCTCTCGTCATTCCATCATAGCTATAACATACAACACAACATTCCGAACTATCCATTAGTAGATTAACCCTTTCGTTCCCAAATTGTTTGGACGCGCGCGGAAAAATCTAATCTTCTACCGCGGAATAGTGCATTACCGTTTTATTTTTTTAACTCGATGCTGGCTGGGAAAACCCCATAGCAACCATATATCACTAAATAGACCAAGAGTTTGGGATTTCCCTCATTTTTTGATTGAGAAAATTGAATAATATTTAGGCCCCCTACTATTACTTAAAAAAAAAAAAAATTTCCCAAAAAAATTCCACTTTTCTCATCCATAATAAAAAAAAATAAAAATAGAAATAATATTGTTTGATGTACTTTATACCAATATTTTATTAGTTCAACAATAAAATATGTTGTTTGTTGTGTTTGGTGGTGATTGTGATCATGTAGGAGACATTTATGAGTGTCCAATAGGAACATATGCCATCGGACGTCGAGCTCCACTACAAAACAATTTCATATACACAAAAACACAAACAACAAAGATATTTGTAATACAAACAACAAATTGTTCATGATCCTATATAATTGCAACTTTATGATGTATTGTATGGGGATTCATACAGGATTTTTGTTTGGGAGGGTGGGGGGGGTGGGGCTCCGAGTGTACTTCGCCAGGTCTGTCATCTTCTCCTTCATCACTGGAAGACTCTGCTCCTGTTGCCTCATCTGAGTCCTCTTCACAATCCCTCTTCACAATCGGGTCGGTGACTGCATACACATCTGGTCCTAGTAGTACATTCTGGTAAAAAAAATTAAATTTTTTGAAAATTTGAAATTGATCAACAAACCACAACCCACTTTCAAATCTCAAAACTCAATGAAATATATATATATTATAGCTAAACAGCTTTCTCTATCTCAATATAGCTATAAATAAGTCCTTTCCACAACAGAAGCTTGCTAGTTTTGAAGAGAAAGACAAGAGAAAAACAAGCTTACATCGATCATCTTCTTGACTTCCATTGTCAGTGTCAGAGTTGACGGGGTCTGGTCCCCAACCCTGATACAGGGCCTCCTATAGCCCTAGATGTCGTCTCCCTCTTCTCCGCTTGATCCTGAGTCGCTAGAGTCAGTATCAAGCAAGTCTAAAACTTCCACAGCACTGTAACTGGTAGACGCCATTTTTCCAAATTGACTTTGAAAAAAAATTTTTTTTTTGCATAGTTACCTGGATCACACGACACGCTCACTTTTTTCCTATGATGTAATAAGCATTACCTAAGACTGTACGTAATGGGAAGGCCCCCAGTTGAACTGGCGATTTTATAAAAAAAAAAGAAGACAGTAAGTCAAACCGCAAAGTCTTGGTCGGCAAAGAAGCGGTTGTTTCAATGTGTTATGGAAGGCTACTGGGCTCAAGCAATTTTTCGCTGCTTCTACAAAGCTCTGGAGATGACTGGATCCATAAATGAAGTTGCTGTGAAGAAGGTAACTTTTTTTAAAATTCGACGGAGAACCGATGTTGTTTTTTTTTGCCGAGGAAGAAATAAACGCAACTGCTGTGAGGTACTGTCAAAGCAGCCCTGGTTGAAAGGTATTTTAGATGCTTCTCCAATGCATTGGGCACCTGTGTATGCAATCTGAAGGTTCTAGCTATAAAGTAACTATTTTTTAAAATTCGGAGAAGTCAACCGGTCTTCACCCGCTTTTAAGCGGGATTGGGAACGAAAGGGTTAACACACACACACATTCATTATAATATATAAGACTTTCAGTTCGTAGAGCAGGTGGATTGCTGAGAAGATGGGACCTGGTACTACTTTGCTGACTAATATTGCTTCAGGTGTGGATGGCGAAGCTTGTGTGTCAAGTGAGATTGGGTTAGCTGCACTTTTACTGTCTGGTACTACAGCCATAGGTGAAGATGGTACAGCTAATTTATTGCTAATGGTATTTGTAATGGCTGCAGTTTCATTTGCTGACACGAGCTCAAGTTCATATATATGTGCTGGTGTAGTTGGTAGAGCAGGTTGATTGCTGAGGATGATTGGACCTGTTACCACTTTGCTGATTAATATTGCTTCAGGTGAAGATGGCGAAGCTGGTGTGTCAAGTGATATTGGATTATTGGAATCAGAGGCTGGAAACTCGGTTTCACAGTTCCTTCTGCAATTACTGCAAGTTGCAACAGAGAGAACTACTTCAAAATGATTAGTTGGGTTACGAATGTATATCCCCCTTTTGCTAACAGCTTCTTCAGAGAGTGATGGTTCCATTAGCCATGGGTGGATTCGCAGCCAAGTTCCATCTGTGCTGGTTTCGTTTGGAACATAAGAGTACATATCATCCTTCAGAAGGCTTGATGTAGCAAGCATTTCTGTTTCTGTTGCCCAAACTCCACCATTCTCCACTGAGTTGTTAGAGATGTACTGGTCTACTCCAATACCCAGGTGCCCTGTCAGATTATCACCAATGGTTCTCATGTGACTGACAATAGCTCTGTGCACAACAAGATGCTCATCCTGATATCCAGTAAGAATGTAGCAAATGGACCTGTAGAAGCAGTTCCCATCTCCCGATATTCTCTGGATGGTAACTGGACGCTTGAGGCACATTTTGGGGCCATCTTGTGCAACCCATTCTCACCATGGTATGTCAGATTCAGTGATTCACATACACTCCATCTCCATGCTTCGTCCACTGGATAAAATTTGTACACATCGTTAGGCCTCAAATCTGTCTCATAGGTCATGACTTTGGCAGTTTTCCTTCCACTCAATATTGTAGCTGCAGTTTCACTGTCTGGTACTGTTACCACATGTGAGATTTCAGGAGTGAAGCAATATTAATCAGCAAAGTGGTAGCAGGTCCCATCATCCTCAGCAATCAACCTGCTCTACCAACTTCACCAGTACATACATATGAACTTGAATTCGTGTCGGCAAATGAAACTGCAGCCATTCCAAGTGCCAGTAGCAATGAACCAGTTATACCATTTTCAAATCTGTTTCACAGATCACGACTTCAGTAGTTTTCGTTCCACTCATTATCTGATTCAACCTCAGATTGCATACAGAGGTGCCCAAAGCATTGGAGAAGCATCTAATAGCTTTCAGCCAGGACTGCTTCTACAGTACCTCACAGCAGTTGCGTTAATTTCTTCCTTGGCAAAAAAAAACAAACATCGGTTCTGTGTCGAATTTTTTAAAAAGTTACCTTCTTCACAGCAGCTTCATTTTTATGGATCCAGTCATCTCCAGAGCTTTGTAGAAGCAGCGAAAAATTGCTTGATCCCAGTAGCCTTCCATAACACATTGAAACAACCGCTTCTTTGCCGACCAAGACTTTGCGGTTGACTTACTGTCTTCTCCTTTTTTTATAAAATCGCCAGTTCAACTGGGGGCCTCCCCATTACGTACAGTCTTAGGTAATGCTTATTACATCATAGGAAAAAAGTTAGCATGTCGTGTGATCCCGGTAACTGTGAAAAAAAAATTTTTTTTTGAAGTCATTTTTGGAAAGATGGCGTCTACCAGTTACAGTGCTGTGGAATTTTAGACTTCCATGATGCTGACTCTAGCGACTCAGGAGCATGCGGAGAGGAGAAAGACGACATCTACTGCTATAGGAGGCCCTGTATCAGGGGACCAGACCCCGTCAACTCTGATACTGACAATGCGAGTCAAGAAGATGATCGAGGTAAGCTTGTCTTTCTCTTGTCTTTCTCTTGAAAACTAGCAAGCTTCTGTTGTGGAAATGACTTATTTATAGCTAAATTGAGATAGAGAAAGCTGTTTAGCTATAATATATATATATATTACATGGAGTTTTGAGATTTGAAAGTGGGTTGTGGGTTGTGGTTTTTCTGTTGTGGAAATGACTTATTTATAGCTAAATTGAGATAGAGAAAGCTGTTTAGCTATGTAGTTTAATGTAATTAAATGTAGTTAACGTAGAGTAGCAGACATACTGCATGGGGAGGGTGGGGCTGGGATAAGTAAGTGGGTTGATTGAGGGAAGTAGTATTGCAGGAAGTGTGTGGGAGGAAGTACGTATAGATCACGTGGGGGTAGCGTGAGGTATATCTAACACGTGTTAGTAATGCGCGGGTGAATAACGAGGTGCAGCTGCAATCGATTCACGGGCAGACGAGTGAGCACCTTAGGAAGTTATTTGATTTTGTATTTTACAATATCCTTTGAGATATACATGGCTTCACCTCCACCACCTCCACCAGCTCCGTTCACTCAGGAGCAGCTGGCATGGTTATCGGACCATGGAGGCGACCTTCTAGGTTCCACCAGGGTAGTACCTCCCACTGGAGAGTTGGAAGATAGACCCCCTGGTGCTATGGCAGGCAACTCAGAGGAGCCGTCAACCCGTGCAGGCACCGGTGAGTCTGGGCTTGTCCTCAAGTGGGGGTTAGGTCATAGCTGTGGCAAGTTAATTTTATGCCTGGTCTAGGTATTTCTCCTAATGATGCATTTGATATAAGGATGTACCCAGCCACATGCTGAGTGGTCCCTGGGATGCCTTACCTGTCTGCATGTTGACTGAACCTAGCACTGCCGTTGTACATATGGTTGGCAGTTGTGCATTTCTTACGCTATCCGGCTCTTGCGAGTTGCTCTACCTGGCACACTTGCCCTGAATATGTGTTAGTCGCTCAATCGGGCACGCTCGCCCTGAATATGCTTTAGTCACTCTATCTGGCACGCTTGCCCGAAATATGCTTTAGTCGCTCAGTCTGGCACGCTTGCCGTAAATATGCTTTAGTCGCTCAATCTGGCACGCTTGCCCTAAATATGCTTTAGTCGCTCAATCTGGCACGCTTGCCCTAAATATGCTTTAGTCGCTCAATCTGGCACGCTTGCCCTAAATATGCTTTAGTCGCTCAATCTGGCACGCTTGCCCTAAATATGCTTTAGTCGCTCTATCTGGCACGCTTGCCCGAAATATGCTTTAGTCGCTCAATCTGGCACACTTGCCGTAAATATACTTTAGTCGCTCAATCTGGCACGCTTGCCCTAAATATGCTCTAGTCGCTCAATCTGGCACGCTGGCCCTAAACATGCTTTAGTCACTCTATCTGGCACGCTTGCCCTAAATATGCTTAAGTCACTCTATCTGGCGCGCTTGCCCTGAATATGCTTTAGTCGCTCAATCTGGCACGCTTGCCCTAAATATGCTTTAGTCGCTCTATCTGGCACGCTTGCCCTAAATATGCTTAAGTCACTCTATCTGGCACGCTTGCCTAAATATGCTTTAGTCACTCTATCTGGCACGCTTGCCCTGAATATGCTTTAGTCGCCCTATCTGGCACGCTTGCCCTAAATATGCTTAAGTCACTCTATCTGGCGCGCTTGCCCTAAATATGCTTTAGTCGCTCTATCTGGCACGCTTGCCCTAAATATGCTTAAGTCACTCTATCTGGCGCGCTTGCCTAAATATGCTTTAGTCACTCTATCTGGCACGCTTGCCCTAAATATGCTTTAGTCGCCCTATCTGGCACGCTTGCCCTAAATATGCTTAAGTCACTCTAGCTGGCGCGCTTGCCCTAAATATGCTTTAGTCGCTCAAGCTGGCACGCTAGCCCTAGAGTATGCTCTAGTCACCTGGCCCCTGCCGATGTGAGCATCGATTGAGTTTCGCTTACGGGGATGTGGTTTTATTACAGGTTCCATCCTGCCTGAGGCACATGGTGCGTTGGCGGACCTCTCAACCTTCGCTCCTACCATGGGGGTGGGGTCGCCCGGTCTTGATCTGCTGGCGTCAGCAGCCCTGGCGCCCGACAAGAGGGAGGGCAACGGGTCTCTATTGAAACCTGGCCCCTTTAACCCGGCCGCCTCACTGGCAAAAAAGGTGACAAAGAGAATCCTTGACCTGGAGTATGTCGAGATGGCCGAGGTGGCGGCTGATACCTTGCCAGAGTCTGTCTCAGGCCGGCCCCACCCACCCAGCCGGCCCCCGATTACTGACATTTCACAGTGGATCGAACGCTACTCGCTCATGGCCGCACTGGTGGCGGCGAGGTTCCCTCACAAGGCTCCTGAACTCTTTGCCTATCAGGCGATGATAGTGAGGGCAGAGAGGAACTACGAGGCAGGTCGATGGGTTGCCTACGATCGCCAGTTCAGGCGGGAGGCACTTGCTAGGAGGGATTTGAACTGGTCTGTGCCGGACTCTCGCCTCTACAGTGAGGCCTTCACAGGCAGGGCAAGGTCAATCCCGAGATGCGGACATTGCCTCCAGGACGACCACCTCTCCCATCAGTGCCCACAGAATCCGAGCCAGCTCTGGATGCCGTGGCCAGTGGGGCCCATGGCGTGGCAGAAATCACTCAGTGGGCAAGGTCCAGCAAACACCCCAACCACCAGGCAGGCCAGTCGCTCTGGTGAGCTCTGTCGGCGTTTCAATGAGGGACGCTGCCGATTTGCATCCTGCAAGTTTGCTCACAGCTGCAGGACCTGTGGGGGATCGCACCCAGCCATTGCCTGCCCTCAAGGTGGCCAGCGCCCTCGCTCTCCTATTCGTGGCCCAGCAGCCCCTGTTAAAGGCTCGTGGCCTGCGATGAGGCGATGAAAGTTTTGCATAAACTTGGATCTATGAACCTTTATCTGAATTATGTGGTTGTTATGACTTGGATTTGAATTATCAATTAGAGAGTCATGGGAGGGTTAGTAACCTAGGTGGTTTATCTGGGGGTTGTGGTGACACTGGTCAGGGTATTGATAGTTAGGGTGGGGGGGTTCATTATGGAAGGGCAAGCTGGGAGGGGTGGAAAGGGAGGGTTGGTTAAGTCTCCACCCAATTGGGTGTGACGGCCTGTCGAGGCCCCCTTAAAATCAGTCTTTATGTTTTGCAAATGTTTTGCAAATGTGTATGTACTGTTCGCTGGGTTGGGCTAAGTCACGCACTGACACTATGGCTGGTTCTTGTCCCATGTGTAGGCTGGGATGATTTATACCCGCACACTTCTGCCGCCCCACTGACTGTCACACACATCAGGAGCTGATGGCAGTGAGTACCCTCCTGGATGCTGATGCCTGGGAGGCAGCCTTAGTTAATCACCCGGACAGGGCATACGTGGGGTACATCATTCGTGGCCTACTCGAAGGCTTCAGGACAGGGTTCCAGTGGGGAGCTCCGCTGCGATCGGCAACAGCTAACATGCCATCCACTGGGCTTCGGCCAAATGTGATTCGCGAGTACATCGCAAGGGAACTCAGCAAGGGGCGCATGATAGGTCCACTCCCATGCTCATGGAGGCCCATCGTGCACGTTAATAGAGTTGGTCTGGTGCCCAAGGGTCATGATTCTGGGAAATTCCGGTTGATCACGGATTTGTCGTTCCCGCATGGAGCTAGCACAAATGATGGTATCGACCCGGACTTGGTGTCACTGTCTTATATTTCAGTGGATGAGGTGGCAACAATTGTGCAGGAGTTGGGTAGGGGTGCGCTGCTAGCTAAGATGGATATTGAGGCAGCTTATAGACTTATCCCAGTCCATCCTCAAGATCGGGTACTACAGGGAATAGAGTGGGAAGGGAGAATCTATGTGGACCCTTGCTTGCCGTTTGGGCTGCGGTCAGCACCGAAAATATTTAATGCGGTGGCTGATGGCTTGTGTTGGTGCCTACGCCAGGCTGGTATCCAGTATGTTTTACACTACCTGGATGACTTCATCATCGTAGCCCCACCAGTGTCGGATGAGTGTGCACGAGCAGTGAAGATCCTAGAGGATACCTGTGCCAGACTTGGAGTCCCTTTGGCACCTGGGAAGAGTGAGGGGCCAGTGACATCGCTAGTGTTTCTGGGCATCTTGGTGGACACAGAAGCCGGTGAGCTGCGTCTCCCGGAGGGGAAACTTCAGAGGCTGAAGTCTCTCGTACACCAGTGGGGTGCTAAGATGGCGTGCCGCCGAAAGGACCTGGAGTCTCTCGTTGGGATCCTAAACCACGCGTGCAAAGTGGTCAGATCAGGACGATCATTCTTGCGGAGACTTCTTGACCTGCTCCATCAGACAGATAATAGGTCTGATGGTCATTGTATGATCCGGCTTAGTAGCGCATGCCGAGGGGACATTGCATGGTGGAAGGAGTTTGCTCAGTGCTGGAATGGAGTGTCTTTTCTTCAAACACCCAGCTCGCTGCCGGTGGTGGTATGTACCACAGACGCCTCTGGCTCTTGGGGCTGCGGTGCCTGGGGTGCGGGGCTGCGGTGCCTGGCATAACTCCAGCTGGTTCCAGGTAGCTTGGGACAACCGGGCGGACCACTTATCGATTGCGGGGAAAGAGCTGGTGCCAATAATCTTGGCATGTGCAGCTTGGGGCGTGTCATGGCGGGCCTGTCGGGTGCGATGCAGGTGTGACAACCAGGTTGTGGTGTCCGCCCTCCGATCACGGTCCAGCAAGGACCGAGGGGTCATGCACCTTCTCAGGTGCCTTGTATTTGTAGAGGCTCGTTGTGGTTGTCACCTATATGGGGAATATATAGAAACGTATAACAATCATCTCGCGGATGATCTGTCACGGAATAATCTTGTTTCTTTTTTGTCAAAGGTCCCATCGGCCGAAGGACGACCAACACCCACGTCACCCCAGCTGCTCGACCTTCTCCTGAACCCGCAGGCCGACTGGGTGTCGGAGCGATGGCGCAGTCAGTTCGGCGCTATTTTCAGCAGTGATTGGCCCTATCCACCCGTAAGACCTATGAGGCTGCAATGAAGCGGTTTCATGGGTTTTGTGATCGCTATAACGTTGTGTCTCCCTTCCCAGTGACCGAAATGCTGCTTTGTAGTTTTGCCGCCTTCCTCGCAGATCAGGGTTTGGCACCACAGACTGGTAAGGGATACCTGGCGGCCGTGAGGAATATGCAGATCTCTCTTGGCTTACCAGACCCTAGAGATCAGTCCTCCATGCCCATGCTGAGGAGAGTGCAAGCTGGGATTCAGCGGGTAAGGGCTATTTCTGGTCCCCCGTCACGCACTCGTCTACCAATCACAGCGACTGTATTGGGACAGATCAAGGTCCAGCTGATGGCAATGAGTCACCCGCACAAGGAGCTGATATGGGCGATAGCATGTACTGCTTTCTTTGGCTTCTTCAGGTTGGGAGAGCTGCTGCCAGCCTCGACCCAGATAGGGCAGGACACGGCAGTTGTCATGTGGCGTGATGTGGCAGTCGATAGCCGGGATAATCCACAAATGATCCGCATTCATCTCAGGCGGTCGAAGTGCGACCAGTTTGGTGTGGGGGCGGACATTGTGTTGGGACGGACAGGTCTGTCGCTCTGCCCAGTCACAGCAGTGGTGCAGTACATTGCTGTTCGTGGCTCGGGACCTGGCATCTTTTTTCGACGACCGGACGTAAGTGTGGTGACGAAGGCATGGTTCACAGAACAGCTGCGCTCAGTACTGTCTGCGTGTGGCCTCCCCCAGCAGCTATATGCTGGTCATAGCTTCAGGATTGGCGCAGCTACCACAGCAGCAATGGTGGGTGTTGAGGATGCGACAATACAGACGTTAGGTCGATGGCAGAGTGCAGCATACCTGCAGTATGTGAGAATGCCGAGTGAGCAGCTGGCTAGACTGTCTACTGTCCTAGCAAAGAACTCTTAATCACAACACTCATGCTGTACTCTATAGTTTCTATACTTTCTTTTGTAATTATGTGTGTGTGTGTACGTATTAGTTGAGTTAAAGGTCAATTACTACCCTAACTATATTGCCTTGGGGGGATGGGCCGCTAGCGGCCCCCTTGGGGGATGTAAGTGACCCTGATTAGCAGCAAATAGAGCCGGGGCTAACTAATAATTGCCACGTCATCAGGGTTCGTCACATCTCTCCCCCTCAAGGCTATTGGGGGGCTACGGCTGATGACACACCACTGCGGGGGCGTCACAGTCAGCCTTTACGTAAGCCCGGTCTGCCAAACCCTAGGTAAGATGAGCTAGAGGTAAGTATGTATTAATGGGCATCTAGATCTGCTGAGCGCAACGGAGTTAAATGTAGTTTAATGTAATTAAATGTAGTTAACGTAGAGTAGCAGACATACTGCATGGGGAGGGTGGGGCTGGGATAAGTAAGTGGGTTGATTGAGGGAAGTAGTATTGCAGGAAGTGTGTGGGAGGAAGTACGTATAGATCACGTGGGGGTAGCGTGAGGTATATCTAACACGTGTTAGTAATGCGCGGGTGAATAACGAGGTGCAGCTGCAATCGATTCACGGGCAGACGAGTGAGCACCTTAGGAAGTTATTTGATTCCCACCTCCACCCCAGCAATCCACCAGTAGGTGATATGTAGACCTACTGTTCACTTAAAAGAGAGAGAGAGAGGGAATTATTAGCAGAGACCAACGTTTTATGTCACCAATACTTAGGTTATTGTATAATTGCCAGCATTCATATCAGTAATTACTTCCTGACATTTCTCCATCCTTTATGGATGTGATCCCGGGCTTAGGGGGGATGTAAGTGACCCTGATTAGCAGCAAATAGAGCCGGGGCTAACTGATAATTGCCACGTCATCAGGGTTCGTCACATCTCTCCCCCTCAAGGCTATTGGGGGGCTACGGCTGATGACACACCACTGCGGGGGCGTCACAGTCAGCCTTTACGTAAGCCCGGTCTGCCAAACCCTAGGTAAGATGAGCTAGAGGTAAGTATGTATTAATGGGCATCTAGATCTGCTGAGCGCAACGGAGTTAAATAATATATATATATATTTCATGGAGTTTTGAGATTTGAAAGTGGGTTGTGGTTTTTTCAACAATTTCAAATTTTAAAAAAAAATTTCAATTTTTTTAAACCACATGTACTACTAGGACCAGATGTGTATGCAGTCACCGACCTGATTGTGAAGAGGACGCAGATGAGGCAACAGGAGCAGAGTCTTCCAGTGATGAAGGAAAAGCTGCCGGACCTGAGTCTTCCCATGATGAAACAGACGAAGAGGCAGCAGGTTCCAGTGATGAAGAAGAGGAAGTGGCTCCTCCTGCTCCGAGTTCTGGATGTCCTCGCGGTCGGAGAAGGCGGGCATCAAAGAAGAAGAGTCGGGTGGATGAGGTAGGGGCTGAGTGGAAGAAAAGAGGACAACACACCCATTGATATTCCATAATCTTTTGTGTGAAGGACCACAGACTTTGATATTTGTGGCTGCCCCCCCCGCCCCCTGAACGTCCTCAAAGTTGTAATATGTATTGTGACACAAATATAATTGTTGTCGTTGTCTGTGTTTTTGTGGTGTTGTAATGGAGCTTCACGCTCGATGTATATGTGTGTGCGTGGAGTTGAAATGTTATTCTAGTGGCGCTTCCGGATCTAACCAGAAAGGGAACTCTGGATCTTTTAGGATCGGGACTACTATGCCCATGTAATTTGAATTTCATGTGGATGTGTGTGTGTGTGTACATTAGTCAATTTATGTATAATAAATTATACATTTATTTTTATGATCTGTTTCTAGTGTGTGTGTGTGTGTGTGTGTGTATGTGTGTGCATGCATTTGAATGAGAGAGCAACCGTGGACAAACAGTACGTGGTGCTTCCGGATACAACCTGGGAGGGAACTCTGGATCTTTTTGGATCGTGACTACTATGCCCATGTAAGTTGAATTTCATGTGTGTGTGTGTGTGCACACCAGTCAATTTATGTATAATAAATTATACATTTATTTTTATTATCTGTATTCACCTGTAGCTTCTTTAATCTTGTGTGTGTGTGTGTGTGTATGTGTGTGCGTGCATTTGTGGAAAGAGAGAGAGAGCAACCATGAACAAACAGTATGTGGCGCTTCCGGATCCAACCTGAGAGAGAACGAACTCGGGGGTCTTTTTCGGTCTGTGACATCATCCATGCCGGGTAAGTTGAATTTCATTTCAACTTACTGATATTTGGGTGTCCAGCTAGGGCTGGGGGGGTGGGGGTTATGGTACAAGAATGTCAGTGAAAAGTAATGACGGGGGAGGGGGGGTTATGGTACAAGAATGTCAGTGAAAAGTAATGACGGGGGAGGGGGGGCTCAATTCAGCGAGGCCAGCTGTTATGTTACAAATGTCATTGTTGTCTTGTGTTTTTTTTGGTATTGTATGGAGGTTCCGGATCCTATGGGAGGGATCGTTCAGTCTGTGACACCATCCATGCCGGGTAAGTTGAATTCCACGTGTGTGCTTGTACTGCTTTTCATTTTCAAATTACACTTTCTCAATACACGTTTCTCTCATGTACAGTGTGGAGTATACATACCAGGGGTTCATACAGTGGGAGGCTAGCGCTGGGTTCCCCCCTAGAATTTTGGGAGTTGAATAGAAATGAACATTTAGGAAGCATTTATTTTTAGTCTGATATTGTATCCCATTATGTTCCTATCATAACTGAGCTATTTAGTGCACAGGACCGAACACTGATCATCGGTGTGAAGTATAGACTGGAAAGAGAGAGAGCAACCATGGACAAACAGTATGTGGCGCTTCCGGATCCAACCTGGGTCTTTTTCGGTCTGTGACATCATCCATGCCGAGTAAGTTGAATTTCATTTCAACTTACTGATATTTTGGGTGTTCAGCTAGGGCGGAAGGGGGGTGGGGGTTTATGGTACAAGAATGTCAGTGAAAAGTAATGACGGGGGAGGGTGGGGGCAATTCAGCGAGGCCAGCTGTTATGTTACAAATATCATTGTTGTCTGTGTTTTTTTGGTATTGTATGGAGGTTCCGGATCCTAACCTGGGAGGGATCGTTCAGTCTGTGACACCATCCATCCATGCCAGGTAAGTTGAATTCCACGTGTGTGCTTGTACTGCTTTTCATTTCAAATTACATCTTCTCAATACAACGATTGTTTCTCTGTACAGTGTGGAGTATACATACCAGGGGTTCATATAGTGGGAGGCTAGCCCTGGGTTCCCCCCTAGAATTTTGGATTTTGGAAGCATTTATTTTTAGTCTGATATTGTATCCCATTCTGTTCCTATCATAACTGAGCCATTTAGTGCACAGGATCGAACACTGATCATCGGTGTGAAGTATAGACTCTTATGCAAAGATGTGCATCAAAGTAGTGTAGGTTCCAAAAAATGGGTGTGGCGAAGTACACTCGGAGCCCCACCCCCAAACAAAAATTCTGTATGAAACCGCATACAATACATCATAAAGTTGCAATTATATAGGATCATGAATATTTTGTTGTTTGTATTACAAATATCTTTGTTGTTTGTGTTTTTGTGTATATGAAATTGTTTTGGAGTGGAGCTCGACGTCCGATGGCATATGTTCCTTGTGGACACTCATAGATGTCTCCTACATGGATCACAATCAGCACCAAACAATATTATTTCTATTTTTTATTTTATTTTTATTGATGGGAAAAGTAGAATTTTTTGGGGAAAAATTTTTTTTTTAAAGTATTAGTAGAGGGCCTAAATTCAATTTTCTCAATCAAAAAATGAGGGGAATCCCAAACTCTTGGTCTATTTAGTGATATATGGTTGCTATGGGGTTTTCCCAGCCAGCATCGAGTTAAAAAAATAAAACGGTAATGCTCTATTCCGCGGTAGAAGATTAGATTTTTCCGCGCGCGTCCAAACAATTCAGGAACGAGAGGGTTAAGTCGATTGCTTTAGCTAAGATTTTGCACACGCTGGTAAGGAAAAGTGGGAACAAAGAGCAAGTCTGAGAGGCGGTGGACGCGAGAGCAAGCAACAAAAGTTGAACCCGAAGAAAACTCTCTTACCCACGTCAATAACCACCTTGTCTAAGGTCAAACCTTGTGATTTATGGATAGTGACAGCCCATGCTAATCTCAGTGGAAGCTGAAGATGTGAACACTGCTTAGCAGTTGAAAACCATGTCCTCTGAAGTGGACAGATTGGTACTGTTCCATCAGCCAGAGTTGGACCATTGTAAAAATCAAACTTCACCGTGACTGCAATTGGCAAGTCAGGTGGGCAATGTTCTCTTGCATAACATATTCTTACAACACTTCCTAGAGCACCATTGACCAATCCTAACTCAACCCAGATATTGGCAGACAGCATTACATGCCCCTTGTGCAAGACAGACTGTCCTCCAGCTTCATCATCACTGATTCTGGATGCTTCAGGACCAGTGTGTGCAGGACGGCTATTGGCTGACCATTTGCACATAGTTTGCTGGCATTGTGTTCAGCTATGGCTTTAACCGTGGGATAAAGGCATAGTGCTATTTCAAATGCTGTTGTATCCCCAGTTCTGCTGGAGTTTGCTTCATAAACTCTTTCCAGTGCTCCTGAGCCAACTCTCCATTCCTCAGACGCATAAGAAAGTCACGGAAGTGTTCCTGATTTGGATTTCTTCCAGAAACAGCTTACTTCCTACCATGGACATCTCATCAATAATGAGATAATCTATATCTTTCAGAGTCTGCTGAATAGTGTGAAGACGGCTTGACAGGAATGCTCAACAGAGAATGGATAGTGTAGCCATTTACATTGAACACTGCCACACCGGTTGGAGCTGCAACCACAAGATGCTCCTGCAGAAGATGCTTGATGCATTGAATGAGGTAAGACTTTTCAGTTCCTGCAGTACCAGATACCACCATCCTGAGAGGAGCTGAGTTTTTTTAAAGTTCTTTTCTCAAAGTGCTCTCGTACAATGCTGTATGCTTCAAGCTGCTTTCCTTGGAGGCTGTTTGGGTTGACACTCAAGCGAGCTGTCTATGGAGGTGTCTATAGTTGACGTTGCTTCAACACAAATGATGGCATTTCCAGAAAGTCAGGATATGCTGTTGCTGAAAGTGACCAATCAAAGTCTTGCTGATCTACTGCATATTGAGGAAAATCTGGCTTCTGTCAGCAGATGAGCATCCAGTCTTGCATGGTTAATACTGACTTGTTATCATCGAGCTCATTATCATCACATTCCTGCCACAATAATTACAATATATTAACAATTGAACAGCAGGCAATTCATTTTAAGCTTACCTCCTCAGTATTTGAGTTGCTGTTTTCCCTTTCAGCAGCTTCTAGACGAAGGATGTCATCTGCAAGGGTTGCCGGAAAGGTGTTTGATCGAAGATAGGTGAGATAAGCATCTGCATGCGTGTAACAGGTACTAAGAAGTTGTTCAATTTTTCTGAAAGGTTGATATAACATACGTTTTTGCCTGCAGTACTGCTCATAGTTTGGACCTTGAGGATCGGGAGAGATGCACGGACGCACTATGACCACAACATGTTTTTTCTTGCAGGTTAAACCTTCACCAACCTTCCTCGAAGTTTTGAATCTCTGAACAAACTGCAAAAGAGTCGGATTGGCAAATTCTGGTGTAACTGGACGAGCACAGTAGCGCTCAAGGGGTGAATGGACTGTGACGCACTCATTTTCTTCAAAATAATCATCAAGCTGCTGTGAATAATCCAAGCTCAGTACAACAAAATCACGGGAAGCTCTAAACATTGGAAGCTGTAGGAGGAGATGGCATTTCTTCTGGGCAGAGAAATCTCTTTCTCCTACACTGCTGATTATCACCTTTTGCACAACTTTCAATGCACTAGCATCATCACCCTTGAGGCTCTTCAGTACATTCCCATAGACAGATTTCAATGCCTTGGATTGAGGTTCTGGCTTGGTAGCATACTTTGCACAGTAGTTAATGACTCTCCTGCGTGACACAATCATTTGCATGTCAACATTAGCTCTCCATGCAGACAGCTGCACTGGATTGTAGCCGTTAAGGGTGGCCGCACACCGCCCACGCATTCGGTTGCTATGTGTTCTAACTACAGATCCTCTCCTTGCAAGACTATTCTACCTATCTACAAACTGCAAGTACCTCCCGAAGATACTACTCTCCAACTATGAAGCGGAAGCGGCGAAGTTTTCATGGCCCCGAGTTACAATTTTGAAGCAGTTTTCTGGAGCTATGCGGGGAGCTGAAGCCCTGCAATTTGGCACGCTACCAGCTAAGACTTTACTCTACTGCAACACAACGAGTTTTTCTTCTTTTCGACTTTACTTTACTATTTATTCGAATTTTTTTCATGTTATAAGATATTGAAAAATTCAAATTGTGGTGCACTTCATTTTTTTGTATTCTACCCGTGTGCAAAAAAATATTGTCTTTCTCATTATTAGATTCCAAGAAAAACTCGTTCAAAATTTAGAGTTTCTATTCCACTCGCAAATTCAGTTGAAACAGCCCCTCCCCCATTTATCGTGAGATTTCTACGCGAGCAATAATATTTTAATTACTGTGCACACAAACGGGTCCAAAAGGAGCCCGCTTGCAGCCACACAAAACAAACAAGAAAAGAGATTGGCAGTTCTGCTGTAATGAGAGTTTGCAACGGCGTGGTGTTTCCCTGAGTCTGCGTCTGTACTGGTGTGGACCTGGCCCTGGCGCAGTCTGCCATTAAAGCTTCCTGGAGCCCATTATGGGGAGTCATGGACAACCAATGTATGGTATTGGAACCTGCAGCTGAAGATAACTACAAAAGGTTTGTAAATATAATACACTCATAAAATAATAATGCAACTTTCCTGTTTGGAATGAGTAATTTAGCCACTGTGAAAAACAGTGTTTCCCATTCCCGCCACTTGGAGGCATTACTCATGGGAACTAAAAATTCTTGAAAGTTGGCTGGAACACTATACTGTAAAGAGACTAAGTTTAGTTAGAGCTAATGCATGGTTTAAAACTTACTAATAAAGGTCAAGTATAAATGCTAGGGCAGACTCAGCACTGCTTGCTGCAACTTCTCCCGAAGTAATTGACTCCTCACACCTTTAGTCTTTAGACTTTTGAGGAAGCCCTCCTTGTCAGTGCTGTCTCTGACATGCTTCAAGTCTGTGAGTGTGATGCCTAGTGTGTCCAGCCTAGTAGCTTGTGCTGCTGTTATGCACTTGCCCAATCCCTTGGTAAGCACCATCTTACGAGTGTGAGCCCTCTTATGCTGTACCCACTGTCTTAGCTGCATACTGGGATGGCGAATGTCCAATTGAGAAAGACAGCTAATAAGGGATGGGTGGGTCAGCACTTCCTCTAAGCCAAGGACATCTGGGAGGGCTCTATGTGCTCCTATATTTTTATTACTTATGTATTTGCACAAGGTAACTAGAATTTTTAATGGTACCTTCAAAATCCTTTCCTAAAATTTTATTGTACAGCTTGCCCACTGCCAAAGAATGTCCCTTCAGAAGCTCATGTCCATCCTTCTTCATCTACAATACAGGTAATATTATGTAACTATGTTATAGTGAGTAGCTATTAATTCTTTACCACACGTAAAAGAGGTAGTGAGTCACTAAAGTGAATGTTGTCTGTTTCAAAGATGGACAAAGAGATGTCTCGTCTTTCAGCCTCCGAAAATAGAATCGGGAAATCGTAGCTGAAGCCATTATGAGCAACTAACACTAAATTGTATAGAAATTTAATAAATGTAATCTACAAAGAGTTAATGGCTGTACCAGGGAAGTGGGTGATACTTGTGGTGGCATCGCTGACCTCGGCTGTCACTGTACTTATCCACTGCAAAAACTGTGGCAGTACTGCTGAGAGTGGCTGCTCATTTCTGAGCATGGTCTGAGAAATGCCAGTCAGTCTAGTTACTATTTTAAACAAATAAGAATGTGATACTAGTATTGATTTAAATTTTATTTTCTTACCAGGTGCAGAAATGTGTCGGGTTGTTCGAACCAAACTCGAAAATGATGGTTGCTTCAGAGGAACTGGACATGCAACAACTTTTGCTGCTAAGTCCGTGATGTGGTCGCTGTAGATGCTCAACCCAGTTGCTTCACAATCATAGAAGATCAGAAGAGGATGACGATCGTCACATCCACTGTCAATTCTAACATCATCATCATCCTCTTCCAATTCTAGATGTTCCGTTTCTGGGCTGGCCTCTACAGGGCCTTCCTCTGTACATTGGAGCTCCGTTGAAGTGGACTCTCCAAGGCCATCACCAGCATACTCACCGGCACTACATCCAGCTGTTCGTAGCCGTTCCATGAAAGCCTTCTCCTCCTCATATCGCTTCTTCTTGGCTTTCTTCTGTAAGTTCCTGGTTTCAAAATGGTGATTACAGTAAAAAAAACAACAACTTTATAGCAGTGACCACAAATTTATTGTGAAATAACTATGCTAACCGTTTGTGGAGGTATTCTTTTGTTGACTTTTGGTGCCATTTTTTGAGCCACTCTCGCTGCTCCTTTAAAATGGAAGAGACGGCATTGATGGGTATGTCCACTCCCATTTGCAAGAAGCAGAGAGCCTTCCAAATTGGTCAAAGATTCTGTTATTGTAATAAAAAAAAATGTTGTGGTTGTGTATTTTATTATTAGTATTATTATCATTGTAGTTGTTATTGTTATTAATGTGTATTTTGGTTTGTTTGTGTGTTTGTTTATTTTTAGCTAACCTTATGGCATACTGCCATGTTGGTCTTGCACACATAGTGAGTATGTGACAAGTCAGTCCTCTTGTCACGGTAGACAAGTGCCAGACCATGGAAACCTTCAACAGTGTTGGTCGTCAGTCTCCCATGATCTGACACGTAGTCTTGGGGATACAAGGACATCTCCTGCAATAGGCTGGAAAACCCTGCCACTTGAGACTTGCAGGTAAAATGGTGCTGGGAAGTGTAGGGGATTCCATCAGGATTCACCTAGTATTTGCATTAATGATATTTTTACACGTGTATGTTTTGTTTTTACTTTAGGATGGTAACACCAGGATGATGTATGCTGGTCATGGCAGTAATGAGCCAGAAAATTTTGGATGCCTTCAGTGAAGGCTTCCAAGGGGTTATCTGCCTCCTGGATTTTGTCTGAAGCAATCAGATTACCCAAAGCAGTCTTGCAGGAGTTCAATGTAGAGTCCGACATCCTTTTGCACCTAAAGTGATCTGCCTTGCACTACATACCATTGGATACAAAGTAAAAATAATATTAATTTATTTTTATTTTTAATATTATACCTCACACTTGTACTTCTTTATTTTTTCCAGGGCCTTGTGCATGTTCTTTGCACTGTGATTACTGCAGTAAGTAATCATTCCTTCCGGATAGTACTTACAGAAGATAGCATTGGTTGCAGAGTCCTTGTCACAGACAAGCTCCTTCACAGAAAACCCCGCCTTCTTTGCCTTGCCAAGAAGTTCGTCCAGCATATCTGGTTCTGCACCGGCTGACGTACCAGTCCAGTTGTGCCCTGGACCACGCTTGGTTCTGTGAGTGTACCAAGCTATCTTCCCAGTGGAATAGTCATGGAGTGTGGCGGAGGAGTTATTGGAGTAGTGGCCCCGAGTCAGGTAAAACCCATCAAAAGAAGCGATCCATCCCTTATCATCACCTCGCTCCATTACTTCCTTCCTTACCTGACCACAAGACCACTCAGCCAAGCCAGAGACAAACTCCTCCAGCCTCTTCACAATCCTATTCCACTGGGTACTAGAACAGGCTGGGAAGCCAAGCAAGCCTCCTACACGCTCATAGTCGGCATGCAAGTTACCCGTCATCAAAAATGATAACACTGGGTAGTGCTGCTGCCATGAACATGAGGAGTCACGAATCCTCATATGCTGGGGACATTCCAGGTGAATGCAGTTTGACGACACAGTGTCAGAGATTCTGTCCACTGGAAATCCAACCTGGTTGGCGGCAGTGACCAATTTGTCAACTATCTCGGCAGATTCCTGTAAAGAGGTTAGTTTAGTTCACCTTATTTTTCCTATTGTGTCAGGTGTTTTTTTTTTTTGTTGTTGTTATTTTCCTACTAAATTTACTCATCTGTTCAAAGTATGGAAATCTGGCATTTTCCATATTATTATTATTATTGTTGTTAATTACTATTATCATTTTATTGATAGTAGTTTATTATTGTTGTTATTTATTATTATTTTATTATTATTATTATTACTATTGTAGACTGACCAGTGACGAAGGTGGGTCTGGTATACCAGAACTGACCAGTGAGGAGTCTGGAACTTCACCAGTGGCACTAATGCCGTGAACAAAGTCCTGTACATTATGTATGTGTGTATAATACTTTATTTATTTATTTATTTATTTATTATTCTGACAAACCATATGTGGATCACCAGGGCTGCTGTCAGTGACGCCATCAGGATGGCCAGGAACAAAGTCACCCAGGTATTCCGGACTGGTAGAAACATAATCCTAAACATTTCCCCCTCCATAATTCTATATTTTTTTATTAATTTATTTTTTTGACAAACCATGTGCGGATTGTCTTGGGTGATTGATTCCTGAACATCATCAAGAAAATTCTAAAAAAATATTATTACTTCATTGTTCTTTTTTCCATTTGTTATTATTATATACAAACCAAGTGTGGATCAGCAGGACTGCCAGTGTCAGAATCCAGAAGATGTTCAGGACTGCCAAGGATGGAATCCTTATATATATATATATATATGTATGTATATATAGCAATTATTTATTATTATCATTTGACTACCCTTGGTGGTACATCATTGTCACCTGGAGCAGCGGGAGTAGCCTCAGAGTCTGTGTATTCACAAAGCAATAACAACATACTCTAGGTGGGGTTGGAAAATGTACCTTCATGGCTGCAGAATCTTTTAGATCTGGCATCTACCAGTTGCTTCCTGCGCTTCCTGGCAACACTAAACTTTTTGAGGTTTCTCTTGGAACCCATAGCAGCTGATTAGTTCAGATTTCCTTTTGTGGAAACAAGCAACCACACAGCTTCAGCACGCGGAAAACTAACTACGCACAATATACCTGTGCCCCTCGCGCATTATTTTCGTGGGGCGCATTTGATAATAGTCGTGGGCCTCGGCGCGGGAATTAATCGAGGTACGTTTTAAAGGCGGTGCGCGTTGCTATGTGCGGCCACCCTTAAGGAGAGAATCATTTTGTTGTGTAAGCATGGTAGGTTCATCATCGTCACTCATTACTATCCTTGTCACTGGCTGTAAGTCTTTGAGATACTTGAATCTACATTGGAGCTGACCATCTCTTTTCTTCTTCAAACAGTATGCTGTGGAGCACCGAGTGTGGCGTTGGCAAGTTGCAATTAGCTCAACCAAATCAATGAGATCATCTATGTCGGCATACCACTTGTTGCAAACATGAGGCTTGATCTTTGGGAGTGGAGCATTGTGTGCATCTCTTGCATCAGGAGATATTGCAGGGTTCACTGTGCTGACCAGATTGTCTGCATAGCTGATGATCTCTATTGCATCCAAGAATTCTGCATCATCTTTGGTAGAAAGCAACTTCTCAACATCTGGTGCTTCTCTAAACCATGCCACACCATGCACATGTGGGCTTCCACGATGCTGCCACTCTAATCTGAACCAGTAATCTACCGCCCCAAGAACATTGACGTAAAAGGCTTCAACAAATTTGCTTATGCGGTGAAAGAAAAACCTGTCGGCAATGGCAGGATTCTCAGATAGTGCCCTGCTGCGATGAGTAGTACTATGTTGCTGGATACTGGGACAGATCAAGCGGGACAGTTCAGGCCACTGGCTGTCAGCAGCACTGTGTGTGAAAAAAAAAAGTTGGCATTCCCAGTGTGTCTACCATTGAAATCAAATTTCTCCTTTGCTTGAACCAGTATTAGCTGGTCCCACGCAGAGAATTAGCAAAGTGCAGGACCCTGTTTGCCAAGCGCTCACCCTCGCATCCTACCATATCTTTCAGTTCATCAAGAGTGAGTTTGCCATCTTTAGGGTGTTTCCTGATATAGATCCGGCCAGTTTAAAGTGCACGCCATCACATTTCGGTATTGAGTGCAAAGTATCTAAAGCGAGGATGTTTGGCAAATTGGCCACCTCCATACATCATAAGGTGCTTAAAGTAATTTCCAGCAGTGACTGTGCGAGGGCAGGGGGCAACAAAGTCACCAGCACCTGTAGGAAACAGAGTTGGAAATGCGCATGTGATATATCCTTCCGTTTGAAACTCGTTGACTGGAGTATCTCCACTCTTTGGCCATGGCACAGTTTGCTTTTGAAGGTTTGAGGATCGCTGTTCCACACATTTCTTGATGGTTTCTCGCTCAGTGAAAGACATTACAGCAGATAATAACATTTCTTGTGCCTGTGATAGACCCTGTATGTTAAAGTTTTTTTTGTAATGAATTTCTATAGCAATAGCAGATTGATAAAGACTACCATTTGAAATAAATGTATTTTTCTCTGTATATTATTTTACTCCTGTTTGATACTTTATAGTGATACTATAATATTCATTACAATTGTTTGATTTATTCTAGAGTACTTTTAATAATAGCATACAATTGTGTTTTAAGTAAGTATTAAGTTTAAAAATCATATTCATATTTTTGTTTTAAATATTTGCATACTTGTCAAGATGACCAGGCTTTCCGTGAATGTTGATAAATCGGGACCACTTGGGCTTTGCAGCCAAATTCTTTGGCAATAGTAGGTGGTATTGGGTCAGCATAGTGAATGCTTCAATGGAGTAGTTTTTGTGTCCGGTGGCCTTCCATATAAGCATAAGATATTTCCACACACATAAGACCCTGTCCCTGTCACCTTCTCTGATGGCATCTTTGAATCCAAGAAACAAAAGCCCAAGGACTAATAACTTCGCATGTATAGTCATATGAAGTGCCAGGTTCAGTAACTTCATCCAATTTCTTGAACACAGTTTCCAGATCTACATAGCTGTCTACAACACATTTGGAGACCTTCTCTATAGTTGCTGCACGAATCGACCATCCAGATGTTGGGTGGTACAATATCTTCATCAGGGAAGTCATCTAGTGATTTCATGTCCAGGTATTTCATCACTGCAGCAACTATATAACCCTCCACGACAGTTTCTAGAAAGTCTTCAGCAGCATTAATGTCAGACTTGACGTTAGTCGTCACATTTCTGCGGTCAATCAAGTTCCACAATTGGTACAGAGTACCTCTTTCCATAGACGATCTTGTCTTGAACAGAACATTCCAAATAGCCTGTGCAAATTAAAAAACAAAAAACAAACAAACACACAAAACAAACAAAATGTAATACAGTATATGTAATGAAATGGCAAACATAACACAAATACAAAAATGAAATAAATAATAAAAAAAGAATTAAAAACAGAATATTATTATGTGAGTTATGTATTAGTCCTTACAAGATGTTATACACACAGATTATGTAAATTTTGTCACTTCTTAGTACTATGTAACACCTGGTTGTTCCGGCATTGAATGTACAAAGATATCATGTATATTACTTGACTACATTTGATGATTATAATCAACTCACACATAATGAAGAATTGACAAACATATCTTCAGACTCAACTTTCCAATTTTTCACTTTTTGGTCATATTGATTTCCAAGTTTGTCAACAGTTTTATTGTCCTTGAGTGTGAAAGACATAAACCAACTTTGAAGCCGTTCAAATACCTATTATAGCCATCATAAGAGTTATGGAATTCATGTGTATGATGTACATGCTTCAATGCCTCGCTAAAAATATCCTCTAAACAAATTATTGCTTAGTACCTGCTTTGAAGAATGCCCATTATATAAAGCCAAGGAAATTAGTCGCTGAAACTGGCACTCAGATGCTTTGCGATGCTTGCAAGTCATGGATGTGATGGTTGAGATGAGAATGTTTGTGTTCGAGCGAGGTTGCCTCGTCTTCATGGCCCATCCTAGCAGCAGAAAAAGAGTAGGCGCCCTATTGTGCATCTCACAGAATATGATGCGCTTGACTAAACCATCCAAATCCTTGTTAGGCTCTTCAGTCAACAGACTTTTGTGAGAATTTGAACAAAGAAATATCACTTCCTTCTGTAACATTTGGCCCACGACATCTAGTATTGCCTTTTTCGCTCCTTTGTTCTGCATGGTGGTCCGTGCGAAGGAATTATAGTTCCTCCTTATCAGTGGTCTGCATATTCTTCTTCTAGTTGGAGTATAAAGGCATACGATTTTTGCGTTTGTGACTTGTACATAACACGTGCCTACAATATAATATTTAATATTTGTCACATCATAAATATAAAATTGATCTGATAACAAAGTACCTGATCATGATTATCTTCTGAAAAAAATTAAATTTCAACTCTGTTTAATTTATGTTTGCATTAATTCAGTGTTGTTTTGTTTGTTTATTGTTGTTATCACTTTTTACTAGTTATACACATTTAATCATTACGTAAAAATTAAATTATCTTACTACAATAGTTGGAGCTCAGTGCTTCCAGATGCTACCATTGGTGCAGATCCCCTCCTTGTGATCTAAGTGACCTTCGTGCTGGCCTAGCAATTAGGGATTGATCAGCTCTACACTACTAGAGGGCAACCTGTGCAATGCAGCTCTGAGTTTGTTACTGATCTTCTGGTGGAGGCTTGAACATTTATCCAGCATTGTAGCACAGCTTCTGCAAATGTATCCATCATGCACTCTAGACACATCAATGCAAGCTCTCAGCTCAGATGCAAGGTAGACTAATACTGAGAGTGATTCCTTGAAATTAGGATTTGCAAGCCTTCCCCTCCTTTTTTTCTGTTCTCCGCCAGAAAGATCATCTCCACAGCAAAAGCAACAGCAGCTTTCTACCTCCATACAAAAAAAATCCAACTTCAAAGAACAAACGCTAAACTGCAATAAACTCTGCCACAAAATCTCAATGTCCGCCCTGCCAACGTTAAAACTTCGCGTTGATTTTATTGCTCACTCGAGTTAAGTCATAAGCAATACACGATTTATATGTTTCCCCTGAAATCCAGGGGAAAGTCACCAAACGCATACGTTTGGCGCACGAGATTACTCCAATTTACCGCACCGCTCCAAAAAAGTGCTACAAAGTTTTATAACCAGGCTCCGATATTTCTTCCAGATTCGCTCTAAAATTAGTGAGCGGCGCCGTGGCAGGTACTTTGTCTTTGTGTTGTAGTGGAGAAGCCCCTGTAAGTATACAATAGTAGTAATCGTGCATAGCAACAATCAACAAAAAAATGCGTAGGCGGTGTGCGCGGGCCACCCTTAACATAGATAGTTGTGTGTGTGTTTGTTCATTTGCTTTTTGCAAAAAATAGATTAGCTATTTTATTATAATATAAATATGCTCAAAATTACAGTCATAATGAAATTGTAAAATAGTTGGGCATAAGTAAATTTTGCTTTTTTACATCATAAAAACTGATGATGCAATGTCTGAGTACTTAACAATTATATAGATTTTCAAAATTGAAATCAAAGTGCATGCTTTATCCCAATATTGATAGCTAATAATGGTCTAAAGATAACAAGAAAAGAAAAACTCGTATTAATGAATACTTGCATCACATAGTAAATAATTCTATACACAATTAGATTGTTCAGTAGCTCATGAGCTATAATATTTGGCTATTATAAAGTTAAGTGTGAGATAATTAAAATGAGCCACACATATCATCTTACATGAAGCACAAACATGAGGAACTTAGTATAAGAGCATGGGGTATACACAGCTACTGATTTAATATTGATATCAACATAATAACATTGACCAAATAATGTATGACAACAGTATACTCGCTGTAAAATTTAAGCAGAAATAGCTAAAATCTAATTTTATTCTATTAAGTTTATATAATGTGAAATAAATTCCTAAATAAAAAGATGTTGCATCCTTAAAACTGTTATTTCACAACGTAGACTATTAATATGTTAAGAAAGAGAATGAGAAATTATCCTTAAAGCATTGCTTTTGTAACTTGTAACCCACACGTTATATTGCAACCAACACATGTCATTGTAAAGCTATGAAAAAGCCTCCTCCCTTCCATGCTTTCAATTCATCCTAGAATAATTTAGATATACTGTTTTTTTTTTATTATTTTATGGAAACCAAGCATCAAAATGTTCAATGCATTTCTTGACCTCTCATAGTAGAAATAACCTAATCCAAACTGTCCACTATTTCTGAACACAATGAAAAAAATATTTTATATTGTAAACAGTATAATAATTATTAATACATTATTTGGTCAATTGTATCTTGTAAGTATCACTCTAATATTTAAAAAATCACTAGCTGTACCACATGCTCACATAATAAACACTTCTATGTAAAGCTTATGGTTTGCCTTTATTTGAGGTAATGTGTGAGGCTCTATTTTTTTAATTATCAAACTAAAACTTTATTATTAACCAAAATACTATTAAACTTATTGGATGTAAAGCAATACATAATTTATTCATATACTGTATGAAAGCATTTGCTATTGGTAGAAACTAGTCACATTATTAACATACAGAATCCTGATGTAATTAATTTCATATATATTAGCACGCTCATAGTACAAAATCTAGAAAATATAGTATTGTATAAGTTTATCTTTTTTCTATAAAAAACTATAATGTTTCCAAGTTCTGATTGTTAAATAGTTCATCACAACTACTAGCATTCACTAGTAGCCAAGCTCA
>WLWD01004213.1_pt1 | contig 39244 bp, 25 predicted proteins | sample 6712731 | NCBI WGS metagenome assembly WLWD01 (sample SAMN12718690, study PRJNA576275) | sponge metagenome | isolation source: marine sponge | host: Mycale hentscheli | place: New Zealand: South Island, Marlborough, Capsize Point | collected 2014-11-01
TGCGTGCACAGTGTTAGCACTATATGCGTGCACAATAATAGTACTACGTGCATGCACAGTGTTAGTACTACGTGCGTGGAGTGTTAGCACTATGTGCGTGCACAGTAATAGTACTACATGCATGCACAGTGTTAGTACTATGTGCGTGCACAGTGTTAGCACTATATGCGTGCACAGTAATAGTAACTACATGCATGCACAGTGTTAGTACTATGTGCGTGCACAGTGCTAGCACTATGTGCGTGCACAGTGTTAGCACTATATGCGTGCACAGTAATAGTACTACGTGCATGCACAGTGTTAGTACTACGTGCGTGGAGTGTTAGCACTATGTGCGTGCACAGTGCTCGCACTATGTGCGTGCACAGTAATAGTACTACATGCATGCACAGTGCTAGCACTATATACGTGCACAGTAATAGTACTACATGCATGCACAGTGTTAGTACTATGTGCGTGCACAGTGCTAGCACTATATGCATGCACAGTAATAGTACTACGTGCATGCACAGTGCTAGCACTATGTGTGTGCAGTGCTAGCACTATGTGCGTGCACAGTAATAGTACTACATGCATGCACAGTGTTAGTACTATGTGCACTATGTGCGTGCACAGTGCTAGCACTATGTGTGTGCACAGTAATAGTACTACGTGTGTGCACAGTGCTAGCACTATGTGTGTGCAAAGTGTTAGCACTATGTGCGTGCACAGTAATAGTACTACGTGCATGCACAGTGTTAGCACTTCGTGTGCAGTACTACTTCGTGAATGCAGTGTTAGTATTAGTACGTGTATGTACAATGATAACAGTAGTGCATGCCTAGAGACTTACCATTATTCTCTTCTTCAATCAAGAACACCAGAACCTCAGTACAGATAGCAGCAGCCCAAGCACCATGAAATCTAGGAAATGAAAAAAAAAAAGGTTATGACAATATTAATTCTAATGGAAAAGAAAATTAGTTATCAAGCCAAGCTAATGAAGCACCAAAGGTGTGAACCCTCAGCGCCAATGGCACCAATATCATTGCATACTACAGAACCACTAGCCTCAGCAACTATGATACTTGATAATATCTCTGTTCTATATGCAACAGCACAGGCCAACCAACACTTTCCTACTTGTTTCAACTCTAGTGTTATTAGGGCCCAAAGAGTGGGAGCTGGAGGACAACCTGAGGATGCTAGGGAAGGTCTAGTACAAAAGAATAGCCAAGTGAAGGGTGCATGGTAAGGTCATAAGGTAAGGGATAGCATCAGCAGATAAGCAGTGCAATGAGACTGTCAATAATAAAGCATGTATAGACTTGCCAGCAAAGTGTGAGCATCAACCAAGAATGGGTCAAAGCCATAGGCTAAAGAGACAGCCAAAGCAGCCAGGGAACGCACAACTACAAGTTTACCCTAATAATGCCCACCCTGTAACAAGTAATAGGAGAATTCTAGAATGGCTCAGGCCACGAAGTGGCTGCCAGCTATTCTGGATTATATGAAGAAGGTGAAGTTGAACATATCAACGTGTTTGGCCAGTTTTCCTACTCGAACAGCTAATTATTTGTCGCTTAATTGGAATAATTTAACTTTACATACCGTCCGCCCCGCCTATGGGCGTGGCCATCGACGGTATAAGACCGCTCGTGCGCATGCTCTCGTCGGCCTTTGATTAGCTCGTCCCAGCTACCCTCATTATTTTATTATTATTATTGTTTTTTTTTTGTTGTTTTTTTTTTTTTTTTTGTTTTTTTGTTTTTTTTGTTTTTGCCTTGACCCTTGATTATTACATGCCCCATCCAGGGCGGGTGGGCGGGACGTTGATATGTTCAACTTCACCTTCTTCATATAATCCAGAATAGCTGGCAGCCACTTCGTGGCCTGAGCCATTCTAGAATTATATTTCAGAAGGCTCAGTCTCACATATCAACGTGTTGTTTGTAGCTACCTCACTCCGAAGGCTCGCCTGCTGATGACAGCACCGTTCTACCAAAGTGTGGGTTCTGTTGTGACTTGTGATAGAATTTCTGGAAGACTGACTCCGAGCTCCAGTCTGCTGCCTTAAGAATGTCACCTGTAGTGACCCCACCCTTCGAGGCCATGCTCGAAGCCGCTCCTCTTATGGAGTGACCGCTAAAAATATTTGTGTCAATGCCTGCGCACTCTAGCATGGTTTTTAGCCACCTTGCAATGGTACTAGGTGCCACTGCTTTATGCGGCTTGATTGTGCCAATCAGCACCTTTGTGACCTGTCCCCTGCAGTTCTTCGTTCTTTCTAGGTAAGCCTGCAGTGTTGCCACCGGGCACAGCAGTGGATTTTGTTCGAAGGATGGGAAGAAGAAGTCTTGAAGGGGTCTACCCTGTCTGGATTGTTTTGACAGGTGTGTAGGCGTAAAGCTTACTCCCTCCGGGTGAGGGTGCATGGCCCCCACTTCAAGCTGGGCTAGATCCGCCGATCTTGATGGTCTGGTAAGGGATAGGAGCATCACTGTTTTAAGAGTGAGCTCTTTCAAACTTAAACCATTGTTAGCACCCCTGCTTGTAATATGATCCAGCACTGTCTGCACATTCCATGTACTAGTGTATTTAGGTAAGGGTGGTCTAGTGTTAAATACCCCCTTAATTAACCTAGTGATTAGTGGGTGATGTCCTACCTCGTACCCTTCCACCTTCTCATGCGCCGATGAGATGGCTGACCGGTAGGCATTGAGTGAGTTATATTTATATCCTTCAGTAAATAGCTCTGCCAGGAAATTGGCAACGTCTGTTACAGGGCCTGAAAATGGATCGGCACCCCGTCTACTACACCAGCTATGCCATCTCCCAAAGAGGGAGTTGTAGGATTTATTTGTTTTTTCCCTCCACGAGCCAAGGATGAGCGAGCTAGCTTTCTCCGAAAGCTTGTGATCTCTGCATTTTTCCCGGATATGGGCCAAGCGGCTAGCTGAGGGGTTCTCATCTGTGAGCGACTTGTTGCTTGTCTCTGTGGGGGAATCAGGTGTGGGGCATCTGCCAGCATCTCCAGTAGAATTGGGTACCAGGGCTGGGTCCTCCACACTGGTGCTACTAGGACCAGCGAGGCTTGCTGAGCCTGGGCCTGTGCTGCCACTCGTCCCACCAAATTCCATGGTGGATTTGCATATGCCTTGAGCCCCGTCCAGACTTGGAGGAAGGCATCTGTTGCTGCCGCATATGGATCTGGCCGCCAACTGAAAAAGACTGGGCACTGTGTTGTCAGTCTGGAGGCAAACAAATCCACCTCCAATGGGCCCCAGAGCTGATGGATTTGTTGAAAGACTCGTGAGTCGAGCTTCCAGTCCGACCGGTCTAGCATGGTTCGAGACTCCGAGTCGGCCACTTGGTTCAAACGACCTGGGAGGTGTTGTGCCTTGATAGTGATATTCCTCTGCAGACACCATGTCCACAGCTCCTTGGACAGTCTCACCAGCTCCCTGGAGACTGTGCCTCCCTGGTTGTTGACATAAGCCACTGCCGTGGTATTGTCCATCTTCAAGAGTACTGACAGGCCCGTCTGTCCCTTTGTGAATGACTTTAATGCCAATGTTGCTGCCAGCAACTCCGGGCAATTTATGTGCAGGTTCTGCTCCTCCCTTGACCATGGCCCGCCAGTCTGTTGGTGGTTGCAAACTGCTCCCCACCCTATCAGTGACGCATCTGATTCTATCACTAAGTCCACTGCCTTCCGCAGCATGCTCTTCCCGTTCCACTGGCTCAGGTGATAGTCCCACCACCTTAGCTCGTCCAGGCAATCCTGAGACAGCGTCACTTCTCCTTCGTAATTCTGATTGCTGGCATTTAGGGCCTCTGTCATGGCCATCTGTAGGTTCCTGAAGAATAGCGGGGCAGGTGGTATGGTATGGCTGGCTGCATTCATCTTCCCAACTAATCGGGACAGAGCTCTCACAGGAATTACCCTCTGCTGGGCCAGTTTTCGGGCCTCCGCCCGGATGTCTTTTAATTTTTTGGCAGGCAACCTCAGTACCATCTTTGTGGAGTCTACTGTTATTCCCAGGAACTCCATCACTTGCCCCGGGGTCATGATTGATTTGTCTGGGTGCACAATAAAGCCAAGACATTCCAACAGGTATTGCAGCCCCTTTACCTGCTCCTCTGCCACTGTCTGGGTCTCCGCCAGCAGGAGTATGTCGTCTATGTAGCAGACCAGACGAACCCCCATCTGGCGCAGCGTAGCCGCTACTGGCTTGAGGGTCTTGGTGAAGACCCATGGTGCTGCTGCCAGGCCAAAGGGGAGACAGTTGAACTGGTAGGTCTGGTTGTCCACTACAAACCTTAGATACTTCCTGTGTCTTGGATTTATAGGGATCGCGAAATAGGCATCCTTTAGGTCCACCTTTGCCAGCCAATCTCCGGGCTTTAACAGGTCCTTTAGCGTCTGCAAGCCTTCCATCTTGAAGTGGTACGTCTGAACGTACTGGTTTAGCGCTTTGAGGTTTATTACGGGGCGTTGTCTGCCGTCTTTTTTCGGCACTAGGAACAGGGTTGAGTAAAAACCTCCCTTGGCCTGTTCCATCTGCGCGACCGCCCCTTTTTGCAGTAGCTCTCTCAGCTCCACCCTCATTTGCGCCATGAGCTCCGCCCCGTATTGTGGTGGGTGCGGTCTCGTCCTCTGGTAAGGGTCGTTTGTGAATTCTATTAGGTAACCCTTTACCGTATCTAGGACCCACCTGTCCTTGGTGACCCTTTCCCAATTTGCTAGGTGGTATTGGAGCCTTCCGGCAACCGCCTTTGGAGCTTTTAAGGGGACCACGCCCCAGCCCTTCAGTTGACATATAATGTTTGTCAAAACTAATGGTGGTGGAATGGCATGAGGTTGGTGCATTAGTTCTTGGGAAGTTCTGGCTTCCGGTACCCCTTGTGGAAGGGCCTGTAGCTGCTCCGAGCTCCTCCCCTCTGGAACTGCTGGTGGTATGATCCTCCTTGCCTGTTGTTGCTGCCTCTGAACCTGCCTCCTCCCCCCCTCCTGGGGGGGCCCCCACGAAAAGGCGACCTGGTGTCTGGCTTGGTGGGGAGAGATGCCCTCATTGCCTTGACCTGGTCAACGTGGTCCTTGGCCTTCTTGGCAAACTCCGTGCCAAACAATGAGGGTGGGGCAGACTGAAAATTAGCTGCTTCCTTGGCCACTGGAAGCAGCGCCTTGTTTAGGTCTGTTGTGACCTTTTCCCTCCTGAGGTGAGTAATCTTAGCGCTGGCATTGCTCACCAACTCCGTGGCGGCAACGACAGCCTTCTTGGCCTCCTCCCATGTTGGGGGTCCTCCCCTTTGTTCTGCTTCCAGCAGGTGGGTAAGGGGCGCCAGGGAGTCGAGCACCAGGGACTGGAGTCTGGCGAGTTCCTTGTCAGCGTTCCTGGTGGCCATCGGTACTTCACTCTTGATGAAGCCATCTAGCTGCGGGGTCTTCGTGGCCGGCACCTTTGGAAGCGGGTAACGCCTCCTCGCTTTCAAGCGGGCGTCGTTCTTCAGGCCCAGGGTACACCGCTCGGTAAGGAGCTCCGCAGTGGTCTCAGAGACCTCCACCAGGTCTGACTCTTCGTCCGAGTCCAGGAAGGTAGGGATAGGCCCAAGGCGATCTTCCTCCTCTGACAGGCGCTCCATCCTACGGCCCCAGTTCTCGCTGTCAGCGCTCTCCCGCCTCCGGCGGGGGCGCTGCCGCTCCCTCCTTCCTGACCTACTCCGAGATCTGGAGGGGCTGGGGTCCCTTCTCTCCTGCCTGCTCCGAGACAGGGAACGCGTGGAGGGCGACCTCGACCTGTGGCGCCTCTCCGTGTCATCCACAACCGACCGCTCTTTTAGGCGGTCAACGTCTTGCCTCAGGGAGTCGAATTTTGACGACAGCTCCCTGAGAACTGAAACAACTTCATTGTTTTCAGCAGTCATAGCTTCTCCAAGCAAGAGACGATGTCCACGTTGTTCGAGCTAAGAAAAAGGCCGACGAGAGCATGCGCACGAGCGGTCTTATACCGTCGATGGCCACGCCCATAGGCGGGGCGGACGGTATGTAAAGTTAAATTATTCCAATTAAGCGACAAATAATTAGCTGTTCGAGTAGGAAAACTGGCCAAACACGTTGATATGTGAGACTGAGCCTTCTGAAATATAATATCAGTAAGTCTTCAACTTTTTGGTTTGGACATAAATCCAGTGTGGTAGACTCAATGCAGGTGAACCTAAGTCGTGCCCCAAAACAAAAACAAACAAAAAAAAAAAAAACCCTGGAAAGATTAGTACCTAGACAATAAAAGAGGCAGGGCCACCAACATTATCACTATTAGGGATGAGGCCTGGTTATGTATGTTCACACCCGTTATCAACTTACTTCATGACACTTGTTTCGCCAACATCTTGTATTGACTGGCATTGATACATCAGCAGCATGTTGCTACCTGCAAAATAAGCCAATGGGAAATGCCATCACTACTGGACAAGATAATACAGGTGTAGTCCTGCTGTATAAAAATTACATGGATATAATAGCTATATGATTCCATTTAATTTTTATAGTTGTACCGCCATTCCATTTAGCTAGTCTAGCTATTAGGTGAGCGAATTTTTAATTTCACTGATATTATTACGAGTAAGTGACAAGTAGTACCCTTTAGACACTTGCTAACTAATGATAGGATTAGATGGAGGGGGGACAAATATACAAGCCTAATGCAGCTGTCTTGTGAAACCACTGAAGATGACTAATGTCAAGTTTACATAGCAAACAACCAGTTTTCATTTTTGTCAGACTTACATACTAGCAAACTCAAACAGGCACCTTGTACACACTATTTGTCTCTTACGAAACTAATGTACAGAATTATTAGACAGTCCTCCTCTCCCACATCACGAGAGTATTACTAGATTGGCATTACTTTTTTTAAGGGGTGCAAAGCTTTTAACTTACTCTTGAAAGCTGAGAGAGATACTTTCATTTAACCGAACCGCCATAATGAAAAGTTAGTCTCATGTACCCAATCCCTTTACCAACCGCTAATCGAGTGTAGAGGTTCTAGGTTGGTAAAGGGTCTCGCCGTCCCCTCGCTTTATTATGTAGCTTTTTTTGCGTTGAGCTACGGGGCTACTATTAGCTACTTTATAGCTAAATCACCATCCCTTCCAAACGTGCCTGCAAGGAATACCACCACTCCTTAATGATTATCTCCTCTCTTTGCACTCACATCCTATCACAGGACGATGAATATGGACTTGATATTATCGCTCAGCAACTCAAATCCAAGAATAGGGTGAGGACACATATCTTGGAAGAAAACTCAAAGGATGCCGAAGACCTCATGAAATTGCTATCTGCCAGCCAGAAGAGAGCAGTGAACCTAGCAAAGGAAAAAGGATCATAAACCTGGCTGACAGTGCTCCCACTAATGGAACACGGCTCCACTCTACACAGGGGTGCATTTCACGACGCCCTCGCACTGCGCTATGGCTGGACACCCCTGGGAGACTACCAGCTAAATGTGCATGTGGGGCCGTCTTCTCAGTTGAGCATGCCCTTTCATGCCCCAAAGGGGGGTTTCCATCCATAAGACACAACGAAATACGGAATTTGACAGCAACTCTTAACTGAGGTGTGCAAGGATGTATGTATTGAGCCTGGCCTTCAGCCCGTGTTTGAAGAACTGAATGGTGCGACTGCTAACTCACAGCCAGGAGCAAGACTCGACATTGCAGCAAACGGTGTTTGGGGCGGCAATCACGAAAGAACATATTTTGATGTAAGGGTATTCAACCCCTGTGCCCCTTCCAACAAACATTCAGACATGCAAATGGTGTATAGGAAGCACGAACAAGCCAAGAAACAGGCATATGAGGAGAGAATTAGAGAAGTGGAACACGCCACATTCACACCAGTTGCACTCTCTACTACCGGTGGCATAGCAGAGGAAGCCAGTATATCTATAAAAAAATTAGCGTCCATGCTCGCCAATAAGTGGGAACACAGTTATAGCAGTACTCTTCAATGGTTACGATGCCGCCTATCCTTCTACGGTCTATCCAAGCCATTCGAGGAGCCAGATCATCCATTGGACATGCTGTAAGAATACCAGCTGCAGTAGACCTGGTGACCTCAGAAGCACATCTAAACTGATCTAATTTCATTTGCTTTTTGACTGTAACTGAGTTTATATTATTTTGTATTGTATTGTATTGTAGTGTATATATATAATTAAAAAAAGAAAAAAGAAAAAAAAAAGCTAGATTACTGGAACTCAGTTTTGGTAGCAACACCAGTGACAGAACAGTGAGTAAAGCCTACACAAACCAAAAGCGGTTGATTTAAAATAAGCTTACAGCTTCTTACCCAATGCACGGATGATCCTAGCGTCTTACAACTAATATATAGTTTGTTTCGAGTTCATATTCAAGGGTTTTTGTACGCACCTGTGCTAATCAATTAATTGGGTAAAGGGGTTTACAACTACAGTACTTCATCTTAAAGGCTTCTCAAAGTGGTTCGGTAAAGCGTCACCTTTTCAATTACTATGGTAAGTTGATTTGTGCAAAGACAAATGCTGTTTTTACTTTCTGGAATTGCGTTGACACTTTTACCATATCATTAAGATGTAAGCTGCATAGCAGAAATGCAATCTCAGGTTTTATTTAATTGTCTCCTATTTTTTTAAAGCCAAGACTATCTCTGGCAGATGAAACCAATGAGACTCATTACTTAAAGGTTAATGTCATCATAACAATATAAATTTAATAACTATTAGAAATAACCACATATACATATTTAGCTGTGTTGTTCTCAAACTTAGCTACCAAGCATGCCTTGAAATTCTTCATTAGAACTTTAAGCTCTTCAGCTTCCTCGTTAGTGCTGTGAATAAAAACAATAAATTGAAATTAGTAAAGCTAGCTACTATTAATATAGCTTGCACAATGACACATAAAGTGTGTTTTATAGAATCTTGCCCACTAAATTGTGTGAACCACATAAGACCAGCACAATGATATGCACATTAACTGTAAATATTCAATAATTATTTCCATCAACAAACTGGCCAAAGTTGTAGTCAGCCCACTAGCTAGTTCCTACCACTGTGTCAGTAGTTGAACACCTCTTAAAGTAGCAAGTCTGCATGGGCGTACTGATACACTCCACAGAAGTGTAGTAAAGTCACTATGCTTATAAGGGTGTCATGGTACACTCCACAGTGTTACCAAACACTTCAGAGTGTAGCACAACACCCCACAATACCGAAGTGTTCCACTACACCCCATTAAAGGTGTAGTGGAACACCCCATTTTTTACAGTGTACATACCGGAGAAAGGACAGGTTCGTTCTTTACAAGCTCACTGAAAACTTTACATATGATCAGTTGCATCGAACCGCGTGACTAAATTTGAGTGCATGTAGCGTGGAAAAGCTGTGCTTTTTTCAATTCCAATGATTTTTGTATTGAGTTTTGGAATAACATTTACCCTCCGGTTTTGAAGTTTACAGAGGGAATATTTTTAAAAGTTTTGGTGTGAGCTTTCCAATGGTGCAAATCCCGGACACATAGCTGGTTCTGTTCAAAAGTTATTCAAGTTTTTATTGCGGCCACAACTTGGACATACTATATTTAAAACTTAATTAGATTTTGTGGTTACCAACTAGAAAACAGAGCCTGTTTCAAGAGCTACTGGTACTTCACTTATCAAGAACAGCTAAATTTGTACGTAATGCAAAGCTACAAAATAATACAGAATATTGAGGTAAGAGTGTATTGTAGTTGTTAGATAATATCAATATGAATTATTAATGACTATCTTAAAGATTGAATACTGACCTTACTAAGTACAGGATAGTAAAATTCAACCTCTCTATCAGAATTATATTTAATCTAGTTTTTTTTATTACAACTAAAGACTGAACTTCGCATTTAGTGTGCAAATTTTTACTGCAAGCTATGAGGGACATAATCAGGCATTTAGATGCCAAGTTGAGATGTACTATATTGATTTTAATAAACTGAATAATGGAATGCTTACAGTGAGTAAAGTTCACTTACCTCTGAATGAAAAGATCAATTTGTTTTGGTATAGCCTTTACATCAATTGTTTCTGTTGAATCTACAATAGCTGCAATCCAAAGTGATAGCTGTTGTTCACCACTCTTGTATACCAGAGAACTAAAATAAAATAAAATAAAATAAAATAAAATTAAGCTACGAATCATAATTAACCCCCCCTCCCCCTGTGCTTACAGCATAGCTGCCTCAAATTGTCTGATGTGGCAGATACTATATAGGCAGAGCTCAAATTAGGCAATATACAATGCTTTCCAACCAATTCTCTGCTCAGCAGCAAATTCTGATGTTTTAAAAGTAAGATGATAGGAAACTGCTATAAATAACCAGATTAGCTACTCTAACTGATGTATATGTATATGCTATTTGCCATGCATACAATATATTGAAAATTTGAATATCATCATCATAATTTACAGATTTAATGCCTTAACTTCTCTTGTAATTATTCAAAAATCACGCTTCTGATGCTTTGGCATAAACATTCTATTTTTTTTAAATAAAAAAAGACACCAATTGAATTAAATAAAAAAAGCTTAAATTGATATTTACCAAAATGTTTAATATGAAGTTACAATAAATCATTATTGTATCTTTCATCAGTACTCTTATTATTTCTTCTTCAAAATAAGAGTGGTTGTAGATTTTTCTCTTACCTTTTCATCTTTTTCACGACCATGGCATAAACTAAAAAATCATTTTCAAAGCATGCATCACAATGCTGAGATAGAGTTTCAATTATTTCAATGACATCATTAGGTTTTGGCTTCTTATTCACATGCTAGCAGAATAAAAAATAGTAAATTACAAAAAAAAAATTTAAATGTAAACATACCTCTTTTTCATACTGGGCCAATTGGGACATCAAAAAATGAAATGTAGTCAGTGGTAGTTGCTGTATCAAAGGTATATAATCACGATCTGCACACATCTTATCATGAATAAATTGCATGACATTTTCTTTTGAAAAAATCTTCTTGTGTTTTGTCATATCTACAATACAAAGGAATAAGCAAACAAAATTCTTTGCACTAAATTATATTAAAATAAATTACAACTGAGAAAAAAGATAATACAATATTACTACAAGCAGTGGTTTTGCCACCATTCCTGTAGCCAAGGGGGTTTGGTCAAGTCCCCCTTTTGAGTGACTGGAAGTAAATAATATAGCCATACCCCACATATAACTTTTGGAATATCGTCATCTGTTCGATCGTGCCGAAACTGTGATAGAATTCTCTGCTATTTACCAATTATATACTTCATACTGTATATGGATGGCCTAGTCTGAGTCTAATCTGGCATAGCCAGACCCTTTACCTAACCACTACGTGGAGCAGTTAGGTAAAGGGTCTGGCATAGCCAGAGTCTGAGTCCAAGTGACTCCTTGCCTACAAAACTTTGCTCTCATAACGGGATGAATAAAGCTAGCTATGTTTATTCTTTATAAAGTGTAAAGTGTACTAGTACAAAAGGCGTATTAACGGTGCACTGTCTATATACAGCTCACCATAGTGGTTGGAACCCCTGCTAACGTGAGGCTGATATATCGCTTAGCAGTTTACCGCTTTTCGCTCGATTGCCAATAGTGTTCAATGAACTTACAGTTTTGAAAAAGAAGACACAGAACAAATTATTAGCTTTGGTGGAGTTTTTTTTTTTTTTTAATATTATAGAAGAATAAACGACAGAAACAAAATAAGGTGTGGCTTTTAGAGTCTTCGAAATCTGAACCCCCAATGTCAACTTCTGGCTACGGGTCTTGCTATCCAAACACCTGAGGAGGTGAAATTGCAAGCTCTGAAACAAAACATAAAAAGACGACAAGAGTATAATACTTGAAACTTTTGGGGCACTTCAATTGCTTTGAAATTGAGTATGAATAGGTAATTTTCATTAAAATATCATAATTTGGTAGTTTCGATAATCGAGTCCAACAAAAATGGAATTCTCTTCTTCATTCTAACTATTTGAAACTGTGTCAGATTACAGGTGAGAGAAAAATCATAAATGTATAGAAACTAAGATACTTCACCTTTTCCCCTTCTCTCTACCCAATATTTTGGTTTAAGTCTTAGATGAAATGATAAATATATATGTAATAATTAAACCATGTATTCGAGGGATTATCAGTGATAACTATCCCAACCCCGAGGGTGAAGCATGAGGGAGAGGGCGGTTATCTAGCGACAATCCCAAGAGTTGCCACGGTTTAACTGATTTATACCATAGTTACCTTTTAAACAGAGTAAAAGACCAATTAAAAAGAGCAGATATTGTTGCTTTGAGGAATAAAATATGCCCAGTTAATGCAGCAAGAATCCTTCCGAAACACTGCCAACAAGATAAGTGCACTTCGTTCCCTTCTTGCCTCCTTCAAACTAAAATGTGGTAATTGAGCAATGATATCTGGCGTGAGGAAGGAACCACCAGCTTATGGTCATCGTAAGGGCTGGATTCCTCAGCAACTACAGGACTATGGAGATGGAGGAGCTTTCCCTGAGATACATGTAGTGCAACATCCACTCAACATGGATGTTCACCAGGCAAGACTTTATACTGAAATAAATAATTATCTGTGTCTGTTATAAAGGAATGGAGTAACCGGTTGCGAAGAATAGCTTCATACAAGTTTTAAAAAAAGACAAAAACAACAACAACAACAACTAGAGTTTCATTCATAGCTTAAAAAAAAACATGATACATCACCTTATATCAAATTATTTATGCATCTCACCCTATTTTGTAGACAAAAAAAATATTCTATGGTGCAATTTAAACTCTCTTTGGAATAATACAAATTTTAACCCATGGCTGTTACCACAGCTACTATGATATAAATTTATTTATTCCAAGTAGGTGAGATCAACCTGCCTAGCTTTCCATCAGTTTTCTGTGTTTTTTACAGCTATCTTTCCTCTGGCTGGTTAGAGCAGCTGCTAAAATATCATCAGCTGCTGGGGGTGTGGGGAGCCCATAGAGAGTTTAACATTCCACTTTACACCTAGTGTGACCACAACCTTAGTTCAAACTACTGCTATGAAGATATCTAGTATAGAATAAACCACTCATCATACACTTCTGTCAGAGTGATATGGTAAGATATTTACTCTCAGGCTTTATTTTCACTCAACTCTGGCTTGTGACAATAAGTTAGCCTGTTCCTGAAATATTTCGCCATATCACACTCTGACTCAAGTAATAAGTATCTTCTACATAATTGGCGAGCAAAGCGAGAGAGACACTATACAGGGATAACAAATTGAGAATCAGGGATATGTGTTTGTTGGTGAGCGAGTGAAGTGAGAGAGACATGTACAGGGGTTGCACAATCAAAAATTCTGTGGTGTTTATTAAAAAAATGTTTTTCTGATTTATATGGTATGTGTAACCCCTTTTTTGCCTGCACCACTGATTATATAAGTTGGTAAAGTGTCTTAATAAATAACAAAGTAATGGAATCTGTCAACCATACAAGTTGCTGGCATTAAAAGCAAGCTACTCTTGGAGCAGACCTAAGTGCCTGAACTTTTGTAAAAGCATACTGTAGTGGACCCAAGAGCAATCCTTTCTCACCATCGTCATTGAATGGGTAGGTCAAGTTAAAACATTTCAATTTCAACAACTATATGCCAAGGGCCATAGCTCATAAAAAGCTAGGCCAGCTCACTCGCCATTTGTTCTGAAGTACATCACTAGTCCAGCGAAGCGAGCGAAGCGAGCGGAGCTGACTCTCTAATGAGTTCGCGATATATATATATATTTAGGTCTAGAAATTGTTTTTGTTCTTGCGTGGGCGTACGTGTGTACCTTTTCTCCTACGCGCTTGCGCGGGCCGGGTAACTTTCTTAGCAACATTTTGTTTTGTTTACCCGCCGTACGAAGTAGCGATGCCCAGTAGACAAATAGAAACGCTCGTCAAGAGCTTTGAGGGCGTTAGAAACTCCTGAAGAAAAATTAGTAAGGAGAGCGATAAGAAATGAAAAAGACAGGGCAAGGAGGAGGAGAGCTAAAACGAAACAGAAACAGGTAGCAAAGTAAAGAATCTGACAGTATTTTGTAGCCACACCAAGCAGCATGCATGGAATAGCTGCAATTACCGGGAACATGCATCGCTCGCTTCGCTATTTTGTGCTATTAGAGCACATCACTAGTTTATTATATATATAGGTTTGGACATACGTAAGTCATTTTGTACTTTGACCCTCATATTTGTGTAGCTCAGTGGTTTACCCCTCCCAAACTTCACTGAATAGAATCCTCTGGTTCATCGTTATCAGTATGATCCAATGAAATTGAATTGTTTACCGGTTTGAATTCTCTTTAGCGGGTGCACTTAAAACTTACAAACTTACTGGAGTGTATTTTCTATTCTATGAGTGGCAGTGGTAAGTAAGTGCGCTATTTGTCATAATATGCCATGGGTGTAGGAAGCAATTTTAAAGTGTAGAGGCCAATCAAGTGGTCACAAATGCCATGCCTACTAAATGTAATAAAATTGACATATTAGTAAAGTGATGTAAAATTGATGAAAGCATGATAAATACTAATCAATCATATGCATTAGCTAAGCATACCTTATCAAGGAAGAATTTTGAGTTTGAAAGAATCTAAAAAAACACTGACTTTTATCTTAACCTAATTAGATAGACATTTTGTTGCAGTGAATGTAGTAGAAGGTAAAGTCTTTATGGTTGTAAAAACTGGTTCCTAGTACAACTCACACTAGAGTTATGGATATCAAATTTGACTATTCCATCTTTCCAGTTAAATAACCCCTTAGGTGAGATAAACAGAATTAACATTACTCATTGAAGCTTCTTGTTCTTACTGGCTAACAATGATGCAGATTGCTCTATCGTCGTAGTCTCACGTAGCAATTGCATTGGCTACGCAAAACTATTAGCGTTGCTACAAGGCCACCCATCTCTAGGATTGAAAACTTCTTACAGTCTATTTTTTTGCAAGATCTCGTTTGGGAACAAAATGAGAGTAATGAGCTATCCGATACACGGCTTGAGGAACTTATTTTCTTCCCAACATTTTATGAGGTGTGTATGTGCGTGTGCAATTGTATAAAAAAATCATTAAAAATACTAAAGCTTCTTGCTTGTACCAATAATATACAACTATACAATGATACATTGGTTACTAAAAAGTTTCTCTGCCCACTTAAAAATTCTAATTAAAGGAATAGTTTACCTGGGCTAGGGCGAACAGCTCGCACTAATTTGGTACCAGCTTCAGTACAGTCCAAGTTTCTTTGATCTGTTTGTGTTGAAGGACTTTCAATATAATCCCATGTAGCCCCATCTGTCAATAATTGTGAAGAAATTATTGCTTTTTTGGGTTGCTCAACGGACCGAAGTAATTCTGAAATTTTTAAACCATCAGATTTTTTCACTATTATAACTGGAATCTTCATATATTTTATGCCTAAAAGTTCATTTTTTAATTGATAACTTTCATCCGTATTGATTAACAGCATTGATAATGTAGAAGTGGTAATCATATCCATCAAATTTTCTTCCTCCCCTTGAAGAGAATAACACAGAATGCTTTGGCATCCACTAAGAGCTTCTAATGAAATCTCTGAATAGTCCTTTGAACAAGTTCTTATGGACTGTGGATGAAACTCGAAACAGAAGAAGTACTCATTTTCTCCAATTTTAAGTTTTAAAACTATATCCAAATAGAATATACCTCAACAGTCAGCATGAGTTACAATGATACTATATATATATATATATATACATACATGATTAGAAGGTTAGATCACTAGTCATAAATTTGTTGTTTACTCAAATGTTTCGGCTGCTAATCATTTCTAACAGTTACCGTACCTTATCATTTTTGTTTCAATGATGATGGCTAGCTGAATAGTAGCCGAAACATTTGAGTAAACACCAAATTTATGACTAGTGATCTAAGCCTTATGATCAAGTATGTCTATACCTAGTCAAAAAAATATTATCAGGAAATGATGCTATATGTTATGAATCATTGGAGAATGTTTGAGAGGTATACACAACTTATCACATATTCCATTGATGCTTGGATTGCCTATAACTGATTTGTTCTTTTACATTATCACTAGCAAAAATCGTAAAACTATAGATGTTTCAAAATCACAGATGTTATTTTCAGAAACTATTGTTAGAAAACTAGTATAATGAAGCACCAATGTGGTGTGAACCACCAGTGTTACTACAGACTAGCTAGCTAGCTAACCCACAGAATAATTTATTTGGTGTAATATCAATACTTTAATATGTAGCTCATGCAAGTTGATACATAGCTTGCACAATTCAATACATAGCTCATGCAATGAAACGGTAGACTAAATACTGTCTTCATAAGAAAAGTTAAATGTGCAATAGACACTTGATCACCTACCAGTTTCAATCAAATGATGGGACCAATTCAAGCATTCAAGTAAACCTCCAAGAATATGAAGCAAGTTATACCACAGGTAGCAAGAAATTGTTTGCTCATGTGAGTATGGTGTGACAATAGGGGTGCTTTTATACGATCATACAGCCAAAAAATAACAAGCTTTTTTTGGAAAAATTAATTCAAAATACAAAATTCTGAAAACACAAAATTCTGACACATTAAGAGACATATATTGTCCAGTGCAACATTTGATGCCTGTTTGAATCTTCGGGGGGGGGGGGGGGGCTCTGACTTTGAAAACCGCTATTTGTTGTGTAACAGAATGACTGACTGACTGACAGATTGAGGTATGGTGAAATTCTCACTGTGAGGGAATATAAAGTAAATGTTTATACTAGAGGGAGAAAAAAGATGTAAATGTTTTGGGGAAAAATATAGATATCATATGTCAATTTTTTAAAACTAAGATTTGACTTTAGAAGTCTAAAAAGACTGAACACTTTTCATTACTTTCAAACTTCTTGCAAGAATAAATGACATACCAGGCCCGTAGCAAGCAATTTTGGGGTGGTGCGGCTCCGGAAATGGGTGTGGTTAATAGTTTGTGGGTGTGGTTTGTCTATACTTTAGTTACAAGTTTGAACTTATTGCAGGTGGAAGTGGCTTAATCACTGAATTCACAAGTGGATACAGCAATAAAACCAGTACAAAGGACCTCTAATTTTTAATAATATGAACATTACAATTTTCAAACTTTTTATTACAATAGATTGTTACATAAATGATTAAAGTTCTTAAAACAATAATGCTATGAACTTAAAACTTAGAAAAAATACTGCTACGGTGTTCGGATTCGTCTATAAATTCATTGACAATACACTTTAAATCTATTTCATCTGTTCTTGTTTTATGAATGTGAAGAAGCATCAAATAATTAAGATGTTCTTGCTTCATAGTAGATCTTAAATACGTCTGTATGCGTCTCAAAGCACTAAAAGATCTTTCGGAGGATGCATTCGTAGCTGGCATCACCAAGATTAACTGCAGCAGACCATAGACTTGCGACATATGTGACAGTTGGCCAGGAGAGAGGGACAAAAAGTATTTTTTTATGTCAAAAATGTCAATTTTTTGAGGATGATTGTCGGTTTGGGGTTGAACTAAAATGAGTATGGAAAACTTGAAGCTGAATCTGAAGAATACTATGATTAAAATCATCTTTGTAGAACTGGCAAATTTCTGCAACTTCCTCTTCTGTATCCACTGAAGTACATGCTTTAAGAAGTAACGATTCCAGACGCTTATACTTTTCATACCCTGGTTGTTGAAATCTGTCTTCAATACAAGAAATAAGCAAGTCTACAGCTTCATAGTATGATTGCCGGTAAAATGATTTAATTTCAGAATGAAAATGATCTTCTGACTCGCCATCATCAAATCGCATGGGACGTTTACGTCTACGAGGTAAAGATGGCTTTTCAATGCCATTTTCCTCACTAAATTTTTCTACCTTCATCCAGAAAAGATCAAAACTCTCTTCATTTCTAAGTCTCTTAATAACTTCCAAAGTCATGTGAGCAATATTTTGTCCTTCAGCAGCAGAAAGAGATTTGTGTTGTAGGGTACTACTTAAGTTATCTGAATGTTTAAGCAACATCTCACCAAGAATATTTCCAAAAATATAATCAAAAGAATTAATTATCTTTGAAACTCCATAAATCCTGCATTTTGTATCAGTATCCTTTACAACTTTAGCTGTCTCTCCCCATGTAAGCATTAAAGCTTTGAAATTATTTGTTATGCTTGCAAGAGCATCCGCTCTGACAGTCCAGTGTGTAGGACATAGCACTCGTATACCACTTGTATCATCGAGACGTGCTTCCTTAATATTCTTAAAAATACCATCTCTTTGTGGTGAATACTTAATTAGTTTAGCTATCTCCTGTGTTAAGTTGAGTGCATCCTTTACAATCTTCGATTTTTTCACAGTATCACTTGCTGCCAGATTTAAAGCATGGCCATAGCAATGGGTGAATAGTGCTCTTGGTTCAATGTCACTAATGCACTTGGCAACACCATTCTTACTCCCTCTCATAGCACTTGCCCCATCATAACATTGCCCTCGTAATTTGTCAAAACTAATATTCATCCTCAAAAAAACATCTTTTATTGCTGAGACTAGCATTGCAGCATCAATAGATGGAACAGAATATAAACCCAAAAAATCCTCATGAACTTCAAGCTCATCAGTTATATAATGTATAAATATAGAAACTTGCTCAACATTGGAAGTATCTGCCGTTTCATCAGCCATTATTGTAATCTGTAGCTATTGTACGCATTATATTTATTCCCATAATCTTAATCATCTGATTTTGAATATCTGCACTGGTATATACATTTTCTTTCCTTTTTAGCCATTGCGCTAAATTTGTATTGGTTTGTGCCTTCTCTTGCAACAATTGATGTAAATTGCTGTCACTTTCTCCTTTGTCACCTCGTAACGGTAACCCTTGTCGACACAATACCCTTACTGTGGAAAATATTTCAAGGAGAGCTGTAGATGCATTCCTTTTATGAATTTCTGACTCCTTAGATAGCATTGCTCCTATATTTCCAGTAGTAGCTGGAATTATAGTCATCATTTGAACGGCTTCACGATGGCAAGCACTGCCCATGTGGTTTTTGAAACCCCTTGTTCCATCTTTCCAATTACAGTAACCACGACTTATCTAAAAAAATTTAGTAGTTAAAATTTAGTTTTAAAAAGAAAAAAAGCATAGGTTAAACAAGCCGTAACAGTTATTGTTAATACTACAACTTACAAAAGCTGGATCTAAATTATTGGTAGATAACATTTTTCTTTTTGCTGCAACCATGCAAGTATGACAGAAGACAACATCCTTCGCCTCATCGTAGTGTAAGAATGTCCAAATTTTAAACCAGTGCGATTGAAATGTTCTGGAAGTGTCTCCTTTTTTTCCAAATACTCTTTTAGGAAAATTATAATCCTGTGGCTGGTATAGTTTCTCAGGAACCTCCGCGGTTAGAGCACTCATCAGCTTCGAAGCCATACTATCTACATGGTACTGGTCTTGCGTGCGCGTGGCACCAGGTGTAGCCGACCCTTACCTTACATGTCATTGTATTCCAAAGTGTTTCTGCGCATGCGCTGAATAATAAATTAGAGTTGAAAAAAAAGTGGTGCGGCCAAAGCCGCACCGGCCACACCCTTTGCTACAGCCCTGCATACTGAAGAGTCGAAGGAGCTATACTTGAGGAAAAAAGTGGTACTAAAGTAGAGATGAATAAGAGGTGATGATTAGTTAGTTAGTGTGTGAAAGGTGTGACTAAATTGATATAGAGGGAAACTCAAACAGTGGGGTTATAGAGTGTAAATGAAGTCAAACTAGAACATTAATTAAAGGAGTCACACGTGCATACATACGATGATGAGTCCAGCGCTAGTTCATAATTAAGTTCCTAGTTGCCTTGGAACCCTCTTTAGTGAGGGCTGGCCTTAATTTTTCTACTAACGATTTTGAAAAAAAGATACATGTCAAAGGATATGCAGTGAATTTCAATGATGGACTGCACTTAGCTAATTCATGTTCACTTTACATTTCCATTTATATTTCCGTTCACACATTCCAACATAATCATCTCACTCAGACATATAGCTAACTAGGAAATTACTTTTATTCAGTCAGTCAATATTATTTTCCTTTCACTGAAATACAATGCTTGAGAAAGATTTCATAATGGACCTTATCCATAGATACATTAGCCAGTTAACTACAGTTACCACTTAATAGTACTGCCACCAGAGTCTAGGAACCTTTAACCCTCTCATCCCACCCTTCGACAGATCGTAGAATGTAAGGAAAGATCAAGCAACACAACTAGATAACCAGAGTCATAGAATTGAATCACCAAATTTTACCAGTGGATAGAAGGCCATTCTGACTGCCTCTATTACTAGTAACTGGTGAACAAGCTTACAGCTCTACCAATAAAACATAGCCAGAGTTATTTTAGCTAATAAATATGGAACTACTACTTACCTCAGCTTCTCCCAAGTAATGGTGGCTTCCTTCGTTGTAATATTTAGCCACTCCGGTTACCAGTTTTGACACTTGACAACCAACGAGCGGCATTTAGCAGCTCTGTAGCAGCCCCAAAAGAAAACGTCAAGTTTTGAAATTATGTTTGGTAAAGGGTTTTCAATGCCATAGTAACCGGGTGGGGGTGGCTGACGTATTTTACTCCGCGCGCATAAAAGTCCGCCGGTTGTAGAGTCATTTGTTAGTATGGCAGTATGGCGCAGAATGCAAGTTGTTGTGAGTCAGTTTTCAAAGCGATTAGTGAGGCTTCAAAGCTGCTTGGTACAAAGCTGAGAGAATGACAGGAGCTGGCAATAAGGGAATTCCTGAAGGACAATGATGTTTTTGTCAGTCTTCCTAGGCTACTGGATCAGGAAAATCACTTTGTTACTGGATATTGCCTTATATCTTCGATTATATTCGAGGGAGGCGTGACTCAATGGTACCAGTAGTTAGTCCATTAATTGTGATCAAGTAGATATTTTGCATACAAAAGGTGTAAAAGCTGTGTATGTTGAGTGTTCATGCCTCTGTTATTGAAGAGATGAAGGATGGAGAATTTCAAATTTTATTTTTCAGTCCAGAATGCTTACTGACAGATTTAGACTGGCGAGATATGCTACACTCTAAAGTTTTCCAAGAGCAACTTGTTGGATTTATTGTGGATGAAGCACATGTGTAGAACATTGGCAAGTAATTGAAATGACTTTGTATTATTGTTCATTCAAACTACATCATTGATATTCACAGTAATGATTGTAATTTCCTTTATATTTATTCTTTAGGGGTACCGAGTTTCGTAAAGAGTTCTCAAACTTGGGAGAAGTGAGAAGTTTAATTCCTGATCATGTCCACTGTATGGCATGTGGGTCCGGAAGACTAGAGAAGAACAGAGAACAGATTAGCTAGAGATTATATTGTACTGTTTAGTTGTGTTTTATGCAGATAAGTGTGCGAGCTGTAATAGTTAGCTATAGTATGTGTGTTTATTTGTATTTAGCTTGGGCAGCATCGATGAACGCTACAAACTGCCTGATGCATGTCCGAGTTAGTCTCACAGGGCCAGACCCTTTACCAAATGCAAAGCGAGGAAAGGGTCTGGTCAAGTGAGGGGGGGGGGGGGGGGGGGGGTGCGCTGTATAGGACCCACGAATTCCCGGGGAAAATGCGGTGTTAATCAGGACACCAAATTACCACAAAACGTGAATTAGAACCATTGCACTTATTGCTCTGCTCTCACAGTTCGCTTCTATCTTGGAGAATGAAGCTGAAAAGAAGTTGGGAGTGACCTTGGATGAAGTATTGGAGATCCATAGAGAAGGTTAGGCTTGGTGAAAATGACATTTTTGAAGATTTCAGAACTTCGTCAGGAGATTGAAGAATTGGAATATTCTTCTCTTCTTCGCCTGACCAGAAGATAAGTCACTTGTGCATAAACAACAACTCGCCATAGTCAAATGGAGCCATTTAAACAGCGAACTGTGAGAGCAGAGTAATAAGCGCAACGGTTCTAATTTTAGTGTCCTGATTAACACCACAATTTCCCCAGGAATTCGTGGGTCCTGTACAGCACACCCCCCTCACTTGACCAGACCCTTTCCTCGCTTTACGTTTGGTAAAGGGTCTGGCCCTGCAAGACTAACCCTTTACCTAACCACTACCCAGAGAAAGGGTCTGGGGATAATCATGCACCTTGGTAGTCTGGCAGAGCCAGACCATGTAGCGCGCGGAGGGTCTAGGGACATAGTCATACCAAATTTGTTCTGGAGGAATGTGGAAGTGGTGAGTGCCCCATCACCTTTATACCTTAATTTCTACTGCAGATCAGTCATGATGGCTGAACCTAGCATTGAAAGGGTGGCTGACATGCACAGGAATTGCTATTTGTGGTTGAGGAGGGCTATTCCCAGTAATTTGCTAATGGTAATTGACTGCCACAATATAGCTATGTGCAGCAGAACACATTTGGTATGGCCATGTCCCCAGACCCATTCCCAGCGTAGTGGTTTGGTAAAGGGTCTGGCTACGCCAGACTAGCACCTTGGCTGTTCTAGAGGAATGTGGTAGTGGTTATCTAATTACTGTTACGGCACCCACGATTTGCTGGACAAGCTGACCCAAATACAACCACAGAGTATTTTGCGCAAGCGCAGCAATCACCAACACTTTGACTCAAAGTGTTGGTGATTGCTATGATAGTTCAGGAACATGGGAGCTGCTATGTACACTTGTGGTAAGATGCCCACTCATTTCACCGAGAGCTGCCTAGGAGACGACAAAAAAATGTTAACTAACCACATCCCAAAATCTTGGCTGTAGAACAGCCAAGGTGTATGATTGTCCCCAGACCCTTTCTCCGTGTAGTGGTTAGGTAAAGTGTCTGGCTGCGCCAGACTAACTTCTCTATATACCGCTAAAGGTCTAATCACCTCCACCAGCAACTCTTTCAACTTGCCATAGCTCAGTAGCTAGTCTGTCAGCAAGCAACTGCTTAGTTGAATAATAGCACAATTTAAACATTAAATAAATATATTAGCTACTTTTACACAGCTTTTCTACAGCAATAAGAAAGTCTTAATTTAGGGCTAGTGTGAGTAATAGCATGGGTAACTGTGCTATTCGGGATTAATAGTAACGCGGTTGAAATAGCCCTCGGCTTCACCTTGTGCTATTTCAATTGCTTCACCAGTGCTTACTGTGTTTACCCGCAAATAATAGGCCAGCTTTTTTTTTAATCATTTGCACTTTACCTACACTGTATCATTCACACTCACTATCTGATACAGTCTCCAACTAGAAACTACTCAAACTGTACGTTTCCAAGGCTGAAGATGCACGCATGCGCACTTAACCGTAGTATTTCAATTGGGTACCTTGGTATTTCACTTAGTTCCGCGCTATTTCACTTAGTTACGCGTTATTTCCCCCGCGCTATTTCACATTCCACGTGCGATTTCAATTGAACAGCGGTTTTTCCCATTAAATTTTTGAATGGGCTATTTACAGCAGTACTATGGCTTCTTGGATATAGAGAGAAGATTGGATGGTCTGATAATATTAGAGCACTTTTATGATGCCATTTTGATGCATATAAGACAAACAGGCAGCACTGAATTAACAGACATTGCTAAGGAATTCATAGGAAAGTATAAAAACAATTTAAGGAACAAGTTAATAGAAACCTTTACTTTGTAATTTTTCATCCAATTGTCACTATGACTATTCAATTAATATTAAGTTGTATGTTCGTAAAATATAAAAATGGTTTTCATGAGAGTAAATTGTTGTGTGGTACATGGTGTCCCCCCTCCCCCCCCTCCTCCCACTTCGAAACAACTTCCATCACCCATGGGTGATAAGAACTTTTTGGTCTTAATCATTTCAAGATCTTGTGGCTAGCTTCAACTGGCAGTTTGGAGTACTCCAGGTTGGGAGAAAACCCTCCCAAAAAAGTTAGTATGAGTGGTAGTATAAACCTCAACATATAAACTTGGGGAATCTTTGTATTCTCAAGAGAATTAGAGACATATCTCATGGTGTGTGTGTGTGTGTGTGTGATGAATATATATATATATATATATATTATAATATATATATATATTTATTGCAGCTTTGATATTTTTACTTGAATATTTCCGCATCACGCGAGCGTTCTGTATTCTCCCATATTGTACGGTTTTCATTGTACGCTCCTTGTAGCGCGCGCGTAGCGAGTAAAATCAATGAAAATTGTATTGTAACCGGTTGAGAAAAATTTCAAAGAAGCAATAAATCACTTATCACACTCGTCGTACAATATGGGAATGATATTTTACTCTCACGCCACATTTTCCCTCGCCTTTGGCTCGTGAAAATATTTTGCGTGCTCGTAAAATATTTTCCCATATTGTACTCTGACTCGTGCTATAAGTATTATATATAATATGGGAAAATATTTTACGAGCACGCAAAATATTTTCACGAGCCAAAGGCGAGTGAAAATGTGGCGTGAGAGTAAAATATCATTCCCATATTGTACGACGAGTGTGATAAGTGATTTATTGCTTCTTTGAAATTTTTCTCAACCAGTTACAATACAATTTTCATTGATTTTACTCGCTACGCGCGCGCTACAAGGAGCGTACAATATAAACCGTACAATATGGGAGAATACAGAACGCTCGCGTGATGCGGAAATATTCAAGTAAAAATATCAAAGCTGCAATGAATATATATATATATATATATATATTATATGCATAATTATTATATATATGTATAATTATTATTATTATTATTATTATTATTATTATTATTATTATAGAGCAAAAGTATGACTCATATCAGATTAAGAAGGCAGCAAAAGCTTCTGAAAAATGCAAGATATTGCCCATACATATTGAAAGTATAGCCAGAATCATATCATTACTACTAGTTGGGCTCCACCCAACTAGATTTGTACTAGCTAATATAAATTTCATGTAAGCAACCAAGTAAGAGTTTAACGGAAGCTGAATTTTCACTTATTGCATTAAAATTTGAAGAGGGCAGTTGGTACAAAATTAGTCAATATAGCTACAAAAACCTAATCATGACAGAAACACTTGTTTGACGAAATGAAGTCTTTAAAATTAATACCTAACACACAATAGCATATTCAAGGCCAAAGAGACAAACTTATTGCTTTCTCTATCATAGACATACCATTATTAGAGCTGAAAATATCAACTGTAATGTTGTCTAAATCAATCGCCTCTTCTTGTCGGGTCTCCATAATTCTCACCCACTTTAGGAGACGGTGTTGGTACAATGGGGGTTTAGTCACTATATATCGCCCATATAAATCTAACCGCGCCCAAATATTTGCGGAGGGGAGTAGTGGGCGGTGGGCGAAGAGGGGGGGGGGGGGGGGGGGGGTGGTGGCCAACGGAACATTTTTTCTTTCACTTTCAGCTGGGCGGAAGTCGTTGCGTTCGGCGTAAATGGGCGGGGCAGAGAGGAAGGAGACCGTCTGTACTTATGCTTCCACGAAATTGACCCGGTATCACAGGACGCGGCCTCCGCCCGGACGGGAGCTCCGGGGGCGTTGTCGTCCTAGGACTGCGCCTCCTCACCGGAACCTGCGTACTGGGATGGATACTCCCCGGTTAGGACGTTAACTCCCCACCCTGCTTAAACTCAAACGTGACAAAGTTACTATTTATTCACCTTAGAGATAGCTATAGCTAGTAGATTCATTTCTTGCTACTAGATAGTTAGATTAGCTAATTCTAGTTTGATGAACTTTTAGTGTCAATGTATTTTTTTCTTTCTTTTTTACTTGAAAGTGTCTTCAATCAGTTCAAAATAGCGCAAGCTCCAATCCAACATTCTCACCAGACATAACTTCTGACTATAAATTCTTATAGCTAACTACTGCAAGTGAGCCACTTACTCAAGATAATGAAATTTTTATAGGACATTTACACTGAAGCAGACGAGATATATAGCTACACCTATCTAGGTGTTACCAAATAATTGTCAATGTATAAAAAAAAAACGGCTTAAATTATTGATTTTTCATAGTCTAATTTGCCACTAGACTTGGAGTATATAATATGAACTCAGTGAATTCCACTTCACCATGAACTATAGTACTGAAATCAAGATATTGAACAACTTCTAGCTAGCTATTTCCAGAAATTGACAAAAATAATAGCTATTTTAGAATAATAAAAAAAAAAACACTATGCAGCCAATGAGAATTGGCTATAGCTATTCTGAATAATTAACAAAAAATGCTTGAGTTAATACTACAAGTTTGAGAATAAGTAGAGAAAAATACATAATACAGTTGGCCCCAAGAATCATTCCGGTATTAAAGCATAGCCAAAAAACTTTGGTATTCCATTTTTAGTACAAGAGTTGGGTTATAGTTTTTGTACTAAAACTATTATAGGTATATACAAGAAGTCATTGCTAGCTATCATTTTATTAAAGTAATAACTGAAGTGGTTAGAATAGTTTGGAAAAAAGACATTCTGATTATTTTTATAACAAATAGCTAAGTTTTTTTTTATAGCTATGAATTATTTTTGCTATAGCTATGGCTAGTAGACATTTACCTATAAAGTTAAGATTCTTTTCACTTAAAATGACTGGAAAATTTAACTTTTAGAATGAACCATGAAGAAAGTTGGACCAAGTACTATGAGGTGGATATGGACTCATACAGCTGATCCATCATGATGTTTAGTTTGTATGTGGGTGTGAGTCAGCAAGTTTCACAGCAAACTTCTGCAAATAGCTAGCTAGCTACTTTAGTTATGCTCCAATACAATTATAGATGCAAGTGATAAAATATACTTTATTCTTCTAAAAATATATAAGTATTGTAGTCTGGATTTTTCGCCTCGTGAGAATGGAGTCCAAAATATTTTGATTAATGAAATTAATTGGTACTAAAAAGTTCGTCAAACTCAAGTTAATCGACCATGAGTAAAGCGAAGAATCTACCATACTTCTAAGGTAAATAAAAACTGTAAGTTTGCCCAAGTTTGAGTCAAGCAGGGTGGGGAGTTAATGTCCTAACTGAGGAGTGTTCATCCTAGTGCACAGTGGGGAGGTTCCATCCTAGGACGACAACGCCCCCAAAGCAAACCTCTGCAAATAGCTACTTCAGTTCTGCTCCAATATAATTATTAATTCAAGTAATGACATATAATGTGATAGCCAATTGCAATAAGTTCGTTGTAAGCTATACACAGTATAAGCTTGTTATAAGGTTTAGAATAGGATAGAGTATAGCTATTCAGCTTATTTTCAAATCAAAATATAGGCAGGTTTCTTATAACGGTGCTTATATCATAGATTATTACGAAATTCAGAGACAATTATGGTTTCATTAATTATTATTGTTGTCATTATATTGAATGCATTATATCAAGACTGTAAACAAAAATTGATTTAATTGTTTGAAATAGCTAATACTAAAAGTTAAGTTTCACCACAGTCTCTGCAAGCCAACAGCCATATTCCTGAAAGTGTTTCATACCTAAATATTCAAAGTAAATATTCTGCATGCCAATAAACATAGCATGTGTGAAAGTATACAAAAATACCTTAATAAACAGATTTAAAACCCATACTCCACGTGATACATAAGACACGTAAACACATTGTGCAAACACACACACATGATGAGTATAAATCTAAAAGTGAACACACACATGATGTGTAGAGTCTAACTCTCAGTATTACTTCACACTAGCTAGTGATTACAAATACCAAAAAAAAAATATTATGCCAGTATACCAATGTGAATATAATCTATGTTGATATGTAGCTGTCAATAAGTAACTCGTGCAATGAAATGATAGATATCGATGCTGTCTCCTGAGAAAAGCTAAAGTACAAGAGATACATGCCTCAACAGTAGTGTAACACCTAGCACTCCAGTAAACCACTGAGAATATAGTATAAAGCAAACATACAGTGTGACAATAGGGGGCGTTACAATAAAAGCTTATGATCATAGCTACAGAAGAAAAAAATAATAGTCACTTTTTTTTGTTCGTTTGTTGTTGTTGTTGTATTTTTTTAATTTGGTGGTTATTAAATTACACAGCCAGTGATGAGGGTTAATATAAAAATTTCCCCTGCATAATAACACCTTAGAAAAAGAACTCTGTGAATTGCATGCTAATGCTATGTAATGTAAACATCGTCTTCTTCCTGTTCACGCTCAAAGTTAATTTTTTTTGTTGAGAAATATGTGCAGGTCATACAAAACAAAAAATGATGATAATAAAAACATCATAACATCATCACTGCATACATTGACCATTCACAACAATTATAAGCGAGATTATATCCAAGTCAAGTATCATCTACCTTACACTTAGCTTGTAACTATAGAATAAGCAACAGATTGGCACAATGTACAGGAATTAGCAAGCCATTGGGAAGAAATTGGATAGAAAAAAATAAGTTAGGTCCTACTCATTAGCCCCAGCTTCCTTTTCAGTAGCTATTTATGCAGTCCTCACATAACATTTTCATGGCTAACTTGCAAGAGTATCTTTAAAATGGAAGCAAAATAACATCCTTAATGTTTTCAATAATAATATTAATCACTAGGCCACCTAAGTAATAAGTACTCAGCCCAACATTCTTCACAACAAAACTATTTCCTGTGCAGTTTGCCTCAGACATCCAGAAAAGCACAGAGTATGTAGTTACAGAAAGAGTGCAAGTTAAATAATAATTTAGCACAACTAAACTAATCAATGTATTAGCTATATAGCTAGCTATATAAATGTAATAAAGTAAACAAATAAAAAATATTGAATGCTTACTCGCTACTATAATAACAACACTATTAATTTAAGCTGTCATATTGTTAATAGCATCTTCAATAGTACAGTTTCAATTTTCGCCTTCACACGAACCATCATCTAAATTTAACATTTAATAGCTGGAATAATTCAATGGCTAATGTTGGCAGTTCAATATCTTACTTCTGGTAGCAATACATCCAATGCATATGCAAAAGTACATTCACTGTCAAAATCCTGTGCTGTGGTCAGAATTTGTTTCAGTAATGCCGAAACCTGTAAAGATGCCTCACAAAATAGCATCTAATTAATTAACTACACTTCATTGGTTACCTGATCACTAGGCCAGTCTTTTATTGGTCCGTATTTGTTGGCATACTTTAGCTTCTGCTTTTGCTTATTTGTGCCATGGTGATAGACAAAATGATGTGCGGATGGAAGTTTCCCTGCCATTATTTCCACCATTAGAGGCTATGAAAAGATTTTATATAAATCATTGTATAATAACCACTGCTTTTACCCTCATACCTTCAGGAGTTTAACCTCTTCAGATATTTGTCCATATGAAAACTTAGTTGTAGAACATGATGTACAATACCATTCTTCTTGTTCTTTAAATGTTTTGTCTGTAACACATCTTAAATGAATTTCTTTTCACATTGGACACACTCTAACATTTGTTCTTCTTCGATACCACAAACATATATTTTTTCTTTTTGAATTACGTTTTTTCTGTCAGCTTTGCCAGCAGGAAATGGAGACAAAAACTTATTCTTTAACGCCTGCATCAAGTGCCCCCTCATTGAATTTTGATCATATTTAAGGTATTCTGGGCTCAACCCATTGCAAATCGCAACTGCATTCGCTATTGCAAATAGCCCACAGTCTGAATAGCCTTTCTGATACTGAGTCTTAACATATTTTATGGTGATATGATGCTCAGATTGCAGGAGGTCAGCAACTATTGCTTTATTAGAAGTTGATAATCTTGTATTCATGCTGTCATACACTAATCACATTTGCTGGACATCCCACAGAGGATATCAAGATCCAATGATTACTCAACACGTGTAAACATTGTATAAAATCCTTGCCTTTGTGAACAGAAAATGTTCTCGTGTATTGCAAAGTAGGAGGTTCAAAGCCAGATATATTTGGATGCTGTTTCTTCAAAAGAAACTGAGCCGCACTAACATGACTATCGCTGAGCTATTTGTTCGATGCCAGTATCATTTTGTCTTCCATAGTGAGTGAAATACCTTCAACTACTATCCAAGTGCTGTCATCTGTGAATGAAGGGTTCATCTGGTCCGTGAGATCTGAAACAACAGCAATGCTTCGTAATTTTGTGATGTTGACACATTCTCTACCTGGATGGCAGTAATGACCACACACATAGCCTGCCTTTTTGCAAGAACATTTGTCCCACATCGTGTCTTGCATTTACAGCTTCTCTTAGTTTGAGTACTCAATAAATTCGACTGTGAAGAAACATACGACTTTCCTTGTGCATCTGATGAAACTACAGAAACAATATTGGTAAATGAAGGATATGACATTGTCACTGGTGATTTTGTCAAACTCATAGAATGAGGTAAAAGTGACTTCGTTGATGTATAAACTTGTTCAACATTTGTTGACAATAAAGGTACCACTGAAGCTAGCATTGAGACCTGTGAAGGTACTGCTGAAGGTAGCATTGACACTTGTGAAGGAACCACTGAAGGTACCACTGGCACTTGTGAAGGAACCACTGGAGGTAGCGCTGACACTTGTGAAGGTACCACTGAAGGTAGCACTGACACCCGTGAAGGTACCACTGAAGCTAGCATTGAGACCTGTGAAGGTACTGCTGAAGGTAGCGCTGACACTTGTGAAGGTACCACTGAAGCTAGCATTGAGACCTGTGAAGGAACCACTGAAGGTATCACTGACACTTGTGAAGGAACCACTGAAGGTACCACTGACACTTGTGAAGGAACCACTGAAGGTAGCGCTGACACCTGTGAAGGTACCACTGAAGGTAGCATTGAGACCTGTGAAGGTACCACTGTAGATAGTACTGACACTTGTGAAATGCTGTGGTTGTTCCTGAATACTACAAGGTGAATAGTATTCTTTCAGGAGTACTCCATTGAACAACTTCTTCAAAAATTTTCCTGTTTTAGATTTTAGCTAGTATTTTCCTTTACCCATATTTTTGTATACAATATAAGGACCCTTCCATGTGGTGTCCATTTTGCCCCCCATTCTATGTGCATGCTTCATATTTTTTAACAAAACACTACTTCCATCAGGATATACTTACATAAAACCGAATAATTAATACTTATACAATACAAAACTGTTATATATACCTTAAATGAATTATTCTTTGCATCATATTGCTTCTTCTGCTTCTCCTGTGCCACTGAGATGTTATCTTTAGCTTTACTGTGACAAAAATCACGTACTTTAACTAAATTTGATATAATCGCATCTATATTCTCAGCCTCTTCAGTGTCACTCAATATTTTTGAACTGCCATTCTCTCCACATTTTTCTTTCTCCATCTCAAATGAGACAGCTTTTCGTGCTTCACAATTATAAACCAGAAAAAAAGGAGTAAATTTAGTGGATGCATGCTTAGAGATTCTGTAAGCATACAGTGCAGCTGGTATTGTATCCCATTCCTTTTCATTTGAACCCACCACTTTTTTCAGAGTATTTAGAAGAGTTTGGTTAAATCTCTCATCTAATCCATTTGTTTGTGGGTGATATGCACTAGATATACAATGCTGTATATTTGTAGACTTAAAGAGGTAACTGTTTACAGCATTAATAAATTCTCTACCCTGATCAGATTGTATAATTTTAGGCCAGCCATGTCTACAGAAAACATCGAATAAGAAGTCTGCCACACCTTCAGCACATTTAGACTTCAGGGGTGCAGCCTCTGGCCACTTGGAAAAATAATCACTAAGTGTGACAATATATTTATTTCCACATTTTGTCTCTGGAAGTGGTCCCACTAAATCAATCCCTACTCTGTCCCATACTTTAGAGACAGGTATTGGATGTAATTCGGATCTTGGTTTCTGAAGCACATTATTAGTATGTTGACACTTATCACAATGTTTACATAACTCCTTGACATCATCATGCATCCCCTTCCAGTAAAATTCTTCTGCAATCTACGAATAAAGTAAATTTTAAGCTAGGGGTGATTCCAACATTGCATTGTAGTGAGTGAGTCATCCCAGTTGTAAATCCTAAAATTCAGTTTCCCTATATGATTCGCTTTGCCGATCTTATTTTGCTGGCAATTCTGGTCCTATCTTACATTTGGTCGCTGGCTTGGTGTACATCTTCCCATTCTTTGGTACTAGGATGGGATAACGTGACTGATTTCATGTTTCAAACCAGTATCCCGTCTCGATACTACCGGTTTGATTCCACTCCACTGCGAGGATGGTCTGCTTGTCTCAAGTTGCCGTTACATGGAGTGCTTACGTTTATCCCTTTTGTGGGAACTGGTCCTCACATTCTTACAAACTTAGACTTCCTTCTTCTGAAGCTGGTTCGTACTGACAGTGGTCTGGGTAACATGATCAGAGAAATGCTGATTCTGTCCAGAGTGAATTATCTCAATGACAATGACAACCGGATAGTGAAACTACATAGATTGCAACAGGAGCGTGTTGAATTGAATGGTGGTGGTAAGTGATAGGTAAAAAAAAGAAGCTGTATTTCTGTTTGCTTATTTGTTGTTGTTGTTGTTGTTTTAAGTAATGGCGTATCTACTTGTAATGGCAAGAGGGAATGGGTAATGTGCTAATTTAATTGTCTATAATATTACATGTTATCTGGTCATCCTGAATGTTAGCAGTTTGTCTCTGTTTTTTTTGCAACAAGTTTGTTTGCTATTAAACAGAAAAACTGCTAATTAACAGAGCACGTTTTGTGATCTACCTGATAAAGAGTTCACTGCATTTACAGCTTCATGCTGGATCAATGAAACTGAAATGACCTTACCAAATGATATCAGTCAGTCTTTTTGACTTCCTATAAACATGTCACAAGAACAGTCAAGTTGTACTCTTATGACTTAATTAGTGTAGTAATTGTGTCGTAATTAATAGTAATGTATTCTTCCTTGAGTGGAAGTGATTTATATTGAATTACATACTACATTGAAGTAATATTTATACTATTGTATTAACTTCCTCAGAAATTAATGAGTACATTACTCAGAGATATGAACTCTTAAAATACAGCATGCATATATTAGTCCGGATTTACTAAAGAAAGGGTTCCAAACTCTGTGGTGAGATAATCTTTTCCTTCTGAAAGCCATGAGCATGCAACAAATACTAATAGAAGACAACTAATACTGAACGATTACAAGTATGAATAAAAGCAGTGACTAGAATTGGTAATCACAATTGTTAGATTATCAAGCTTTAAAAAAAAATACAGAATTAAGAAATGTTGGCTGTCATTGGCAATTGAACACAGGACCACTTGCTTAATGCACAAGAACTGCTCCAACCACTAAGCTATGGCAACCAATGGGTGACTGAACATTTCAATTTTGTATTTATATTGTTTAAGGGTGATGCTATGAAGAGAGACAGAGTACATCTAATGGGAAAAAAAAGCTAAGGAAAAATAGTGAAAATTACATTGTGTACCCAATTCTCCTACACATTATTCTAATAGTAAGGCAAAATCCCTGTTGTAACAGTATTTCCAAACCCTCACAAGAAACGGCAGTATTTCTGAAGATATCCACTAATTCGTAAGATAGCTGTCTATGAGCCTTATTTGTGTCATTACTTAGTCTTGCATAGGCCATGCAACATGTGAATACCGCAGTGTCAGGCCATATCTTTAGAGGACATATTATTTAAGTAGTATAAAAATAAGTCAAAATATGACACACTGGCATTGTTGCTATTGTTGAGAACATTATGGTTTTATTTTCCTGACAATACAGATATTACAAGCATTGATGGATCTGAGCTGGGTTTTGACAAAGATATCAAGTGGAAATTTCCCAAAGTAGCTGGCATAGAAGGTCTTTATAGTTCTCCCCCTAGTCCACTTGATCATGATGATACATTGGTAAGTATATTATAGCTTTATGGATTCTTAATAGCAATTGAGTCTATCATTACTGTGTTTAGGTACTTCCAGCTTCATTGAGGGGAATTGTGCTAGGGTTTGCTTCACTGGCCACTTTCCGGAATACTGCCATGTTCATAACATTCGGATCAGCATCCTTGGGCATTCCATGTGCTTTAGCTAGAGTGTTCAAGACAGTAAGAACTGATGCATACATCACCCAAGTTACTTATTACTGAATTTATCTCGGGTGAAAATTTCACTAAGCTCATGATCACTTTGTCTGCCTGTTCTTTCTGTCAGGTTGACTTCAAACAAAAGACTTACATAGAAGTTTAAAACATACAAAGTATTACCTCATGACTACAAGCAATCAGTGAGGGAGTAAAAATTGAATTGTAACTTCCATTTTGCAGGGAATGATGTATATGCAAATGATGAGAAAGTGATAAGAGAAATGTACAAGCACGCATAAGCATGCCAATTAACAAAATACAACACACGTTAAATTCTTACGTGATGAGTTGAGCCCACCAAAAATTATGTTTTAGCACAATTTTGATGAAGTAGCTAAAATTGCAACTGAAACCCGTCCAGCTATAGATATGCTATCTATAAACTACTGTCTAATTTAACCAATCACCAGACATATTGGGGTAGGTCAATTTGGTGTAATCTTGAATGATGGTTGCTACAAGAGACCAGTAATATAAAGCTTATACGTGTTTTTGTTGTTGTTGTTATCCTCTTACAGGTAATTGTTTTAAATTTCAATCCTCATTACAATTTAAAAGCTGCAGGGGAAGATCAATTCTATCACTTGAGTAAATATTTATCAAAAATTCAAGTGATCTCGTATCCTGAAGATATTTTATCATCTACATGTGATAAATTTGAAGATGTAAGTAATCAGTTCAAAATATCAATAAAATCTATGTAGCTATGTCTGCCTGTCAGTCAGTCAGTCAGTCAGTCAGTCAGTCAGTCTGTCTGTCAGTCAGTCTGTCTGTCTGTCTGTCTGTCCATCCATTAAAAAGGTTATTATAATGCAGTGGAAAGAATCAGTCAAGGAACTTGAAGACATTGACTTTATCGTGGTTGGACCGATTCATAGAAAATTCAATGTCACTACTGGTATAAACTATTGTTTGTAGACAGATTGAAGTCTTTATATATTGATTGTTTTATTGCAGTGTCCCTATGCCTTACCGAATTAGCGGATAAGCACTTTAAGCAGACCTCACTATTAACAATCCTACCAGTAAATATCGGAGGTAAAAACACTAGATCAGTTTTTTGCCAATATTCTCCTCCTGAAAAATAGTAAGTCAGTGATATTGATAATATTTTTGGATTATTGTTAGTTTAAAATGTGCAGTTTTAAAGAGAGAAACCAACGAATTCGAATGCGGAGTGGTACGGACCTATCCACCTGGCCACCAACACCTATTGACAGTGACAAGGAAGGATCATCCATGTTGAATCACTTTATTTTCAGAGTGGTTGTAGGAAACACAGAGTGCAGCTTTGTCTTCCAAGCCTATCAGAATGCTGCAAGCTCTGCTAAAGAAAAAGAAGATGAAACTTCTTCTGTCGTGGGTATGACTGCGTCTACATCAGCAGAAGGGAAGGACATGGTACCTGTGACTGAAATGGAGGGCACACCTTTGTTGTCTGGACCAACAAGGCTTTATTCATAACTTCCGAACCTAAAAATAGACTATTCAGAAGTAACCACATTAAGAGTCTTTTAGCAAAATTTCCAACTGTCACATTTAATTAATAGACAGACACTTCATATTAGCAGCTGAACTTAAGTCAATGAGTACATCAAACAAATAGTTAGGAAAACTAAGTAGTAGACCCAGGAAAGATATTAAGATATTTAATCCAAGAAAAAGAAAGCTAGCTGTATTAATTAGGTTTAAGCGCATTTAAACACAAGTCACGTTCCTCAGATTTGCGTGAGTAAAAATGGGGTGCATGGGAATCCCATTTTGAGGTGTCCAGGTAACACTGGCTGTACTACTCCTCATGGGGTGTTTCCATTTCACCTAGAGGAAGTGTTCAGTTACACCCCTGTTGTACACCCTTCATTATACCAAATGGAGTGTTGTAATACGCCCATGTTCAAGGACCAAGTGTTCTACTACACCCCTATCAGAGCTCATAATGCACCAAATATGGTGTTATTGATACTCTACCAATGGGGTGTTGTGATACTCCCTTTTATAGCTACTACAACACTCCAAATGGCGTTCACAATACTCACTTTATAGCCATAAAATGCAATAAATATTGGTCCATGATGTGACATTGTATCTGTGTGATAGGTGAAAAATTAACTGTTCATGAATGAATGAAGATGCTCAGGAATTCTTCATACAGCCAGGATGATTAGAACTGTTCATCACTCATGTCAGCAGTGATCTACAAACAGCAACAATAAACAATAAACAACAACAAAACATAATGGTAATTGACTTTGGACCAGTGTTGGGTCAAGCCCTGTAATTAAGAACTAAGTCCAAGCCCAAGCCTTTATAGATTTTCAGAGCTTAAGCTCAACCCCAAGCCCATCAATTTCAAATCAGACTTAAGTCCAAGCTCAAGTCTTTATTTAAAGGCTCAAGCTCTATTCAGAAGTTGAAATTCTTTATTATTCATTTATTGTGAAAGAACATTGAAAATTACATAATTCAATAAACAAAAAGGAATGACTTTTTATTGTGGAAAGAACATTGAAAATTACATAATTCAATAAACAAAAAGGAATGACTTTTTATTGTGGAAAGAACATTGAAAATTACATAATTCAATAAACAAAAAGGAAATGACTTTATTAATCTTTTTATTGTGAAAGAACATTGAAAATTACATAATTCAATAAACAAAAAGGAAATGACTTTATTAATAAAAGTTACTAATATTGGTTGTGGCTAAGGTAAAATGGGAAAGTGTTATTGTTTATGTTAAGCTCAAGCCCAATATTTTGTGATTAACCTGGGCTTAAGCTCAAAAAGGTGTAAGCTCAACTGAAGCCCAAACACTGCTTCGGACAATCCACACCTTTTCCCAAATCTCAGCATGTCATACTATTTTCACAAGTAAATTTAAATAAAATTCCAATAAAAATTTATTGCACTTATATAAAAATGACGACAACAACAATAGTAATGTTTAGAAGACAGTAAGGACGCAACTTTGTTTATTATAATTACATGGACATAATAGCATGTGACACTCAGGTCATGTCCATTCCCACACTTTCTCTTGAAGTCTTTATGAAGTTCACTCACACTCTCATTTAACCTATTAGGATCATATCAATACTATATGATTGGAAACATTCTACTAAGTGTCTTTTGATTGATACCAATTTGTGTACAAACTGACTGTTCAGTTCCCTACCAGTCTTACTGCACACTTCATGTAATAGCTAAGAATACACTAAAATATTTCTCTCTCCTCCCCACCATACACTCACACACACAGTGTTTGCATTCTCTTCAATAATATAAGGAACTATTAATCATATATCAAGCTTATGAGGATCAAGTAATCTTCAAATATAGCTTAAGCAAGGATCCTTTACCAATATAAAGTGCCCATGATACAGACCTTTATGAAGTGCCTGTGACCCTTTACCAATATAAGTGCCCATGATACAGACCTTTATGAAGTGCCTGTGACCCTTTACCAATATAAAGTGCCCATGATACAGACCTTTATGAAGTGCCTGTGACCCTTTACCAATATAAAGTGCCCATGATAGACCTGTATGAAGTGCCTGTGACCCTTTACCAATATAAAGTGCCCATGAAACAGACCTTTATGAAGTGCCTGTGTACAGTTCTGTTTCTGATCCCACTGAAGATCCCTATAAAATGACTTCAGTGAACCTCTACTTATTAAAGTTTTCTGATTCCACTTGGTAAAGTCTGTGTTATATACACTTTATAGACATAGACGTTTTTATAAAGGTTTTATATTATAGGCACTTAGGTAAACAATTTCTGATCCTGCAAGACCTTGGAAAGATCTGTATCATAGACATTTCATATAGGTAAAGTGTATACTTATCAAGCAAGTGCTATTACTGCCTACACGGTCTATCAAGCTGCTTATTTCATTCAATCCATCAGACTATAGCTTACAACAAATTACTGTTGTTAATGTAGCTCCATAATTATAGAGTTTATGCTAAATTGGATAGCCGTAAAAGTTACTAGAATTTTGCCCCCCACCCCACATCATTCTAATTTAATACAGAGAATAACATTTATTAATAATATGGCATTTTTAAAAAGTAATGTTTAGGAAAATAAGAAAGCACTCCCTATGAATCTTCTAGAACACATCTGCTCGGTAAAGAGTGTCTTGTCACAACAACGTAAATCAGATATATGGTAAAGGGTTCCTCATCTAAACAGGTACTTGAACCTGGTCAACCAAATAGATGGTAATGGGTGTGTTGTGACAATAAGATAACAAAAGTACTTGGTAAAGGGTTCCCAATCCTCCTACATCAACCAATTTCATGGTAAAGGGTACCTTGTCACCACATTGTAAATTTAATATTTGGTAAAGAATTCCTAATCTAAATAGAGCCTTGGAAAAGATTGAGGTTGTGTCACAAGCATTGGTCAACCGTAAAGTATGTCAAATACGGTAACCCAGTCTGAACTTGGTAAAGGGTTCCTAATTCCAATAACAGGCCCATTCACCAGGACTCACATTTAGCTGACAAGCATAAAGTATTTAAACAGTTATTGTTGGAGTGAGAGAGTTGACAGTCCTGTGATAGGCACTATTAAAGGTGTATCATAGTTACTAGGCTAATCCCACATATAACACAAGGAGTCTTGCCATTGGTAAATGTCACCAATCCTAAAAGAGGTGACATTTCAATATAATATTGGTATAAGGATGTCTTGTCAATAGACATGTTATAAATCTGAACTATGTAGAAAAGAAGTATTTGACATTTTAAACAAACTAACAGGACAGTAAGGCTGTGATTTTTCATATGTCTTTTTAATTTTCTTCTTAAAATGTTTTGTCAGGGAAAAAAGTATGGAGGGTGAACGAAGTATGGGGTGGGGGGAGGGAATCCCAGCATTGCCATTTAACTGCTTTTAATAACCAAGTGAGATACTTTATGTTCACTTATTACAATTGGAATTGTGTACTAAGTACCACCAGACCCCTGTGTGTGTGTGTGTGTGTGTGTGTGTGTGTGTGTGTGTGTGTGTGTGTGTGTGTGTGTGTGTGTGTGTGTGTGTGTGTGTGTGT
>WLWD01000679.1_pt1 | contig 39217 bp, 22 predicted proteins | sample 6712731 | NCBI WGS metagenome assembly WLWD01 (sample SAMN12718690, study PRJNA576275) | sponge metagenome | isolation source: marine sponge | host: Mycale hentscheli | place: New Zealand: South Island, Marlborough, Capsize Point | collected 2014-11-01
ACTCTCTTACCCCTGGTTTTGCTGTTTCTGGAGATAATCTTCTGTGAAGTACCTGGAGGTTGGCTTGATTCCTAGACCATAATAATGATACCTGACAAATAAATGAATAAATTAATACAAATATAACGGATTAAAATACATGAACAAAATTATGATATAATATAAACCTATTACTGTAATAATAATAATCAATATAATAATAATAATAGTAATAATAATAATAATAATAATAAGTAAAGTACCTAGATGTATAAGTGTCTGCCATTGTACTGGTAATTTTAAATCCAATAGGCTTTAAGTTTTTACCAAACAAAATAACAATAATGACTTTTTAAGATAGAATTTACAGGAAGTGTGCAAAAATGTCGAAAGTTCTATACGTATAGTTTTAAAATCAGTCCAGTGGGAAGAAAAGTAGTTGTGAGGGACAGTGGTTTAAAAAGCAATCTCACCCAGTATAACTCAATTTGCAAAAATAAATAAGTAACACATTGATAAAAGGCTTGTTTATATGAACAACCCAATTATTATGATTTAAACATTGAAGGGCCAATATTCTAAAGATTTCCACTTGAATGAATGACTGGAGAAAGGTTTACCAAGTGACTGACAAGGAGAACCAATACTGTCACCACATCGCACCTGGGGGACTGAAAATTAATTGCTAAAGTTAAAATGTGATCTAATTACCAAGGCGTTCTGAGCTGCTAGACCAGAATACGACCAAGGTTAGTCAAGTAGATTGCTTACTTGGATTGTCCTCTTGTTCCTAACCTCCTAGTGGTCAACTGAGGAAACTGTTGTCTAATTATCTACAAGCAAAATATTCAGCACAGGTATAAATGTAAATATATGTGACCAACTGAAACTAATGGCATTGAGCCATTTCAACCAAAATACTGCAATTCACCATCACTCTGACTCTGATTTTAAATTAATAATTTGGCTTAAAATCTTGTCAGCCAACTTAGAATACAGTACTAATTTTTGCTATTGCAAAAGTTAGTACTTTTGCAATAGCTAAAAAAATGTATAATGGGGCACAAAATAAACATGCATATTAACTAATACAAATAACTTGACCAAAAGAAGATTACAAGTCCCCGGAAAACTTCGTTGCAAAGGACTGGTAATTGACACAAGAATTCCACTATTGCTTTCAAAAAAAAAAAAAAAATCGATATGAAATATTATCCTAGCGAAGCAGTGTAAAGTTACACCAAGCGAGCAACATATTAGATAATTGGAAAAAAAATAGACCATGGATTATGCAGTCAACTGACCTTTCCAAAGCTGGCAGCATTGATGGGCTGGAGATGCTCACGGTGACTGAAGTCCACGTAATGTTCATAGATAGTGCTCCGGGGAAGACAAATGCCTTCCTCATACTGGTACGTCTCTTCCAACCTGTTCAATACACATACATACATACATATAAACAGACAAGCATACATACATGTATATGCAGTGTTTCATAGAGAGGGTTGGAAGGGGGGGGGGGGGGGAGGCGCCCCAGAACTCCCTTCCCCCCTCAAGCCAAAGTTTTCTCTCTCTCTCTCTCTTCTACCCGCCGCCCTCCTCCCCTTGCAGAATTTGTGGAAGCTAATAAAGTGCATTAGGAGTAGTAAGTCATGCAGAATGCAACACAGTGAACAATTTCATATATGTAGGCATCCATACAAAAAGTGTGGGTTTTAAAAGGGTGTGGCTAAGTACATGCAATTTCACCACCCCAGGAAAAAAAATGTCTGTATAAACCCTGTATATTGGTCTGACACGATGCCGCCATCAATGGTACATCTATAGACTATGTAATGACACAGTATACTGATAGCATTACATCAGTGGATAAAGCAATGATAGTGAAAGTAAACAAGTGAAGACTGGGAAAGATGTTTTCAATAATGGCACAACCAGTATAACTAAGTTTAATTTATTTATTTCATTAGAGCAGCTGTTGAGATCCATACTGAATTTCCAAGCTAGGAATTTCGAATATAATTCCAATTTCAAAGAATCACATTATTTTTCCACTATTGCAATGTTCTAGTTCCTGTTTAGACCAGGCTAGAGTAAAGTTAGTACTAATTACTACCTGGCTAGCAATAAGATGGTTCTGTATCATGCTGTAAGTCCACAATCCTTCCATTTTCTTTGTCTTCATGCAACAGAAAAATCGAGGGATTTTCGCAAAAACGATCCTAGCAATTGTAGTGTGCACCATCTTACCATTACTGTTCGAGTGCTGGGAGACATCACCATTAACAATGGTTGAGATTAACCAATTAACTTATGTCTCAAAATGTGAAACAGAGGAATTTGGGTACAATGACAAGGAGATCGTGTACCACTGGAGACCCACTTGTTGTGGCACAGTTTCAAGCAACTTCAAATATCCTTTCTTGTTGCCATACGCTTAGGGCAACCAAAATGTTGCTGTTGTTGTTGTTTTAGCAGTTATTGTAAACACAATGAAAGAACTTAACACAACAATGGAACTACGATCGCTCACTCCCCATTGCAACTAAACCACGAGAGTGCCAATTGGAAATTAACTCTAGGGATTGCTGACTAATTAGGTGCGAATTGAATTCTTACCAGGTGACGATAGATTGAGTAGAGTGAGGCTTCAAGGAGTTACTTCCTCCTCCTTCATAAACATCTATATCTAAAAAATGAAGAAAAAAAGCAATGGCAAAAAAATTATACCCAATTGTTTAGAGTACTCTACTACCAATTTTGTATTGACTATTTTTGTACTTTAAGGAAGATAGAGAGATAAAAACACTAAGGAAAGTTACTAGGATTGAGGGCAGTTTCTTGGAATTGCTTACTTACAACCTGATTGAATGACAACCACTAGTGAATGGGAAAAGTAAATACAGTACTACAATTCTGGAACACTATGGATTCCTTCCTCCATAATTGACAACCACAAGCTTCGTTTGATTATTAATACTTCCACTTCAAATTCTAATGATAAATAAGTGCAGTCCAATCTCACATAAAACAATAAACTCCCCAAATACTGCAGCTATGCAGTATCTCTCATTACTGCAAGGATAGTTCTCATGAAGTATGGAATGCACTGCTAACAAAAGATAACCCTTGATGAGTTGTTTTAGCCATGGCATGGGTCACTGCTCTGTTGGCAAGCAAAACAAGCAATATAATGAGAAAGATGTGATTGTTCAGTGGGCTATTGACAAACTCTACCAAATGCACAGGCTGTTAAAGGGGGGAAACCCTCCTCGTTAATAATACTCCTCATCATTCGAGTTGTTTATGGTACATGTACATACAATAATAGACTGTGTGTTATAAATACAGTACAAGTTCTTCATAACTTTCAAATTTCCACTTTGAGTAATAAATGTGGATTCAAGACGAAAATACACAGGGGAAGTCATTCAAATGTTTACAAGTAATTCAGTATGAGGTTAATTGCAAAAAGTGCAGTAAAGCTCCATACCTTATGCAGATATTATAGAGGACTTGTACATTGGATCTTTGTAAATTAAACACGGCCTTTTTCACATATGTACAAATAAAAGTAAAATCCTCATACATACAAATAGTTTCCTCAACTTGTGTGATACAGTGCCTAGATCCAAAGACACGAAAATACAAACTATGTATGAATCTAATCCTTGTAAGTTATATTAGAGTGAGACTAGTTGTTGGGAACTGATACCACCTCAGGATATAGTATTAACACATCCGGAGGAGGGGGAGGGGAGAGGGAAAGGGTTTGCTATGTATTTAATGGTAGTTTTAACAAAAGTAAACTAAAGTATTTTCTATTACAATTACAGTAATAAAATAGGTAATGGCAATTTAAATTTAGTTATCTAACCTTGTGAACTATTCAGATCTTATTTCTACAACAACAACAAAAAAACATCACCACGATCATCCACCTCAGGTAAGCCAACATAGAAAAACCTTGAAAATTTAGCCGGAACAGTGACCATAAAATTATCTACCTCAGCCAAAATTGGCTTTAAAAATTGTGGTTAACCATAGTTACAGATAGCAAGGGGGAAAATAATCTAGTACTAACCTGTACGGTAAGTCTGCTCCTCCAAAGTGTCCACATTGGTTGGTTGCCCGGGGTAGCAAGCCATTCCACCAAGGCATGAATACAAATACACACAATTACTCCTTTTAGCGCCACTGGCAAGCCCCCCGCGAACACCACAATACTTCACACCGTCCAATTGTTTTGTCAGCCTTCAGCGGCTGATTGAGCTGCAGGTCTCAGAGGCAACGAGGAGCTCTTGTACGAACAAATACGATTCAGAACTCTCCACTTTTTTTATATAGAACTGAACAAAATGCCAATTCAGTTGTCCCGGAAACAGTAGTCTGGGTTACGAGGATGTAAGTGAAAGAATGTGACACCAAATATGACCTGGGTGTGTATAATAATGCATAAGAGCCCTTAAATACCAACCACGCCCCAATATGACGACCTATACCTAAGAGGTAGTGTTGCTTTTGTGTTTCCCGAACTAACGTCCAATGGTCAGCGAGCTAAGCGTAAATGTTAATGGCTGCGGGTGAACGCTTTGTAGCGAAATATCCTCGAACCCCACACCTTCCTTTTAGTCCTGGTAAGCACGATTGCACATTAGGTCGACCGCCACTTTTTGGAGTATCTATGTGCAGCAGAGGAATGGCAAGTTCTTAGCAGTATTTTAGTGTAATTCTGTCTGCAGCAAGGTTTGTTTTTGCGTTAGCTATTTTAATAGAAGTGGGTTTTGTCACGTAGATAGAAATTAGTTTTTTTTTGTTGTTTAGATAATTGTGCCTGTGGCTCCATTCTGTGTAACCTGTCTGAATAGAGATTTATTTTCATGCAGAGTTTAAAAAACAACAAAACAACAACAACAACAACAACTGAAGTGCAGAGTATCAGGAAAGAGAGTTGTACCTGGCTAATGTCACCAGTTACACTTCTAATGGTGTGAGCTAAATGAATGCGCTCTACAATCAGTGAGAGCTTTGATTGTTCTGAGTAGGGAACTTTGCTCCATACTCCCCACCTGGGAGGTCATCACCTCTTCCCGCCAAAGAGATAAACTATCTTTGCTGATGCAAATATAAGGTGACAACTTTACAGGTTGCAAATCCAAGCAAGGCTGCATAGCTCATTACTCATAAGGCAGTTTCATAGCCTTGGATTTGAAACCTGGGAATTACCTTAGATTTGTACCCAATAAAGATTGTTTATTTTATCTCCTCCCCCTCCCCACCTTCCATCCCTGGTGTATTAGGAAGAAGGGAGGGGAGGAGCACCAAATCCCCCTACTGAAGTTTTTGACTGTAGAACACACTCATTTAGCACACACCATTAATATGGAGTGGTTGTCTAATGCAATTGATCCAAGATTTTTTTTTGTCTCCACTTTGCAGAATTAAAAAAAAAACACAACTTAGATGTATTTTATGTTACGTAGTTAATTATGGTCATTGGTATCCAGATAGTAGAGTTAACAGCTCACAACCCTAATCTATCCTGACTTTGCCCAAAGCCAGGCTGGCCTCGTCCCGTCACTGAGGTATGACATTGTCCTGCTTGCACTGTCCACGTGAGGCCCATGACTGCATAACCAAGTGCATGAGGCTTTAGAGGCCAGCCCCTGGTAATCACACCACTCAAGTGGTAGAAACTACTGTCTAATGTAACCATTTCAATTATCTACTAATATAATCAGGAGGAAGTCGGAGTGGATAGTGGGCCAGTTAGACTGGTCTGATGACTCTCGGACCGTTTGCACCACTCACTCAGCTAGCAGCTGCTAACTCACGCGCACTCTTGCACTTGCTCCACACGTGAGCCTGACTGCAAAATTCCTAGCATGCTCCCATCCCCCCATATATCTCATTAACCAGCCAGTGACACACACACATACACACAAAGCAAAGCAAAGCAAATTCTCTTGCAACCGCTAGCTGTTATGCACACCTGGCAGAGCCAGGATGCCTGTGCACTAAGCAGGGCTAGGAACTCGCAGGAGAACAGCCAAAGTCCCAGTCAAGGACACAACCACTACACAGCCACCACACACACACACACACACACACACACAGGGTAGCGACAGACATTTCACCCCTAGCAATACTTGGTGTCCAAGTTTTCTTGGAACCTGAGAGATCCTGCAGTAACTGCTGGTTTTAATTGCTTAAGTCTGAAAAAGTGTCTTCTTCCTGTGTAGTTGTCATGTATGTAGGCTTGTTGTTAATTCTAAATATCTAGCCCAGATCAAGGCTTAAGAAAATCTGTCATCATTTGTGATTTCAAGCCAAGTCCTTGCTTTATGGTTTATTTACCTGAGCAGCTTGTGACCTAAGCAAGTCTTACTACATAATTATAATTCTATTGTAGGACAAGATCCATTCAACTTTTCAGTGATGCAGCTGTTTTGAAGAATTGCTTTGTACTGTATAACCATTTTTACAACCAATAAATTTACACTCAAGTGTTTCTCGGCAAAGAACAAGAGAGTTAGTTTCAGTATAAATGTATTGGTTTTAAGAACGGAGAGTATTGTATGGCCACTAGCTATAGAGCTAGCAGTTATAGTATTGAACAGCTATGATGTGCTGACAATTTTCCCCCCCCTTTTTTTCAGACGGTTAAAAACTGGTAAAGAAAACTTCATATTATTAGACAGTTAAAAACTGGTAATGGTATAACATTTTCAATGCTATTAATGTATGTAAAGCCGTTAAGTTGAGGTATTCGTTCACTCTTGGATGTTGTCCAGGTGTGACATCAGATGATGTATTACTAGACTCCAAGATCTGTGCCAATCTTCCATTTGTTGAAGGAGAAGCCATCCTGACTGAAAAACTGGATGGAGGAAATTGTTCCATTTATAGAGGAAAGGTACAGTAAGTGTGTGTGTGTGTATGTGTGTGTGTGTGTATGTGTGTGTGTGTGTGTGTGTGTGTGTGTTGTGTGGTGTAGTGGTTGTGTCCTGGGCTCAGGGCTCAGGGCCCGCAGTCCTGAGTTCAAGCCCAACTCAGGCAATTTTTCCATCTGATTTCCATCTGCCTCCCACCAGCCCCACCAGTCCACCCAGCTATGATTGGGTACCTGGCATTTGCTGGGGTGCAAATTCAAGGCCTTTTCTCATGAAGCAGCAATGGTCCAGGTGGGACTTCGGGTGCCCACACCACTTGCTGTGAGGAAAGGTCTGTTCTCCTGCGAGTTCCTAGCCCGGCTCCAGGAGCTTTGCTTGCACGGCTCACAGTGCTTGCTTAGTGCACAGGCATCCTGGCTCTGCCAGGTGCGCGTGACCGCCTAGCAGCAGCAAGAGAATTTGCATTTTTTTTTTGTGTGTGTGTGTATGTGCATTTAAAATTTTCACTGACTATTAATTTAAATTAATAGTAGTTATCAATGGATCAGTGGTTCTAGTTATAAAGTGATCAGGTAGATGATAGACTGGGATGAGTTTTAGGGTTTATCCCAGTAGAAATAACCCTACCATTTCTTCTTTTTTTCTTTTTCTTTCTTCTATGTTTCTTTGATCTAGCTTCAGTAAGTTCACATGACTACCCTTTACCTGACTTAAATCCCCTTCTGAGTCATACAAGCCTGTTAACACGTCCAGGTGTATTCTCGGACTACAAGTGTAGAGGCTACTCATCCTTCCTTTGGCCCCATCAAGCAGCTGGCCTCAGAGTTCTCTTACGCCATCCCCCAACAAGTACAACTGTTCGGTGAAAACATGTTTGGTGTGCACTCATTGGAATACGATGGCCTGGACTCCTACCTGTATCTGTTTGCAGGATTGGAGCACGGCTCACAGTGGATGGCTTGGGATCGCTTGGAGGAGCTGGCTGGAGAGATATCAGTTCCTACTGTGCCTGTAGTGGCCAGAAAGAAAGTAATTGTTTCAAGTTAGTGTCATATAGTGGGACCTGTTCAGCACAATGCAATGTCCAACTCTATATGCAATGCTGTTTTATTTTGTACTGCTTAATTTTACACCAATACTTTCTTATCTGTATGTGTAGTATAAATTTCATGAGTCAGGAATGTTCAACCGCATTTACAAATGGCCATCATCAGCGTGTGAATGATGAAGCTAAGCAAATGTGGTCATTATAAAATGGTTGAAAATGATAGTGCTGTTTTTATATAGAACTAATGTCTGATTTCCTTATCACTGAAGAATTTTAACAAAATATGTATTATCTCTTACTGCTGCTGCTGTTGTTTTTGTTATATAATATAGTAGAGATGATGTTGTCTTGTATACATGTAACGTTTAAACTTCACCATGTGCTAACTTGCTTCAGTTGAGGTGTTTCCACGATGTCCTAACTAGATGCAGAAACCTGTTTATCTTTACCTTTTTTATCTTTACCTTTTCTGCTCAAAACCGAAGCAAACGATATGTCTAATAAATTTCAGTTCTATATTTTTTTTTAAAACTGTGCCGCCATGATAGGATACTTATAAGAGTATATTTAAAAAGCATAGCATTTGAATATTAGTGTTAAAGTTGGCATCCCCTATCGATTGGAAAAGGGCTGATGAATATATTTTTATTTATCCTTTGTTCCTTATGTGGCTGAATTCACTTCATATATAGATGACATAAACGAGGATATATTACATATTATTATGTTACATACATGTATTGTGATCCCAGTGCTACATGGAGGTTGTTGTTATCATAACTTACGTACATGTGTGATTATTATTATTCTCTGTCTTTCTTGTTGTTGTTGCTGGTATTACCACATACATATGTAGTTTGGCAGTCTGCAGGAATTGGAACGGGACATAATGAGTAGAATGAAGCAATCTTCTCTCTGTGGTAAGTTAGTCAATAAGCAAAGTAAACATTAAATATGTATAGGTTATTACCACTACAAGGAGGTCGATATGGAGTTATACAACCGAGGGTCCCATACCGACCGAACGCAGAGCGGTGCAACCGACTTGTACCATGGCTCTAGCTATTGGAAACACACAAAAACTAATTTTTGATTGGATGGTTTATATTCACCTCCTAGGAGGTGGGTATGAAATATATTCACCGTGAATTGAGCATCTATTAGAACTGTTTGCACGTAGCATGGTACAAGTATGTATGCATATGGTGTGTAGCGTGATCAAGGAGTACAAAGTGCTCTTTGTAGAAGGTTCAAATAAATCTAACTGTTAACTGACACTCAAGCTATTCCATTTAAAAGTGTTGTATATTACACACACACACACAATTGGAGCATTCTGCTTCCAACTTCACTATAATATATTCCAAAGCAATCAAGAGTTTGGTCCACACAACCCATTTCATCTATATTATATTATGATACTGCCCAGGTGCCTGTAAACCAGAAGGGTTTGTCATCCGCACTTCAATAGGCTTCACGTCTGATGGCTTCTCTAACCACATGGCCAAATATGTGCGAGCTGGTCACATCCAGACAGACGAGAGCTGGAGGAGAACTTGGAAAGCAGCTAAACTAAAGACATGACTCATTCAATCAGCCATTTATATTATTTCATTTATTTTTTATTAAACAATTTCAACATGGGAGTTGATAATTAAAATTACTTTAGTGTAAGAATGTGAAAATTATTGTTGAAATAAAATTAATAAGGTATGCACTTATCTCAGAAGCAAGACTATACTAAGCTATAATTTAGTATAGTCATTACACACTGTTCCATGAGGAAGACACTACATGCTGCTCACAGTAGCAGAAGTCTGGAAAAGGGACATCAACTGTACATAAACCTACTTACTTGATGAATGGACTTCAATCTCCTAACTTGCAAAAGAAGCACACCACTCCTTAAAATGTTATTTAATTATAAATGAATGTAGCTGTAGTAAATAAAGTAAAATATAGAGATGGCGGGGATTTACAAAAGTAAAATAAATGAATAAAGTGAATGTAATGTGCATTATGGTACAATGTCAGTGCAGGAAAAAATAAAAATTTATATACTGTAACAAATTTTCAGCTTTACACTGTTCAATATACGCGTACAGAAAAAGTCGCTAGCAAAAAAAAGAAAAGAAAAAAGAATACTTGAGGGAAAGGATGATATAAGTGTTACTTGGTTGATCTATTTAGGTTCTGGAATCGCTTCAACTCTTCTACTCTGTGCATTATCTTGAGGGCGAGTCCCAACTTGACCCCAAGGCACTTGACCAGAGTCTCGTGTGTGAGCAGTAGCAGAGCAATGCCGTCCACCTCCTGAGCTTCAAACAAATCCGCGTAGTTGCAGCAGTCTGTCGTCGACTTGAAGTACTGGACCACATGATTCACAGTCCACTGGCGCACGTCTGTTGGGACATCTATGCATGGAGAGTAAGAAAAACTTAAAGAGTATGGTCTAATCAAGTCGTATCTTCGACTTCCTCTGGGTGGTTAGTTGTCCATGTTATTGAATTCTCTTGTGTTTAATAAACGTTTCCCCATATCGTATGTGTTATTGGTTATTACATTGGGTTATTTCATATTTGTGATATTCTCAGTAAATGTATGGATAAAACAGCTATATGGATATTATATATAATATGTATAATCTAATATACGCTTCTCGATTTATTTTACTTTTTTGCTCCAACTAACAAGGATTGACTCCCTACTTTGGGGGAAGATAGCACAGAATGACACAATGGGTAAGGGGTAGTCAATAGTTTTGTGGTAAGAAGGACTGAGCTACAACTATGTACAGAATATTGTAAAAATTATCCCAGACATAAATAAATAATAAACTCAAAATTCAGATATTTTGGGAAAGCATATGCTATCAATAACTCAATTAGTAAACTAGTATGTAAGTTAGTTGGGAATGCAACACCATGACAATTTTTGGTATCGTCACACACTACAACAATTTTAAGTGATTCCACTAGTCATGGAAGTCATAGTGTCAAGGTTGAGCTCCCTACTTGAGGAAGACTATATTAGTCACTTTACCTACTGTAGGTATGTCAGAATATTCAGCTTAAACACAATGCACAACAAGATTGTGTACAGTTCGTCCAGCTTAAAGAGTAGAAAGTTCTGTTTTTTGTTAATTGTTCTTTAAATGTATACATGTGCAGTCAGATTGATGTCAGGAAGCTGAAACTTCACACACACACAAATTAATATATATTGAAATTGATTATGTTTAAAAAAATTGTGGTTTGTGGTCACAACTGTGGTAATAGATAGAAGAAGTGACCCTATAAATGGAGGATATTTTTGATGTTTTTAAGCCAGAAAAAGAGTAAATTGAATTCGAGTGTCTAAAGAATTTGCAGACTGAATCTATGGCTCATTAATTTGATTTGTACCAAATTTTTATATTTTAATACTATTTTACTTATTTTTAATTTCATTTTTTATAAAAAACTGAACTCCCCAAATGCTTTAAGCTGGTAATTTTGCAATTTTGAAGTAAGTGTCTTGGGAATTTAATATAAAATACCTAAATAGTTGTATTTTAATCCATATGAATTTGAAACCCCTATCTTGAAAATTAAGGGAAATAAAAATGCTTTTGTGAGAGTTTTAGTATTTTCGGTGTAAGTTGTGACGTTTGCGGAAGCGCTTATCTCAATGACGACGTATTTGTGATGTCAGAGTGTTGCGCTTGCGCATTTGTGAACTAAACTAGGGGATGTTGGACACCGCTGGTAAAACGTGGGAGATGGCCCGTAACCGAGCCACGCAAACAATCAATTAACTTTGGCGCCAAAAACCGCGAAGCAGGTGGACACAAACGGTCTCTGAGCTATAACTTGTATGTAGTGCACTAGTCTGAGACAGTCATTTAGAATAACATCCTTCTATTATACTTGCAGGGGAGCCATTGGAGCAGCTTAAAACTCTGTCTCAACCATGACCAACTCCACCCTGACTGGTACCAGCTCCGACAATTCCACCAACCTTGTATTGAGACTCCGCTGCGTATAGACTCCATCATCATCACTTCAGTTCTTTCCATCGGGATTGCTACCCTATACTCTTCAGCCCTATCGCCTACAAGTCTAAATCTTGTGCTGAACTACCCCTCCCACTAATGAGCAACCAACTTTAAGCAACATCGGGAATACGCCATCACTTATGCTCGAGGGACTAACTATTTCCAAAGTTACAACGGCCATCTCACGGCTCATTTGTATTTCTTATTATTGTTTACAAATGGGCTCTTTTTAGAGCTGTCACAAGTTAATTGATTATCTTACCAAATAAATTGCGCGTTCGCGGAGCTCAACGTTATGGGGGGCGGGGTGAAATTGCGAATCAATTGTCAACTTGAAAATAAAAATTGATATTTCGTGGAACTGGATCACTGAATTGAATCCAAATTTTGCGCACAAGCAAAATACCCCCCTTAGAATAAAGTTACAGAGAGTTTTTTAGAAAAACGCACGAGTAAAACGGCATGAAATTTTACTGTTAACAAAAAAAAAAAAAAAAAAATAGATATTAGAAATATGGCTCTGTAATGTTGCGAAGAAGCCCTCAGGCTACCTCTGGAAAAAAAATGAGCGCAGTAGCTCTGTCGGCCGCTTCGAAATAACTCTGAATAGTAGCCAGTGTGCAGAGCTGTATCTCCGTCCCAGGCGGGTCTTCATTCTTCAAATTTGGCTTGCTGGAGTCCTCTATTGGTGCTCATTCCACCTGTAACAACAAAGTAAGCCCACAGTACACAGAAAAAGAAATATAAAGACATAGCAAAAACAGTCAATTTGCGAAGGGAAGTTCCCGAATAGGAGCTGCCGTGTGAGGGCGCGGCTCCAGTTTAACTACGAGTTGTGACGTAGGACGGACGAATTTGTGACGTCAAAAAAAATGGCGCTTAATGTATGGAATGTCTATGGAGATAGCGTAGTTCTTATACTTATGCTGTTTTATATGACTTAGTTTCGAGTGGATTGGGATCTAACAACACAAAAAAGGTATGGCTAAGCTTATTGTGATTGCAACTAGTCTAAGTTTTGAGATCTGTACTTTCTACTCTTTAAGCTGGACGAACTGTATATCAACTTCTTTTTCCTACTTTAGCCAATAATTCTAGAATTAGTATTATACACAGCGCAGGTTAATACATAATATGGTATGACCTCATTAACTTATACTGACTTGGTCACTTACTGGATGGTAGTGTTATAGTCACCGGCTCAAGAGATGTCTTGGGAGACTGAAACATACTGGTAATCAGCGGAAGGACGTTAGAAGCGGAGGTGCTGGACGAGTGTGACGTCCCGTTCTCTTTGTGCTTCAAGTTGAAGCTGACAGACTTGGAGCTCTGGGACACAGGCTTAGAGACCATCTTAGCCTTCTTGGCTGAAGAAGAAGAGATAAGCTGAACATTGGAAGATCGCTTTGCTGCAACCTTGGCCGGTGTGACCGTCTTGACAGCCGGCGCAGCTTTGGGAGGGTCCACTTGCTTGTGAGACTGAGAAATGATGTTGGCCAGGGAGCTGATCAACGAGCTTCTGGTGTTGTCGGATTCCTCGTCAACACCTTCGGCACTCATCTTCAACTCCTCTGCATTGGCGTTGAGCTTGGCACCGGGGTGAGCATTGAGCTTGGTCCCAGGCTTGGCCATGTTGATCTGCAGTTTCCTCAGCGCAAGAGGAATTGAATTGGACGGAGAGTCCATCGCCGCTGGACTAGCATCCGCAGCTTCTGTAGCAGCGCTGGCCTTGGCCACTTGGCGCGTCGGTGTTGACTGATCGGAAGTGGTTTGAGATTCCTGCAAGTTAGTCGCGCAGCGCTGACTACAGAACTGGTCGGTCTTTGCCATGGAGAGGGTGCAGTCTCTTCCGTGGTCAGGTGACCGCTTCGTTTCAAGCTTGGCGTTGAGAAGAACTGACTTCAGCAACCCCTTCGACTGCACGTGCCATAGAACATGAGACAATGTAAAGTGGTTAGCAAATGTGACAAAACTTGAAACAAAAAGAACCAAAATGAACAGGAAAAAAAAAATTCAATTTTTTAGTTGTTATTATAATATTGTAGCTGATTTAAGCAATTAAACTGACAATTCTTTGGGAGGGGGGAAATTTTCGCTTGGGATGGGAAATCTTAGGTCCCACCCCTTTGTCTATGAAACCCTGCTGTCTAAATTGTTACAAGGATAAACAGCTTACTGCTTCAGAGCGTAAAGTAGGAGTCTTCACTTCTGAGGAAGGCAAGTTAGGAGAAGAACCTTTGTTGTACTTCACTTGGCCAGAGACAGTGGACTTCTCCAAAGATCTGCGACCAGCGGCAGCAGAAGGACCGTTAGACGGCACAAATGTAGGGTCTTCTCTCGTCTCCATAGCATTCTGAACAAAAATATAACAGAACTATAGCAAGACAAAGCACTAAAAGGTATAAACCACCACACCCACAAGCTACATAAAATTCTTTTTTTTTTTAACCTCTAAACAAACAAGAAACAAGCATCAATGCACTAGCTTAGATAATAACAATCCAACCCATTAAAGACCTCACGGATCAGCAACAAAAGAAAACTGCAACAGTGACAAATATTCACAATAATGTAGTAAGTCACACATAACAGGGACTGAATGAGTGCTATACTGTAACACTTGAGCAAAATGAGAGGTAAAGTGAAGGACCAGCCCTGGTAATATGCCTGAGCAATAGAATTGCACTGGTAAGGCTACACAGACTAGACGCCCAGAGGGTTAAGGTGTAAATTAAGCTCTCATTTAATAACCATTTATCCTTACCTCTGGACAATCAGATAAAACTACCCCCAGTGGGTTAAGGTGTAAATAAAGTTCATTGAATGGTCACTTATCCTTACAGCTAGACAACTTGATAAACAACTCCCAGTGGAATGATCCTGCATTCTCTCTGCAGTATTATAGATTGATTATAATGCCTCCCTTTATAGGCCTAAAAATCTTTACTAGCAATTATTGCATGAAACTACCTCATGATTTAACAAAGCTCTTTCTCTCTCCCGTCTCCCCCCCCCCCCCCCCCCCCCACTTCCCATTTCCCATTCCATAACACGTCACTATTTGGGCATTAAGTTGTAAGAGACTACAAAAGGACATAACAACACTCATTCACAACAAAACAAAAGACGTACCTTATTACTGTCCTTGTTGGTACACGTCCGGTGAATACACCTCTTCCTCTTCTTGTTGGGTCCGCCATATTTGGGCTTGTCTTTGCAGAACACACACTTACCGCATTCATCACGCAAACACCCCTCACACTGCCCACAACTCCTAAGCTTGAAGGGAACACATTTCTTCGATTTCTTCTTGTACGGGACAGATTTGGGCGACTTGCCACCGATGTGCTTCTTGGGGCCTATTGGCCCCGGCTCAAACTTCACGGGCTGGCTCCTCCTCCTTTTCGGGGGGAGACCATTGCTACGTCTTTGAGGTGATGGCGAGTCTTCCTCACTGTAGGACGACAAATACTCAGAGTCACTGCTGTCGATGCGCAAGACTAGGTTTAAGTCGCTCAGTGTCATCGGAGGGGACTCTGTCTTGCCGTTGGTTAAATTCTGAAGCGGCTCCTTTGGTCCCGAGGTCATGCTTGGTGGGACCATCACTTGGCTGACTTGTGTAGAACCTTCACTGCTGTCCATACTGGAGTGTGAAAAACAACACCAGCATCAGTGATTATGATGATAATAATAAACAACAATAACAATAATTATAACAGTATTAAAATAATTAATAATCGCAAGGATTTCTAGAACACTAACAGACACAACCAAAGCCTCCTGCGCTCTTTTTAAATTAAAATATCAACTTTAAAATTGTAAAAGCAGCACTATCTTGAGTTAAATTTGTAATTCTCCCTTGCTGTTCACACCATCCATAACTCCTTATTGACGTTGAGCAGACTAGTCTAGCTAGATGGATATCAAATAGTTCACCTAAGCATGTGCAGCAAGACTATTTACCTTAAAGATCAAGTAAGTTTCTTAGTCAAACCCAAAAGTGGTACTTACCTAGAGGAATTTAATATGTTACTGTGCCTCGTCAGCACACACAAAAATTAAGAGCAGGTAATTTTTCATACCACAAAAAAATAATGATTAGCAGTCTATGTAGGAAGGGCACAACTCTATGGACAAAATGTAAGAGTAAAAGCAAACAAAAGCATGTCAGTTTACAACATAGTAATTACTTCTTTTTTATTTTATTTTATTTTATATTTCTGAGTGCCTAGTTTTCAATCTGGGAAAACAACCATACAGAATATATACTAGTGAGGTGTCTTCTACCCCTCAGTTATATACATACAGGATAGGAGAGCCCAATAAGCATTGTAAATCCTAAACGTTGCGTATTTAGAAAAACCCTTTACCTAGCAAAAGTGTAAAACTGAAGAGGTTGTTGACTTCAGATTCTATACTATTGCGCTGTCATTATGGATAGCTTCGCCGGTAAAAAGTTATAACCACGAGAGGCGAATCTAGCACAAGAGAAAGTGAAACGGAGAGAATGCACTAGTTTGCGAGGACCTGTTGAATTAACCTCGCACTCCCAAATAAAAAACTAAAATAGCAGCAACATAAACGCCACTCAAAAAGAAGAGAAAATGTTTTTTATCGCGCCAAGTAAAACTTGGTTAACTCCTACTGCATGTCGCATAAATAGGTCACGCGAAATCCTCTGGGCGCTAGGTCAAGCCCGAACAAACGCCAACCAATCGAAAACCTGCTCATAAATCAAACTTCGTGACAAATCAGTACACATGAACACGTAAACTACACAATAAACTCAAATCTAACCTTTCGGCTGCCTTCAGTCCTCTCAAAGTCGATACAACAATTAGAGATCACTCAGAAGCGGTGGCAAGTTTTTGAACCGAATGAGTAAACGGACGTCTATTGAAGAGTTGGGTGTGGCCTATGTAAAAAGATCCGTAATCTTACCGGTTCAATACCTCGTACATGCGCGCGCATGTAATATACTAGCAATCGTGCCAGCTCTGCAGTTACGGCGGGCTCCAAGTTCAGTCGGAAAAAAACAACAACGCAATAAGTATCGATTGTGTTTCACGTGATCCTACTGTAGTTTCCTATAAGTAGAAAGTAGCACCATAGCTAATGCTGGTAGCAATAGTGGGAGATTATACACTGTTTACTGCGCGTGCTAAAAAGACCCGGCCAATCATTAGTTGAACTACACCTACACCACTTCAAACTTAAGATTGTGGTTTCTATAAATCTGTGCAGTTTACTTAAATTGTAGCTAAAAATAAGAAATCAATGATACATTATGACGCTTGGATTTAAGATTATAATTAAAAGAATACAATAAGATAACTAACGGGATTCGGACAAAAAGAATGGTGATAGAATATGAACCTACACAAATCAGTGAAATGGAAAAGAGCATCGCAAATGATGAGAAGGTCGTCCCTGAAAGCGTTCGTATTATTCCACCACTAAAAATCAGGGAAGGCTATAGGATTGCATGCACAGAGAGGAAATAGCGTACTGAGAGCATTGGGTAAGAGAATCCTACAGAATGAAGGAGCGTTTAAATAAAATACAAAATTATATTTTTCATATCCTTAACATCACAGTGATTTTGAGAGAATAATTATTCTGTGTAAGACATCAGCAGAGACGATATTTACTTAATGAAGGGAGACACCAACCCAAGGTTAATAGACTTCTTAATAGGAAGACTAAAAGACCAGTTACCTTCAATGAAGAGAAAGATAGGAAATGGGTTATGAATCCATCTGATAAAATTTTAACAGAAAGCTAGGAAGATGTACGAAAAGTTGGGTCAAAATTTTGCACCAGTTCCTACAAAACTTCCCCTTATTGGCACTCTACCTACTGTTTAAGTTGTGACCAAGTTTCTTAGTGAGGATAAAGCAAATGATTTAAGGGGTAGAGTTTGTGGCATTTTAAGAAAACCCAAGCTACCACAAGATAATCTAAGTAAACCACAGCGAAAAGCTTTAAATGAACTAAAACATATTATGTCTGATGGTGCCATTCTTCCAGCTGATAAAGCTGGAAGAATGATTTTGATTTCATTCAAACAGTCAATAGTATATGCTTGAGATCTGACGAAATGATATTGAGTTTGGATGTGTCTTCCCTGTTCACCAAATGTTCCAATGGACAAGGCAGTATCTGTAATCAGAGATAAGCTCCAGAATGATGAAAGTATACATGAGAGAACATGTCTATCTCATGAGTGCATCACAGAATTATTAGAGGTCTGTCTTAGGTCAACTTACTTTATTTTTGAACACAAGGTTCAGGGCTAGTACAGGTAGCGTGATTTTAAAAGGTTTTGTGAAGATCAGTTTAAAACCATAATATTTCGGCCTTTGGGATGGCCTTCTAGTGGTGACTGACAGTGTACTAAATAAGTGTGACAAGAAATAGAGGGCTGGATGGTGTAGACAGAATGAACAATATGAAAAAATGAATGCAAGTGGGTGAATTAAAATAAATTATATTTAAAAACTGAGAAATAGAAGGTACACTTGATCATAGCTTCCTGTGATGGGCCTCATAGGCTAAAGAGGGCCCTCACAGGAAGCACCCCCACTGATGGATGGGGGTACCCATGATGAGATATATATATATAAATTACTAGAAAGCGGGGGAGAGATGTAATGTAGCTACCATTCAATGTTCTGGCTGTCTTCTCCTTAGAAACTATCGGTGAGATTGCTGCTCCGAAGGTGTCTTCGTATGTACTACCGGGTTCGTCACCGATGCTGGTCTTCTTCTGATCACTTATGGGATGAAAGGGAGCAGAGGATCCTGTAGCGCAATGTAGATGTCAGAGGTTTATATTGCCGGGAGATTCCACACTGAAAGTACAGTTGTGCAGTCTGAAAGAGACTTGTTGGATGCATGGGTAAGACGGTCTGATCTGTCCGAGAAGCGGTGGGATGCTGCTGTTTCCTTGAGTAGTTTTCTACTGTAGCCTCTTCTTAGGAACCACTGCTCTAGTTTTTGAATTGTGTTCAAGTAAATCTCAGGAGATGAGCTTCTCCTCAAGGTTCTTATGTTTTCGCCTCTTACCATTCCCCTGATGACTGAAGGGTGGTGAGCAGAAGGGAAGTAGAGGTAGGTGTGTGGGTCTATGGCTTTTGCAAAGGGGTTGATGTCTAGGATGCCCTGTGAGTGGAACCTTGGGTCTTTGAAAATTGTCAAATCCAAGAAGTTGATTGACTCAGAGGAGAGTTCTGAGGAGTAGGAGATGGCTCCTATCTGCTTATTGAGATGGTTCTACCAGTGTCTTCAGGACTTCCCGGGTGTCTTCTATAATTACCAGGATGTCATCAATGAATCTAAGCCAAACTACCGGTTGGGTTCTGGTCCAAGAGTTTGAGTGCATCCTGTTCAGCCTTCCCCATAGAGAAGGTTAGCTAGAGTGGATGCATGGAGTTTTGGTTAACTTGTACATGGAATTCTTTGGGGAAGTAGCTTTAAACTCAGCTATAGTTAAACCTGTGTTATGGAAGAGATTATGTAGTTGACACGTCTTGCATAGTTAAGAAAGGAACTGGATAACTTTAGTTGTACCATTTAAATTCTGTAAGATCTTCTATAAAATTCACCATGGAATCAGAAAAAGATAGCTAGTAAGCTACCTTTACTGGATTGCTTATTGAAGCGAGAGAGTGAAGACATAAAATAAAAAACAAAATTGCCAGAGATGGAAGACAAAGCTGGAGGAGGGAGTAGTTAAAGAAGGAAGAAGAGGAAGGATAACAATATGGAGGCGGGAGTAAGGGGGCAGTAGGGGAAAGACAAAAACAACCTCAGATCTTCGTTTCCTTCATTCCCACAACCTTAACTGTGGTTGGTCGTGGAGAGTACTGAGAACCACAAGAGCTCTTGGCCATAGGACACATGCACACACACACACCCACACACACACACTACACACACACACACACACACACACTACACACACACACACACACACACACACACTGTTGTTTTGCACACAAGCTTTGTATGGTTCTATAGTGTAACAAATATAATTGATTGTGATGCACTATAAAAAAGATAGTTCCATGTACTTTGTCAGTGCATCCTTTATGCTGTGATGTGTGTACTAATCAAAGTAATGCATCAGATGATGTTTAATGGCACAATCATATGCTAACAGGCAATGCAAACATACTAAATATACAGTACCACTAACGTAGCAATAAGTACAAACACAGGATACTGTGCAACTAATTAGCTACTCCATGTTTTCAAAATAAAATAAAACATTATAACAACAACAACAACAACAATAACAATAATAATAATAATAGAATAATAATAATAATATAACAATATAATAGTAATAATAATATTATTATAATTAATATTATTGTTATTATTATGACTATGATTTTTATGATTATGATTATTATTATTTATTATTATTATTATTATTATTATTATTAGTATTAGTATTAGTAGTAGTAGTAGTAGTAGTAGTAGTAGTAGTAGTAGTAGTAGTAGTAGTAGTAGTAGTAGTAGTAGTAGTAGTAGTAGTAGTAGTAGTAGTAGTAGTAGTAGTAGTAGTAGTAGTAGTGGTGGTGGTGGTAGTAATAAAACCAATTTTTTTCTTGCTAAAGATTAGGTTAATTGAAGATGACAACTTTATTAGATGCAAGCTCCTGGGCAAGTCATAGGTAGAAAGTAGAATTGCATTCAGGATTGCCAGAGACTTGTTCCTCTACAATCATGAAGTCTAGGCCATTAATGGTGGGAAAAGATTTTCATTGTTGTATCTGCTTAAACAAGTATCATATTTTACAATAGGATTGTATGCAAGTGAATTTACAAATTTTAAGTCATGCATACCTTTTTGAAGCTAAAATTGATTAGTTATAATAAAACTCACCTATTTTAGTTTCAAAAAGTATATTATAATTATAATAAAATTACATTTTCGCTAAAGTCTTACAGATGTTTCTGTATTTTGTTGTTTGCTGGCAGAAACAGCCAACAACTTGAAACTGATATGGAAGTGAAACATCATCGTTAGTACTAGTACTGCATTCTGAAAACTAACACACTGTTAAGCTCTTCCTGCATTAACCACACAAACATTATCAGATAGCTAGCATCTCTCTCTCTAACCTGTATTTTTTTTTCATTTGAGACTGAAAATGGCTAGAAATGTTGGATACTATGTCAAACTTAAGAAATAGCTAGTTGAAATTAAAATAATATCGAAATGATAGCTAATACACACCAGATCGCATGAAGCACTTAGGAATTTGATTAAACTGCATTAATTTATTAATGAGTTAATGCTGTATTATGACTATAATACATTGTCAAGTGATTGAGTCAATGACTATTCTATGATGACATGACATGAAGTTTATGAGCATTTGTGCTGGATTGCTATATTAATTAAGTGGTGAAACTTGGCTATCAATGGAGATGGTTGTTTCATCTTGATCTCTATTATTTAATGATGATAAATTGAAGTGATGTGGTGAAAGGCAAACATAGGAGTTGTCAATTTGGTCACACCATTTACTGCACTTCTCTATTATATCGAAGTGGTAAGTACAGCTGTTGCTGTCTCTACTAATGCCAATTTCCAAATCTAGGACAGAATTGGCAGAGATTGTCTTTTCAATGACATCTTGAGATTCTTGATTTGGTACTTCAAGTATACCATTGAATATGCCGTTTTCATTTTGAAAGACATCATCACTGAGACAATTGCTACAAGGAGGACTGGCACATGACTCCAAGCATCGTTTGTTGGTATTAAGGAATAATGAAGTTGGTCGCTGAGAATGTACTCGAATAGTTGACAAGTCTCCTTCGCGTTTTGTACTTAATCCATTTAATAAGGTAATTATGGAAGATGAATGAGAAAGTTTTCGAGTGCTATTTAAATTTTCCAAGACTATATTGTCCAAGTTCTCATTCTATTAGATATGCAATATTTTAAATAAAAACAAATAAAAATAAAAAAGCTGTATATAACTTACATCTCCACAAAGATCAGCATAATTCCTCACTAATTTCCTAGACAAAAATATAAAATGGTCCACTTTATTAACTAGGAACTGATGAAAGTTAATAAGAGACAAATAAAACATAATAATATAAAATGAAAATGTTTTCGCCAATATAACTTAAGTTGGCCTATGTAATACGTTGTATTAGCCAGTAACTAATCTCTATTAATTCTATAAGGCTTTATGTATTGATTCCTCTTACCTATTTGCCTGACTCCATTTTCTTTTGATGTATATTATTCCAATCTGAACTGACAGGACCAGAAGTGTGATGGTGAAAATGACAAATAAAGGTGCAGCAACTGCTTATCAAAAGTTATACATAAACTTTATAGTCCGAAAGAATGATTTTATGAATTCTTACCATTGACAAATAAAGATGGATGAGATCGTGTTTTAGAAGACCAAGTAGAATCAGCTGTAGGTATTGAATGGTCAGCTGTAGGTATTGAATGGTCAGCCATAGAGTGACCGTGATGAGTGATATTGGGAGACATAGGAGAAGCTGAAGTTGACAACATTCCTGGGGTAGATTCTACAGTTCTGGTGCACATTATTGGAGTGAAGTTTCTAGCCAGATAGTCCACAAAGAGACATCCAGAAAATGTGCAGGTACCAGTGTAATTGGCAGAAATGTTTCTTGACCAATTATAGCCTCTAGTATGCTGGTCTAAGACTGGTATTAATTCACCCTATGTAGGCAAGAATCCCAAATAATGCATAGTTCTATAAATAGCCAGTGCAAAATATAAATAATACTTACTTACTGGACTATCTGAGCATTCGTACTGGAGTATCATTCTACTGATTTTACTATGGAGGCTGTTAGGAATGTTCCAATTTACTTGAACAATGTCTCTCTGACTGCAATTCACTGACACTTCTATGCTTGAGTCAGTTACATAACGTTCTACAGAATAAAACAATATTCAAAGAGTAAGTGAATTTTAGTAATTTACTTTTCTCTAGAACTAAGCTGAGTCTTCGTTCAATTGCACTTGCCCTTTTTTCTCCTAAGTTCGCTTATTTCCATCAACGCTTACCCGCGTCGATGCTCTTTTCACGCACAACCACTTACCATCGCCGAACTCAACGTCTTCATCCGAACGACTGCAGGAGGATCCAAAAGCTTTGGAGAAAAGCAGCATAATGAAAAGTAGAAATGCAACTGCATAACGGTTAGTCATTCCTGTAACCAAGAGGTCTGGTCAGCACAGATAGTTTAACAACCACTTTTATTTTAAGGAAAATTTCGCGATTGAGTGAGCGAGCTGTTTAGTAGTAAAATCGCACAGTTTTATTGCGCACAATTTTATTGTGTAGCTAAATAAAAGCAGCGATTTAAACTAAAAAAAAAAAGAAAAAAAGAAAGAAATTAAAATTAGCTTTGTCTTCACACTTGACCATTCAGTGTAACACCTGCTTACATTACTAAAACATTTCACATTTTTTTTAATGTCTTGTATATATTAGTTCATTAAAGATGGGCTCTGCATATTACTTTAAGAGTATTTATTTGCTTGTAATTTTTAAATTTCAGAATATACATTAAATACTATATTTTATTCTTAAACAATAAGCATTGAATATTTTTATTGAGATCAATCATTCTTGTCAAAGTGGAAAGGGATTGAAGCAGGAAATGAATGAAAGCAGTGGATTGATGGGGAATATTGCACTTGTGCAGATTCAAATAGTGTGGGTGTCGTGGTGTGTGTCAACAGGAACTTGAGGTGGAATCCTTCAAACTGGTGAATAATTCCTTTCCACTCAAGACTTGTCATTACAATCTGTACAATCCAATATCCACTTACACAAGAGAACTCAAAGTAATTATGACAATTTGGTTGCTTATTAAAACTACATTATTATAAAATGTGTTGTAACACATATACAGCGGTGGCAGCAGTAACAATAGTAGTAGTAGTAGTAGTAGTAGTAGTAGTATAGTGGGAGTGGTATGCTTGTTGCCACCAGGGGGATTTAGTTTTGGACAGTATCACATGATTTTAAGGAAATGATGCAATGTCTAAACTATTTTATGTAGCTTCCCACACAGTCTAATTCGTCTCCAAATACATGTGGGCACACAATCAGAAGGCAACCTATGATCAACCTTCATCCCTTCAGTCAATCCTAATAAAGCAATAAGAGAATGTACAGAAATTTTACTGGTTATGTTATGCTTGTCTCAATGCAGCACACATAAATCACAAACTATGCCCTGATAATTCAAAGGTTATTGTCTTATTTTAATACTTATAGGATCAGCATATACAGGTTATCCAAAATCATTCTGACACAAATTAAAACTGATGAGGTACCAAGGCTATAACTAATGAGGCCACAACTAAGGAAATACTTGGTCATAGTAATCATAATAATGAATGATAAAGCCTAGAATGAAGTTATTATAGCTAAGTAGTTTTGTTTCACACATCTCCAATGAGCTACTCAGCTACTAACAAAATAATTTCTTATTAGAGACCATATAAAAGAAGGATTGCTTGGGGCTTGGAACCACATGACCATATATGGTCACATCACATTTTAATTAGGGAAATAAATAGTGGTAGCATTTACTGTACTAATGTATGGCATGTATGGTAAAGTACTACCTGAAAAGTGTCCTCTGACAACCATAACAAAATTGTAAAGTATATATAATGTGTTGATAACTAGTTTGTTAACCTCTACAATTTTGTAAATTAATTGTTAACTCCAAATATCAAGACAGTTTACTGATTGTTATGGTTGTCAATGGACTCTTTTCAGGCTGTGAAGGTTGTTGGCCAATGAGAAATTCTAGTTTCCTAATTGATGTGCTTAATCAATGATTATCTCTGGAATGTATAGTGTACCCAACAATATGGCTCAGTTTAGAAAAAAAAACATCAACACATTAAGTGGCAAAAAGTTTATACTTCATTATGTCAATGATCTCCTCTTCCCTATGTGCAGGAGTGCAAAGAATGAAAGTCAATATTGGTTTACGTGCTGTTAGCTACTGTTTAAATACCTATAGCATTGTCTTAGAAACTCTAAAAGCTTTTCAGAAAACAAAGAAAAAAATAGTCTTCTATCTTGAAATCAAACACCTTTAGCAGTGGATTCAAATGTGCAGGTATCTATAGTAGGATAAGACATAATTAAGAACTCTTTAAGAAAACTGATTATTCTATCATCTCTCAACCATTTACTTTACAGGTGTGATATTATGGCGAAAAGAACAGATAGACTGAGAGATACCAAAAGAGGAGTTTGTTGATAAGAGACAAAAAAGTAAATGCAGCGAACTCTATTGTCAATCAAGTAGCATGAATTGCAGGTGCATCGATATCCATAGGGCAGAGTAACAGAAAATTGTGACGGGCTCCGGGAATAGGTAGTGTATCGCGAGCCAGACCCTTTACCGACCGAGCGAAAAAAGATCATTAAAATCATTTAAATCATTATAATTGTTGAGAACTAATACTTTGACCTATATGTAGGGTATCAACAGGTCGCTAATTTACTGTACTACAGTTTAATTTGTACCTTTTCCAAGAGCCTGTCACATTTATTCGTACTGCTACCATTTTGTTGGCATCAACATTGCGCTGACTAGCACCAGCACGGTCGTTCATATTATATAAGCGCCAGCACACGAGCGCTCATATTGAGCGTCCGCACGGCGCTGATATCTAGCGTCCGCGCAGTACTAGCGTATATAAAGGCAGCTTTTACAGCAGTTTATAGCGTTCAACTGTTAGAAGGTTGTACTGGTTCTTTGTGTTCTTGTTTAAAGTCTTTTGGCGAACTTCGGCTATCATAACTGCAAACGGTACGTGCCAACGTATACTGTAATATTATTGGAACAATTATTTGTGTAGACATTTATTATATAGCTATAAAGTGTGATACAATCTTTAGCTGACGTTGTGGTCCGTTCAATTCATAGCTGTGTTTAGTAAAGTTAATTTTAAATTAGAGTCAAGCATTTTGTTTAAATTTATTGACTATTACAATTTTTCACAGCAATCTGTCTTATGTAATAGTTAGAGCATAAGCGCTTGGGTACTGGTGCATTTAGTGCACTGAAGCCCAAGGGCCGTAGGCCGAGGGCTTTGTGCACTAAATCCACCAGTACCTAAGCGCATGCTCTAACTATTTTAGATCCCGTTTACCCAGAGGCGGCCTGCCCAGTTTCCACTAGCAACTTTGTTTATCAGCATTTTCGGTGTCAAGCGAATTCTTCCGTGTTTCCGGCCCAAAATTAAAATTCAATTAAAATTCAATTGAAGCCGCCAGAAAGTTTACTTTAGCAAGTTTACTTTAGCATTGTAGCTGCCAGCTGTTATCTCCAGATCTAACTCTACCTGGGCTGCTCTGCAGTAAGCAGTAAAGCAGCTAGCTATGGTAAATTCCTGTGGTATGAGAGCCATGATAGGGCTGGTCCCATATAGGTGGATATGAGAGAGTAGTAGACCCTCCCCTCACATAACCTGCTCCCTGCTTTATCCAGCCTATTCTATTAAACTAAAACTCAAAAATAGCAATACCCCAAGGGTTGTTAGTATGCACAGTTCATATACCTAAAGGCAAAAAATAGTGCACACTTACCAAGTTAGTACACCTAGTAACAATATAGCAACGGGTTCTAATCTTAATTAGATCCTATGGAGGGATCTAGGAAGAGACCCTACTTGATTGATGAATATGAGTCTCCTTGTTCTAAATACAGGAGACTAGACATCCAGGAAGGCCAACAAGCTAGCAGTGAGCTGGATAAAGCTGCTGGTAGTTCTACATCTTCATTGCCTGAGGCAAACAATGACTAGGATGTCATCTCTATTAGCAGTGACTCAGAAGATGTAAGTACTCTATGATCTCAAGACTTGATATAGAGTAATTTAGCTAATACAGCAATAGTTACTAAATATTAAAGCCATGGGAAAGGTTTCATCAAATTTATATTTAAATAGATGATAAATTATATAATACAGTTTTTTTTACTGGTATTTGTAGGATGAAGTCATCATCACTGGGATCAAATATCCTGATGGGAGATATGTCAACTTAGAGGAGAGGAGGAGGAGGAGGAGGAGAGCAAGGGAGAGGAGTGAGATGTCAAGTAGCACCACTGTCATGTCTATCTCCATGCAGTAGGTCTAACCTCAAAGATGAATACGTAATTGTTATAGATTCGTTCTCCAGTGAGAACGATGAAGAAATTGTGAGAGAGTTCCATGAGTTTGTGAATACAGACACAGCAAGTGTGGAACCTGAAGACATGCTAGCTGGTCTTGCTGGAACTTCTTCAAGTGGCAGTGAAGATGGAGAAGTGGTGAGAGAGGTGGGGGAAGTGAAAGATGTGAATGATATTATTGGAGTAGGTCACGATCATCACGATATAGAAGAGGAAGTCTTTTGTGGAATGCTGACCTTCACAACACATTCAGCATCTACAAAGACACTAATTAAAATTTATTGATAACAGCATTCCATGATTCAAAGTACATTGTCACTTAGCTAGTTATATTTAGAACACTATATTTAGTAACAATTTCTGCACTGATATAAAAGGAAGCTCTGTAGACAACTTCCTTTCGCTCTGCAAATGTCTTCATGTCCTTGTGTGTGTTTTGTCTTTGTAAATGTTTTCATAACTAACCCCCTGTCAATATCAAGAGAAAGCTTGTGGGTTACTGCAAAGGACAATTCTACATCACTTGCTGCAAAGTCTGGTGGCAGCTTACCCAATTACTGCTGCAAAGCTTTTTAAGTGAGGAGCTGACTTTTGTCAACTTTAGGCAAGAACAGAAATTTCCCACATCTTTGATCCACTACCTGAAGTACCACTTGAAGAAGACAACACTGATGAGACTGAAGTAGTGGAATTAACTCAAGATGAACGTGATCAGTGAGTAATTTGTTAAATTGCACTAGAATTTACTTGCTTTAAAGTAACCTAAATAGAAGTCATTAGCAATGTATTTTATTACATATATAATATTATCAGAATTTTTATTGTTGTTTTCTTATGCAGTGAAGATTTCATGTACACATTTGATGTTCCTGAAATTTTGTGGGAAACAGGATTTGATTTGCTAGAGGTAAAGTTGTTTGAGAAGTACATAGTAGATGAATATTTAAACACTTTCTATTTCATAGGATTTTTTTCCAATTGGGAGATTCCATTGAAGGGGAGGATAATTTTGATGGAATGGAATTTTCAGAGCCAGACAACTCCACTGGACTCAGTCAGGAAGGTGAGTGCACTATGAAATATAATCTAATGCCAGTTTAATTGTTACATTTGTAGATATTGATAAAATACCCATGAAGATTTACAAAGAAGGTGATGGTAACTCAGAAACTGCACATAGGTGAGTCTCATTTATCATACATTTAGTGAAATATATATATAAGTATTGAATAATTTTGGACTTTTTTGTGACAGATGTACAGTGTGTCTGAATGATTTTCAGTCTGGAGATACCGTAAGAGTATTGAAATCATGCAAACATGAATTCCATCAAGACTGTATAGATGAATGGCTGAAAGTAAGTGAGAATATGAAGTGGAAAAAAATTAAACTTATAGCTAGCTGGGTGTCAAGTCTTCACCTTGTCATTTTATATCTGTATATATTTGCAGCGTCAAACTACCTGTCCATTATGTAGAAGTCATGCCGACACTTAGAACTTGCTGTGAGCAAACAATTACTCTGAGTGGAGATATTGATCAAGTTCTATACTGAAGTTCTGAAATACTGGTGGACTGTTCAATGAATGGTGAAAGAAAATGCAGATTTCTCAGCTATTGTGGAAATATAGCTGAACTTTACACAGAATCTGTAAAAAAAATAAACGAAGAGATGAATTTGATTTTATGTTCACTATGATCTTTCATATAGACTTCATAATTATATATTCTGTAATATTTGCACTAAAACTTGTGCTTCATGTAATCAATTATATTCATTTTTGTGATAGTAGCAACAAAATTAAACCAATTGTATTTTACAAATGTATTATTTGTAACTATTTTGAGCTAGTAGACGAACATGAAGAAGATGTAATACTTTGTCCAGGTCATACAATATTATCTTTTTTTGACCATCTGGTCTCACATACCAAAGTGCAGCCACATCACCCATGACCTTTGCACTACTTCTTTCTGGTCTCAGTCAAGCTACTGAAACAAGCACAGAGTAAGGAGCATGTGACGAGCAATGGCCACTTCCCATCATTTCTTCCTGTAGTGTTATTGAAATCACCAGATTGTTGCTTATATCATGAATTTTTTTGGAAAATTTGAAACATCTGTAAAATTATTGTTATCACTATTATTATTGTTTTATTATTATTATTATTATTATTATTATTATTATTATTACTATAGTTTTTTGTTGTTGTTTTCTTGCAGTTGCTGTTATTGTTGTAGTGGTTAGTGGTTAGGGACTGCAATTTAACGAATGCTACGAAGAATGTTGGGTAAAGGGTTTCGCACAGTGAGACTAAAGCCTTGCCCGAGGCACACACTAACTCGACTGTCGTGCTGGTGTCGTGGTATAGAGTTCGGAGATAGATAGCTGCTCCAATTGCCCTTTCGGAGGCATCTGCGAATCCGTGTAGCTGCACTTGTTGGGGCGTTAAGTTGTTTGCTTGCAACCTCCTGGGTATGTCATGGTGATGGACTTCTGACACTTAATTTACCCATCTCTGCCACTGCTACTGGAGATTATTTGTTATGGGGTCGTCCCAATCCACTCCAGCTGACCACAGTTGCTGCAGCAGAATTTTGGCTGTTATGGTAAAGGGTGAAAACCATCTCAGCAGGTCGTAAACTTGTGCTGCAATGGATGCAACCATTTTCTTAGTTGCTGTCATGTCGTCCACCACTGGCACTAAAATCCTGAACTTGTCACGTCCTGGGTCCCAGTGGATTCCCAGGGTTTTGTCAGCTGACTTGATGGCCAGCACTTGTTCTGGCTCCTCCCTCAGATGCTCCGGTATGTGTTGCAAGAGCTCTCTATCGTTACTCCTAAACTTTCGCAGAATCATGCCTGCTGAGAGAAGGGCAGTTGTTAGACTGTCGACTAGCTCAGCTGCCTCAGACACAGTAGCAGTACCAGGCAAACAGTCATCGACGTAGAATTGGGTGGTAATGACATCTGCCACTCGCCGATCCTACACTTCCTCGGCCAATTTATGGAGCACTCTTGTTGCTTCAAATGGAGATGACGTCACTCCAAAAGTTAGGCATTTCATTCGGCAGTCCCTTAATTCTCCCTGGTCATCCCTCAAGATAAACCTGTGGAGATCTCTGTCTCCCTGATCCAGCACAACTTCCCAAAACATCTTGCCGATGTCAGCAGTGAAGGCCACAGCTTGCATTCTGAATCGGGTGACTACCGTGGATAATTTGGGATAGAGGTTTGGTCCTGGGAGCAACAGATCATTTAGGGAAATTCCTGTGGTGGTTCTGCAGGAAGCATAAAAAACGGCACGTAGCTTCGTTGTCGTAGATATAGTTTTGAGTACACCATGTACTGGCAAGTAGAAATGTTCCTTGTCGAAGTTCAGTTCGTTCGGAGGTATAGTTTCGGCATGGTCCATCTTAAGGCACTCCCTCAGGACATCTTGGAAGTCATCCAGTCGACCCTCTTCCTTTAGACTTTTCTCGTTACGAAGATACCTCTGGCATTCTGTCGAGAGGCTCCCAAGATGGGTGGATTTTCCTTCCTGGGAAGCTTTACAGAAATTCTGCCGTTAGGCAGTCATTCATAGTTGTCGTTAAATTGATCCAGGGCAGAGATCTCTGCCCGGGTCAGATTTTGTTTTGCTGGCCAGCGCTTCATCCAACACCTTGTGAGTTGGGTTGAATAGTCATTACCGTCTGATTACTGGGGGCCCCGGGAAGCTGCCCCCCAAGGACCCACCCAAAGACTGTAGATGCGACTTATCCACTCCTGTCATCTGTGTAGTGTCTAGGTCCCCGGTGGCATCTGCCAGAGTCAGCAACTCTTAGCAACAAGTCCACTTTGCCGCCCAACTCTTTGTCAGCAATTGGGTTCCTTCTTTTCAGGAAAGGATTGGCCAGCATCTCCTTCGGTCGCTCTGGAGGCACTGTGGTGGGTAATGATTTGACCACATGACACACGACTGCCACTGTTTCACTGTCGTCATCTGCGGATCGCCGGAGTCCAACTACCACCTGGGTGTTGCTGTCGAGCAGATCACCCGTGGCACAGGTGAATTGCCTGTGACAAGGCGTTCGTGGCAACTTTAGTGTCGTTGCTAACTTCTCTGATATTAGTGAGGGCACTGATCCACTGTCTAGCAATGCCCTAGCTACTTGGGTTATCCTTCCACTGCTCACTGACACTTGAGCCGTAGAGAAGATTGTGGGCGTTCCCCTTGTAGCTCCATACGTCACATTAACTCCTCTCCCGTTGTCGTTGTCAATGTTTTTGTTGGGGGTACCAGCATCTTTATGCAGCATCGAATGGTGCCTAGACTTGCACACTCTGCAGGCGAACTTTGACTTGCATTCACTTGCTGTATGCCCTGGAAACAGACAGTTGTAGCACATCCCAGCCCTCCGTACCAACTCTTGCCTCTGGTCAACGTTCATGGCAACAAATTGGCTACACCTTGCCAAGAAATGTGGTGCTCCAGTACAGGCAGGACAGTTCTTGTCTGCTGATGATTGGATGGCAGCTACAGGTTGTGCGGCAGCTTCCTTGGAGTTCTTCTTGTGTAGTTGCTGGATTTGTCGAGTTTTCGGTTGCTCCACCATCCTGACTTCTCTCTTCCGAAAGAAATCTCTGACGTCTCGGATAGTGGGCAGGGCTTCTTCATCTTCCCAGTGACCATTCCATTCATAGAAATTCGACTTGTCAAATCTTGAGATAAACATGGCCCCCAGGAAAGTCTGAAGGTCGTCCCCTTCACATGATTCCAGACCTTTGACGTTGACATCGATCAACTCTCTCCTCCGCAGCGATTCTAGGGTGTAGATGTAATGATCTGGTTGGGTCAGAGCTGCCACATGAACAGGATATATATGCCAGTTGCCACCATAAGTATCTTCTAATGCTTGGATAGCATCGTCATATCCATTGGTCATGGTAGCGTATCGACAAACAGTCTGCTTCGCAGCATTGCCGACCATGCAGCCCAGAAGGTGTGTACACTTTTCTTGATCTGATAATACTGCTCCGTCTTTCTTCATGGCTGCCTCGAATATGGCTTTGAAGCTTGGCCACTCTGTTGGTTCACCCTTGAACTTGGGAAGGTCTAATCGTAGGCGACTATGTGTAACGGTACAGACCTCTGCTGGTAGTGGTGAGGCTGTTGTTGTCGGTGTAGAAGACTCTTCCAGATTTTCTCAAGATTCTTTCAGCTATTTAGATAGATGTGCCTTACAGGCTGAGTTCTCCCATTCCTCCGGCCAGGCTGGAACTGTCTGCCAGCTTCCGGACTCGGAGTCTCACTTCGTCCAATTTGTTACTAGCACGAATGTACTCTCCTTGCTGCAATGTGATGATGTTCTTGTCGGTAGATAGTCCGTGGAGTTCGTCCTTGAGGACCGCTATCTCGACTGAAAGCTGCTGTTGTTCCAACAACTCTGCGACAATGTCGATTAATGCTAGGTGATCCTCCTCCACTCTGAGCCCTTGTTCCTCGAGCTCAGCAACAACTGTTCCATGCTCGGCCATTAACTCAACATGACGAGCTAATAAGGCGTGTGATAGCAGCAGGGCTCAGCTGCCTTTCGATCCAATTCCCTGCGGTTGAGTTCCCAGGGAGGTTTGGCTTATAGGTCCTCCACTTGCTTGCAGAGGCGTTGGTATTGTGTCTTTCTAGCCTTAGACCGCCGCTGGACAGAGTCGGCCTTTGGTAGGGCCTTGATCTCGGCCAATTCCTCCGTCAAGGTAGGCATTGAACTGCCGAAATGTATTCCCAAAGAAGCACGTAGTGTTCCCAAGTAACTCAGAGTATTCCCAAGGTATTACCCAAAGGTATTCCCAAGAAAACACAAAGCATTCCCTAGAAACACAATGTCTATTAGGTAAGGGGTTATTAAATGTAAAAGCTCAATTAATTATGTCTAAATTAATATTAGAAAACCACTCACGATTCCTTGACTGGCTGTTGGTTGGAGGCTTCACCGGCTCCGTTCTGTATGGTTATGTCAGTAGATTCCAGATAGGTTGGAGGCTTGGCCGGCTCCGTTCGGCGTTGACAAGTTTATCAGTAGATTAAAGCTTTGACCGGATTCGTCCAGTATGTCAGTAGCGTTCAGATTGAAGCTTTCACCGGCTTCGTTCGACTTGTTTGATAGGTCAGTCCAGTTCCTTCTTCCTCCGAGTATGGATCTGGCTTGAAGGACCAGAAATGAAGGGGGTCAGGTCAGCAGAGCCGTTCACCTCTGGCCGGTTGACGTCGACTAGATATAATTCGAAGGACCAGAAGCCCACTAGGCAGCAATATGACTTTAGCTATCACCCCAAGGACTGTCGTAAGCTCCCGCGGCAACAACTTATACTGCGCAAGGTAGACATATTGTAAATTAAGAAGATGAACTACATATAGGGAAGAACATACGGGTGATACAATTGGATGAAAAGGGGGAGGAGTTAGGTAAAGGGTCGGGTATGACATGAATTTTGGCGGGTACATAAATGCTGACGAGTATACACATAACATACAGAAAGTTCTAGTTCATTCGTTCAGTCCAAAGTTCAACTATGGTTTGTTTATTTCTTCCCTGCCGCCGGGTGTTGGCAGAGATGGTGGTTGACAGTTGTTGGCTGCCATCTCTGACATTGTCGGTTGTTCTTCAGCGCGGGTCCGGCCCGAACAAAGTGTGATGGTGAAAATGACAAATAAAGATGCAGCAACTGCTTATCAAAAGTTATACATAAACTTTATAGTCCAAAGAATGATTTTATGAATTCTTACCATTGACAAATAAAGATGGATGAGATCGTGTTTTAGAAGACCAAGTAGAATCAACTGTAGGTATTGAATGGTCAGCCATAGAGTGATTGTGATACAACATTCCTGGGGTAGATTCTACAGTTCTGGTGCACATTATTGGAGTGAAGTTTCTAGCCAGATAGTCCACAAAGAGACATCCAGAAAATGTGCAGGTACCAGTGTAATTGGCAGAAATGTTTCTTGACTCATTATAGCCTCTAGTATGCTGGTCTAAGACTGGTATTAATTCACCCTATGTAGGCAAGAATCCCAAATAATGCATAGTTCTATAAATAGCCAGTGCAAAATATATAAACAATACTTACTTACTGGACTATCTGAGCATTCGTACTGGACTATCATTCTACTGATTTTACTATGGAGGCTGTTTGGAATGTTCCAATTTACTTGAACAATGTCTCTCTGACTGCAGTTCACTGACAATTCTATGCTTGAGTCAGTTACATAACGTTCTACAGAATAAAACAATATTCAAAGAGTAAGTGAATTTAGTAATTTACTTTTCTCTAGAACTAAGCTGAGTCTTCGTTCAATTGCACTAGCCCTTTTTTCTTCTAAGTCGCTTATTTCCATCAATGCTTACCCGCGTCGATGCTCTTCTCACGCACAACCACTTACCATCGCCGAACTCAACGTCTTCATCCGAACGACTGCAGGAGGATCCAAAAGCTTTGGAGAAAAGCAGCATAATGAAAGGTAGAAATGCAACTGCATAACGGTTAGTCATTCCTGTAACCAAGAGGTCTGGTCAAAACAGATAGTTTAACAACCACTTTTATTTTAAGGAAAATCGCACAGTTTTATTGCGCACAATTTTGGTCTTCACACTTGACAATTCAGCTAACACCTGCTTCCATTACTAAAACATTTCACATTTTTTTAATGTTAAGCATTGAATATTTTTATTGAGATCAATCATTCTTGTCAAAGTGGAAAGGAATTGAAGCAGGAAATGAATGAAAGCAGTGGATTGATAGGGAATATTGCACTTGTGCAGATTCAAATAGTGTGGGTGTTGTGGTGTGTGTCAACAGGAACTTGAGGTGGAATCCTGCAAACTGGTGAATAATTCATTTCAACTCAAGACTTGTCTTTACAATCTGTACAATCCAATACCCGCTTACACAAGAGTACTTAAAATAATATGACAATTTGGTTGCTTATTAAAACTACATTATTATAAAATGTGTTGTAACACATATATAGCGGCGGCAGCAGTAACAATAGTAGTAGTAGTAGTAGTAGTAGTAGTAGTAGTATAGTGGGAGTGGTATGCTGGTTGCCATCAGGGGGATTTAGTTATGGACAGTATCACATGATTTTAAGGAAATGATGTAATGTCTAAACTATTTTATGTAGCTATATGTTGCTTTTGTTGAGGCTGGAGTCTAATTCGTCTCCAAATACATGTGGGCACACAATCAGAAGACAACCTCTGATCAACCTTCATCCCTTCAGTCAATCCTAATAAAGCAATAAGAGAAAGTATAGAAATTTTACTGGTTATATTATGCTTGTAGCTCAATGCAGCACACATCACAAAGTATGCCCTGATAATTCAAAGGTTATTTTCTTACTTATAGGATATACAAGTACTATCAGCAATAAGCGGTAAACAGCTAATGTTCCATATTATTATCCTTCCTCTTCTTCCTTCTTTAACTACTCCCTCCTCCAGCTTTGTCTTCCATCTCTGGCAATTTTTTTTTTTTTATGTATTCACTCTCTCGCTTCAATAAGCAATCCAGTAAGGGTAGCTTACTCTTTTGATTCCATGGTGAATTTTATAGAAGATCTTACAGAATTTAAATGGTCCAACTAAAGTTATCCAATTCCTTTCTTAACTGTGCAAGAGTGTCAACTACACACCCGTAGCCAGGGGGGGTTGGGGGGGGGGGGGGGGGGGGGGGGGGGGGTTCGGGATCGAACCTCGCCTTTTGAGTGACCCTTGAAGTAAACCTAGTTAGGGGGCTCACGCTCTCACATTTAACTTATGGTATGTCGACTTCTGGTCGATCGTGTCTAAATCGCAATGGAATATTCTGCTATTTAGCTATATATATCCCCGGATATACTTCATACTCTATACGTGGACGGACTAGTCTGATTCCAAGCTTTCAAATAAACATTGAGCTCCTTGACTACAAAACATCACTCTCGTTATGGTACTGATAAAACAAGCTACGCTACAAGTATTCTTTTTATGGTGTGCCGTAGCTAATGTACTTATTTAAGCAAGCTAAGCTACAACTATTGGTGTACCGTAATGTACTTATTTATAGTACTAAGGGCCTATTAATGGTTCACTGTTTGTGTACAGCTCACGGTAGTGGTTAGAAGCCTGTGTAGAATGCTTCTACTAGCTATCAAGTCTTTTCCCCAGGACAACAACAACAGTATTTTCCAGTAAAAAGAAATGATACTAACTGACTGAATCCTAGATCTTGTTGGTTATATTACTGTGTGAGATGATTGTGTTTCTGCTATGGAATGTGTGTGAATGTAAATGCAAATGGGAACCTGAGTGAACATAAATTAGGTATTTAAGTGAAGTCAATCAAAGTTAAGTGGAGTTCATTGGAATTCACAACACCTGGTTACACGAGAACCATGGACCATTTAAATTCTGTAAGATCTTCTATAAAATTCACCATGGAATCAGAAAAAGATAGCTATAAGCTACCTTTACTGGATTGCTTATTGAAGTGAGAGAGTGAATACATAAAATAAAAAACAAAATTGCCAGGGATGGAAGACAAAGCTGGAGGAGGGAGTAGTTAAAGAAGGAAGAAGAGGAAGGATAATAATATGGAACATTAGCTGTTTGCCGCTTATTGCTGATAGTCAGCAGTGTTCAATGAATTTATAGAACACATAGAGCGTCAGACAAATTATTAGTTTTGGCATATTTCCCCCCTTTTTTTTCACCCGCTTCGGACACCTTCGCTACAAGAAGTGGTAATAAAATTCGTGCACCCTGGTCCACCTATGGTGTCCTAGGTGCTCATGCAATGCCCGTTTTCTGTCTCTAATTTAAGACTTCCTGTACGTGACCCTATTTCAAGGAATAACATTGCCCGCTACATGCCGTGAATGCGAGAGCGCCTGCTTTTTAGCTGTAGTAATAAATGATGGCGGAATCTTTGAAGAATGGAGTGCATCCTGTGGAATTGTGCAGCCAGAAGTTTTGAACTGGTACTACTAACAGGTTATCCAACATCATTCTGACACCAATTAAAACTGATGAGGTACAAATACCAAGGCTATAATTAATGAGGCCACAACTAAGGAAATACATTTGGTCATAGTGATCATAATAATGAATGATAAAGCCTAGAATAAAGTTATTATAGCTAAGTAGTTTTGTTTCACACATCTCCAATTAGCTACTCAGCTACTAACAAAATAATTTCTTATTAATTAGAGACCATATAAAAGAAGGATTGCTTGGGGGCTTGGAACCACATGACCATATATGGTCACATCACATGTTAATTGGCGAGCGAGCGTAGCGAGCGAGACACTTACAGGGGTAACACAATCGAAAATCGGGGATGTTTGTTTATTTGGCGAGCGAGCGAAGCGAGCGAGACACTTACAGGGGTAACACAATCGAAAATCGGGGATGTTTGTTTATTGGCGAGCGAGCGTAGCGAGCGAGACAGTATTAGGGGTGGATAATGCAAAATCGGGTATATGTTATATGTATGTATGTATGGATGGTACGTATGCTCTTTAAACGCGCGCGCGGGGAACGTTTTTCTCCTAAAAACACGGCTATTTAGGCTTGACTTCAGTTTATTCTGAAACTACAGCATTAAGCAAACCTTACTTTATACTTAAGCTCCAAAGTATGAGAAAATTCCTGCTAAAACGCTTGTTTTCAAGACACAAAAAGTTGATTCGACAGGTTAATATGGCATTGAAGACCCTTTTCCAGACTTAATTTCAAAACTTCGCCGTTTTATGGGGGGATACGGAGTGCCGGTTTTTGGTTGTCAAGAGCCGTTGGTAGTCAGAATGCCGTAGTATTAATGCTATGGAAGCTACTACTTCTCGAGGGAAGCTGAGATAAGTACGCAATTCCATATTTGTTAGCTAAATATGCAAAATTAACTCTGGCCTTTCTTTTTTGTAGCTAAGAGCTAGTTAACAGTGACTGGTAAATTCAAATGGTCAGATTGGCTCAAATTTGGTACTACAAAGTTACCACTGCTCAAGAAAATGAGGTAAGAAAGTAATTTTGTATTTGTGTGCTAAAATTGATTGTCTTTTGTTTTTGTAGGTGAGAGCTTGTTGTCAAGAATTCAAGGTAATTTAGATGGTCAAAGTAACTTCAATTTGATACTACAGAAGTTATCAATACTCAAGAATGATGTAAGTAGTAATTCCATATTTGTTGGCTAAAATTACAAATAATAACACTGGTTTATTTTTTATCGTAGCTGAGAGCTTGTGTCAAGAGTTACTGGTGATTGAGATTATCAGAATGGTTGATGTTTGATACTACAAAAGTTACCATTAATAAGGTAAGAGAGTGATTTTGTATTTGTTTGCTGAAATCAAATGTCATAACTGCTATTATAGTGTTTGCATCAAGTAAGCTAAAACATAGTAACATTTTATGTTACCTAACTATCAGGCTCGCTAGCCATTTGTGCTCAAGCACACCACTAGTTTATATATATGTTTGGACGTATGTATGTCATTCTGTACTTTGACCCTCCGTATTTTTGTGTTCGCTCCATGTTCGACCCCGTCCCAAACTTCACTAAACAGAATCCTCTGGTTTAGCTACCATTACCCGTATCACCTTAGAAATTGAATTGTTTACCGCTTTGAATTGTTTTGCGGGTGCTGGGAGCTCCATTTCTATTCGAGTTAGTGGCGGTGGTAAGTTAATACACTATTTGTCACAGTTATAGCACTACTCAACAGCATTTACTTGACAATTCATTGTCCACTAGACGAACCACGAAGATAAGTCTTGCGTAGGTATGTTCAGTTGTGTGAAAGTATTGTGCGTTACAACTACTATTAAGAATATCACAAAGAAAATTTTAAATAACGTGACTTGATTTTGTTGCTTCTTTTTCAATTCAAACAGTTGAGGGGAGTGGTTACTATGGCATTGAATCCCCCTTTACCGTATATGCGTAATTTAGCAACTCAACTTTATTTTAGTAGTTTGAGTAACAACAGTGTAGTTTAAAGCTCGCTCGCCATTTGTG
>WLWD01001763.1_pt1 | contig 39215 bp, 44 predicted proteins | sample 6712731 | NCBI WGS metagenome assembly WLWD01 (sample SAMN12718690, study PRJNA576275) | sponge metagenome | isolation source: marine sponge | host: Mycale hentscheli | place: New Zealand: South Island, Marlborough, Capsize Point | collected 2014-11-01
TTGGAGATAGCCAGAGGTGAAGGTATTAGATCTGCGCAGCTTGGGAAGTCTTTGCTCTTCAGAAATCAAGCCTGCTGGATCCATCCACTTGAGTACAGGTGCACAGAGCCTGGAGAATGGCTACAGGAGGAGAGGCAGCTTGGTGCACCTTGCCGCGTGAGCTCAGATGACGTACGGAATGTTGCTGTAAACGGCTATGAGACAGCAAGAAGCTAAACTAAAACACCACAACTTCGCAAAGTATACTTCTGCTACTAATGCGTGATTGTTTCTGCTCGCGTATTATCGAATGGTGGGGTATTGGCGGGGAATAAATTAATGTCCAGATCTACAGGCGGTGCGCGTTGCTATGTGCAGCCACCCTTAACTGTTATTTACTGTTTAGTAAATGGTGTCGGCCGTTTAGTCAACATGGTATGGAACGCAACGGTAAAAACTACAGTAAAAAGCTAACGTTTGACGGCCGAACTATGGAATGGAATCCGGAACTTTTCTTGGGCCTACTATATGCACATGATGTATATCTGGTTATGAATATCATTACTCAGATATCCAGACACTTCTCTATACCTTTTGACCTCAGGTGTCTGGATAACTGAGGAAGTACTGCATTTCAATTGTAACAATGAGCTAGTAGATCTGCCAATTTTACTCAGAACGTCAGCAGGAACAAATGTGCTATTGGGTCACTCATGCAAAAACAACTGATGTGAGAATCAAAAACTCCTTCAAACCTGTTGCTTAGCTTCTGCACTCCTTCGAAGTCGTTCCCTACCACGGTCCACCTTTTTGTCTAAGTCTCTGATGAGTCGCTCCAAATAAGCCAGAAATGCATCTTCATAGCCGCGTCTATCTTTCTCTCGCTGATCACTTTCTTCATACCTGCAGTAAAACCAATAGCGCATAAATCTCCACCAATACTCTTAAGACAGAATCAGTGGTAAAGTATAACATAAATTTTGTCATGACTGTAGTGGAACTTGCCATGTAAGCATGTTTATTAGTTTCCTATGATGGAAGTAAACAATGTATACGTATGTAAATCCTTTTGATTCAAACAACACACTGAAAATGACATACATGCAGTTGCAGAGCTCAATTGCTTGTAAGTCACTTATCAACTTCAAATCACAACATTCAAAGTTTGTCACATAAATCCAACACAAGTAGTGTTCTATAGACTTGATTAGTTACTTGACATATAGAGCTATACGTAGATCATACTATGTATGACCTTGTGCCAAAACTTGTTATTTAGAAATAATTCTAGTTTAGTACCCACAAATTCACAAATCTGAATTCCTTAATTCAACAGTCAGCCTTGCCAACATACCAGTCTCATCTTCTGTACAAGATATAAAAAACTTACACTTTCTTTAGATTTTCATCATGAGTCTTGAAGCAAGGACCTACTCATACACATAGATAAAATTTACTGAAGTTACGCTGCTGATAATATCCAATTACAGGTATAACATGAAGCACCAAAGGTGCGAACCCTCAGCGCTACTAAACACTACCTAGCTATTACAATATAATATCACACTAAAAGAACAAGCAATCTATTAGCTATTTTAATCAGGCATAAATATAGCTCGTGCAATGAAAATGGTACATGGAAACTTATCTTCACAAAGAAGACCAGAAACACTCACCAGTATACATTTTCAACGCGAAACTTCACTTCTTTCAACTCCATTAACTTCCCAGGGCATAAAGCAAACTACACAGTGGGCTGCAAGAAATTATTTGCTCACATGATTATGACGTGACTCTAGGGGGCGTTACCCACAAAAGCTGGTACCTACGCATAGCTGAAAGCTTCACATTTCCTCAACAATTGACCCGAAATATAAAAAAGTAGTACAATGAATGCTCCTAAATCTGAGTAAGTTCATACCTAAATCAACGGTTAATTGTCAGTAATCTCCAAAATCAGAGCATGACAGACAGACAGATGACTACTATAAACCTCTCGCACATGCGCACTGAGGGTTAACAATATAAACAAGGCTACAAGCACACACTATATATATATACTTGGGTCATTCCATTGAAAATCAGCCGTTTTCAGCCACCCTCCCATATTGACCCCCTCAGATTTTGCTCAAAAAATTTTAATATGTTGCTTTTAGTGCCAATAGAAACATATCCAAATTATATACATATCCAAATTATATGCAACAAATAATGTTTGTTAAAAAGATATAATTATTTAAAATGTTGAGGACCACTCCCACTTTTCACTTACTTGTCAAGAGCTTCAACTTTAAGAGCTTGTATCGCAAAACTTGTATGCAGGATTACACTGAAAATAGGTTTCTGGGCTAATCCTGAGCCCAACTTTCAAGATATGGAATCAGTTTGAGCTAGTTGTTACACATTAAGAAGTTATAGTCCTCCTAAATACTCCAATATTGGCCAAATTTCGGCTTAATTGAATATTTGTTTAACGGGTATATGTGATGTTGAGGGGTGTAACACTCAAACAGTTTGGACTTAGTCCATAAAACTTGGTGTGACTGTTGTCCTAACATCATGTAGAAGATCCTAGCTGAGTTTACACCCTAACTAAGTATTATTAAGGGGTGACAGAGATTTCAAAATGCACTCGAAATTTTCCTTTTTATATTTATCGATTTTCGAGGGCCGAAAACTCCCTGTGGGAATGCATCAGATACCAAAAAAAAATTTCATGAAAGTTTACACTTTCAACTGTTTGTGTAATAATTTTCAAGTTTGGTTCTTACTCCTTCACCATGAAAACATTTTTTGATTGTAACTAATATTTCATATATTTCTATGAATAATCCTTGAACTTTGACCTCTTTTACTATGTGAGTCAATCCACATATCTGGAAGAGAATTCAGAGTCACACTCTGCAATTGAATCATGATGATATTTTACTTGGGTTTCCTCAAAACCTCACAGAAGGCATGTAGTATAACAAGTATGTATTATTTGCATTATATGTTTGTATTCTGTGCATGTAAGTCACAATTGTCTATGTAATGATCAGCAACAGGATTGTGGGTAAAGTTATATCAGTGTATAAATAATACAACAAATCAGTTATATGGAATTATGTAGCACTTTCCATTGTTCATTAGAACCATCAGACTCATTTAGGGATATGAAACAGAACTGTATTCTTGGCATTTTCTATAGTAATATAGGTCAAAGTTCAAGGATTATTCATAGAAATGAATGAAATATTAGTTACAATCAAAAATGTTTTCATGGTGAAGGAGATAAGAACCAAACTTGAAAATTATTACACAAACAGTTGAAGTGTAAACTTTCATGAATTTTTTTTTTGGTCACTATGATGCATTCCCACGGGGAGTTTTTGGCCCTCGAAAATAGATGATTTTTAAAAGGAAAATTTCGAGTACATTTTGAAATCTCTGTCACACTTTCATAATACTTATTTAGGGTGTAAACTCAGCTAGGATATTCTATATGATGTTAGGACAATAGTCACACCAAGTTTTATGGACTAAGTCCAAACTGTTTGATTGTTACACCCCTCAACATCGCATATACTCGTTAAACAAATATTCAATTAAGCTGAAATTTGGCCAATATTGGAGTATTTAGGAGGACTATAACTTCTTAATGTGTAACAACTAGCTCAAACTGATTCCATATCTTGAAAGTTGGGCTCAAGATTAGCCCAGAAACCTATTGTCAGTGTAATCCTGTATACAAGTTTTGCGATACAAGCTCTTAAAGGTTGAGGCTCTTGACAAATAAGTGAAAAGTGGGAGTGGCCCTCAAAAGTTTAAATAATTATATCTTTTTAACAAACGTGATTTATTGCATATACCCTCAGCGCGCATGTGCGAGAGGGTTATAGTAGTCATCCTGTCTGTTTGTCTGTTTGTTTGTCTGTCTGTCACGCTCTGATTTTGGAGATTACTGAAAACTAACAGTTAATTTAGGTATGAACTTAATCAGGACGAAGATTTAAGACCTTTTATTGTGCTACTTTTTTTAATTTCAGGCTAATCGTTAAGAAAACGCGAAGCTTTCAACTCCGCGTAGGTACAAGCTTTTAGGGACAACTCCCCCTAGCGTCACGTCGTATCACGTGAGCAACTAATTTCTGCAGCCAGCGGTGTAGTTCGCTTTATGCTCGGGGAAGTTAACAGAGTTGAAAGAAGTGAAGTTTCGCGTAGAAAATGTATACAAGTGAGTATTTCTGGCTAGTTTAGCTTCTTCTCTTATGAAGACAGCGTTTCCATGTACCATTTTCATTGGTCGAGCTATTTCGATACCTCATTAAAAATAGCTAACAGATTGCTTGTTCTTTTGGAAGGAGATTATATTGTAGTAGCTAGGTAGTGTTTAATAGCGCTGAGGGTTCACACCTTTGGTGCTTCATTCCATTAGCACTATAAGCAACATATTTTTAAAATTTGAGCTAAATCTGAGGGGGTCAATATGGGAGGGTAGCTGAAATACTAGTGGTGTGCTTGAGCACAAATGGCGAGCAAGCCTTAAACCACACTATTGTTAAACAATTGATTCTAACTAATAAACTCAAGCTACTAAAATAAAGTCAAGTTTTTAAATTACGTATATACAGTAAATGGGATTCAATGCCATAGTAACCGCTCCCCGCAACTGTTTGAATTGAAAAAGAAGCAACAAAATCAAGTCACGTTATTTAAACTTTTCTTTGTGTAGTAGTCGTTGTTAGTCTAGTGCACAATGGATTTTCAAGTAAATACTGTTGCGTAGGGCTTATAACTGTGACAAATAGCGTATTAACTTACCACCGCCACTAACTCAAATAGAAATGGAGCTCCCATAAGTTTTTTAGTTTTAACTGCATCCGCAAAAGAATTCAAAGCGGTAACAAATTCAATTTCTAGGGTGATACGGGTAATGATCGCTAAACTGGAGGATTCTGTTTAGCGAAGTTTGCGACGGGGTCAAAGATGGAGCGAAAACAAAAATACGCGAGGGTCAAAGTACAAAATGACATACGTACGTCCACACATATATAAACAAACAAATGTCCCCAATTTTCAATTGTGTTACCCCTGAGAGTGTCTCGCTCGCCAATAATGGAGTGACCCACTTGATTTTAAGGGGAGAAGGGGGGGGGGACCAACACACCCCCCCCCCCCACACACAGAAACAAAGGATAGAGAAAACTGAGAGGTGCTTTATCTACAATATATTATTCTGGCAAGTGATTTAGCGTCAAAACTTAGAAAGTTGTACCAAAATCCTTTCACCTAACCCCCTTCTAATAAATATTGGATGCTGGTGAATAACACAATTATAATTACACAAATTATAAGTTAATCCCCAACCTCCTAAGAATGACTAGTACTACTCTTTGCTGCAGCTCAAGTCCAGTATTCAATGTAGGTAAACAGTATTATATTATTATTATTATTATTATAACTTTACAACCACTATATAACAAAGAGAATTAAAAGAGATGAAATGTGATATGATGGGTGGATGAAGAACAAACTCTATGTACAAGAGAGCAGCATAGTTAACTAAAAGAAAAGAAAAAGGTATATAAATGATAATAAAACAGCTAAGTGTGAGAAGGGAGTGATACATTAATAAAGTGACTGTGACATCTAGAGCAAGGACATAAACAACAAAATGTGCAGGAATAGTAATTCCACTTCAAGGGACTTTGGGTCGAGCACACCAAACAAGTCGCCACAGAATTAATGCAATTGATCAACAGTACTTAATAATTCATTCTGTAACACCTTACTTTATATTCCTTATATTAATTACCTATTGAAGCTTCTGCTTTTGTATTCACAAACAACTCAGAGGGACAAAAACCGCACAAAAAATGTTTACACACTTCCTCATCAGACCAATGCTGTTCCTTGACGTTTTCACCGGGTACTGCATTTCTAGACGCTCCCATTAATTGGTCTAACAACTGAGCAGCTTCACTCGCCATTGTTGGAGCCTAATAAGAGCGCACCTTCTAAAGACATAAAAATGTGCGCGCTTTATTTAGCGGCGCGAAAGAAGATACCGTTTAAATGACAGCGCGCGCGGTTAAGCCGTTGTGTTTACGAACTTTGAACTCTCAATTAAAAAAATGGGGAAAAAGCAGCATCAGAAAGATAAATTGTAAGTAATTTTTATTTTTTATTTTTTATAATGCCAATTATACACGTTAGGTACCTTACCGCAAACGAGTGGAGCACCTTTTATGGAGGAAAGAAGAAAGGTAGGCACTATTCCTATTTTAAGGCTAAATTCCAAACTTACTGTACATAGCTATCAGTCATACAGTGAGTGTCTAACGCTGAGCATCTATGTATTACCTACAAGCTTACTGAGTGGAATATTAACCCTTCAACCTTTTATAACCCCTCAGTTATTGAGATGTATCTAGAAGTCTTTTCAGTGTTTAACTCTCTTTTAACCAATACTTCTAGCTACATTTAAATGTATTATGGGATCAATAGGACAATTAGATCCCGTTGCTATATTGTTGCTAGGTGTACTAACTTGGTAAGTATGCACTATTTTTTGCCTTTAGCCATTTCTGCGAAAATGCTGATAAACCAAGTTGCTAGTGGAAACTGGGCATGCGTAAACGGGATCTAAAATACTTAGAGCATGCGTGCTTAGGTACTGGTGAATTTAGTGCACTGAAGCCCAAGGGCCGTAGGCCCGAGGGCTGTGTGCACTAAATTCACCAGTACCTAAGCGCTTATGCTCTAACTATTATTAGCACTTTAGCTAATGCCACTTTTAACCACAATTTTCGCTTTTTTTTTTAATTTTATTTTTATTTTTTTTTTATGATTAAGAATTTTATATGTGCTTATGTAAACACATCATGACTCTAGTAGAGCAAATTCACATAATAATATCAGCAAAATCAACCCTGTGTTTTTTGTTGTTGTTTTGAATTTTGTATATATTGAGGGGGTTACTTAGGGTATTTTTCCTACTATGGATGTGTTTACATGTACCAACTGTTAGTGGTGCGAAGAAGCAAAATACCTTGCAGAATCGTCAGTGAGAGCCTCCTCATCAGCTAGACCCTTTCAAATTATAGCCACATTATCATCATTTTCCTATGATGACATTTACTTCATTTATAGGAAGTTTAGCTAATGTACTATTACAATAAATATTTACAAGCCAAGCTATTGTACCTTTTTTTTATTTTATAAATTGATCATATTTGATCAATTTTTCTATAGGTCAGTCAGAATATAGTTGGAACCGATACGATCACACACTAAACATAAAGGAATTATTCTTAATCACTTTTAATTATAAGTAGATTGTAGCTAGAAGAGCATGATCTGAGAGGCCCTCCTACCTGACCCTTTAAAAGGCCAAGCTTAGGGCCCAGGTGCGAATGATAGGTACGAAGTCAGTGAGGGTAAAGTGATGAACAATTAAACAAAGGGTGAGGCAGACAAATAAGAAATCAAACTAGACATTTCAGTGGAGTCTATTTTGGTGTGGCCTAAACAAAAATGGCAATAGAGTACATGAACAAAGCCCAAAACATTTCAAAATGTCTTAACTTCGAACTTGTCATTGTTAAATTTTACTCGTTCTGTGAAATCTGCCTAAATGCCAGGTTTTTTTGTTGTTGTTTTTTTTCAATGTTGATTTTCTTGTTGTTGTTGTTGTGCAAGTGATAGCGGTATGGAAATGGGGCTTGGCAATAAAGGAATTTGAAACATAGAGATAATGAATCTCTAACATACATAGTAAATGAATTTCAAACATATAGAGTAAATGAATTACAAACATATAGAGTGAATGAATTTCAAACTTGTAAAGTACATCAATTTCCAATATAGAGTAAATGAATTTCAAACATATAGAGTGAATGAATTTCAAACTTGTAAAGTACATCAATTTCCAATATAGAGTAAATAAATTACAAACATATAGAGTGAATGAATTTCAAACTTGTAAAGTACATCAATTTCCAATATAGAATAAATGAATTACAAACATATAGAGTGAATGAATTTCAAACTTGTAAAGTACATTAATTTCCAATATAGAGTAAATGAATTTCAAACATATAGAGTGAATGAATTTCGAATGTAGCTATGAGTGTTGACAACATAGTAATTGTTCTAAAACTTGGCGAACTTTATCTTTACTCAGGATGAATTCTGGTAGTAAATTAGGGCCGTGTTTCAGTTGGTTATCACAAAACAGGTCATATATTTTGTACATCATAATTACACTAGAACTTATTTCATAGATGACCAAGCTAAAGGATTTAAAAAACTGCCTTTCTATTGCTGCTGGTAAGAATGCTAGACTTGTGTACTTATAAATGTTTTATTTGGGTTTACAGTTTATCATTGCAGCCTTTTGAGACTCCATTAGCCACTTCTGAAGGGCTGGTGTTTGATCTGCTCCACATAGTGCCATATATTAAAAAATACGGCAGAAATCCAGCTACTGGAAAGGTTTGATCTTATGTAGGCTATTAGTATTTTACTACGTACAGTATGATGAAAATATTAAAAATGTGTACTATATACAAATGTGTTAATGGTGTTTGAAAAGAAATACCTCTAGCTTAGTTTCTGAAGCATAAGGCCCACCATGATAAATTAACCATCTTCTGTTAATTTACTATTTCCAGTTCAATAGAAGCCAGCTACTTAATTTTTATTATTGCATCATAACTGATATGGTATATTGAACAAATACAAAAATATCTGGGCTGAGCCAATATCAAAGGACTTGGGGGATACTTTTAGCTTATGTAAGTATATAGATGAAACAGGTGGGGCCACTTAGGTGAATTTCTAGGACACAAATAAACAGGTCAGGTTAAAAAAAACGTTTTTATGTTCTCAAAAGATGATTTTGTTACATTTTTAATTTTTATTGTGTTTTTTTAGGATTCCAGTCTCTTCCTCATTCCACACTAGTCCAAGTGCTTCCTCATATTCCATACTAGTCCAAGTACTTCCTCAATCCACACTAGTCCAAGTACTTCCTCATTCCACACTAGTCCACGTACTTCCTCAATCCACACTAATCCAAGTACTTCCTCATTCCACACTAGTCCAAGTACTTCCTCATTCCGCATAGTCCAAGTACTTCTTCAATCCACACTAGTCCAAGTACTTCCTCATTCCGCACTAGTCCAAGTACTTCCTCATTCCACACTAGTCCACGTACTTCCTCATTCCGCACTAGTCCACGTACTTCCTCAATCCACACTAATCCAAGTACTTCCTCATTCCACACTAGTCCACATACTTCCTCATTCCGCATAGTCCAAGTACTTCTTCAATCCACACTAGTCCAAGTACTTCCTCATTCCGCACTAGTCCAAGTACTTCCTCATTCCACACTAGTCCACGTACTTCCTCATTCTGCACTAGTCCAAGTACTTCCTCAATCCACACTAGTTCGAGTACTTCCTCATTCCACACTAGTCCAAGCACTTCCTAAATCCACACTAGTTCAAGTACTTCCTCATTCCATACTAATCCAAGTACTTCTTCATTACACACGAGTCCACGTACTTCCTCATTACACATTAGTCCAAGTACTTCCTCATTACACACTAGTCCAAGTACTTCCTCAACTAGTCCAAGTATTCCTCATTCTGCACTAGTCCAAGTACTTCCTCATTCCACACTAGTCCACGTACTTCCTCATTCCGCACTAGTCCAAGTACTTCCTCAATCCACACTAGTTCGAGTACTTCTTCATTCCACACTAGTCCAAGCACTTCCTCAATCCACACTAGTTCAAATACTTCCTCATTCCACACTAGTCCAAGTACTTCTTCATTACACACGAGTCCACGTACTTACTCATTACACATTAGTCCAAGTACTTCCTCATTACACACTAGTCCAAGTACTTCCTCATTACACACTAGTCCAAGTACTTCCTCAAGCCACACTAGTTCAAATACTTCCTCATTCCACACTAGTCCAAGTACTTCTTCATTACACACGAGTCCACGTACTTACTCATTACACATTAGTCCAAGTACTTCCTCATTCCACACTAGTCCAAGTACTTCCTCAAGCCACACTAGTTCAAGTACTTCCTCATTCCACACTAGTCCAAGTACTTCCTTAATCCACACTAGTTCAAGTACTTCTTCATTCCACACTAGTCCAAGTACTTCTTCAGTACACACGAGTTCACGTACTTCCTCAATCCACTAGTGTATATTTAGTAGTCCCTTAATTCACTATATTTGTTATAATCAGTTGTCACTAGGAACAATATCCTTATTATTTTAACTTTATGACTAGCATATAATAACTGAAACAATACAGACGTTTCCATACCTATGCAAATGTAATCATCATACAAATAAGTGAATATGCTTAGGAAAATAAACCTAACCATACCTGCCCTATCTGCTCAAGGGTGGAGCTTGGTTTAATCCTGGTTCTAGCAAGAACGATTATCCAATTCAGCGGGACCGGTGATCTGCAGGAATGTTTGTATATCCTGGAGGAATGTATTGGTTCAGTATATGTTATTCCTGCTGTAACAACAAAAGTAAACAAGTTTGGGCTAGAGTGTGGATGCAAACGCAAATGTCTTGAGACAAAACAATTGTTATCGAGTAAGATACTATTAGGGGTGGACAATTGAAAATTGGGTATATGTTATATTGTATATGGATGGTACGTGTGTCTATTAAATGCACACGCCACTCCTTAGCATCTCCTGAGATACTAGGGAGCATTAAGTGATGATATAGTAACCATTAACACAAGTACTAGAGCACCCCCTGAGATACTAGGGAGCATTAAGTGATGATATAGTAACCATTAACACAAGTACTAGAGCATCCCATAGATACAAGGGAGCAATAAGTGAGGAATAGTAACCATTACCACAAGTACTAGAGGCACACCCCTGAGATACTAGGGAGCATTAAGTGGATATATAGTAATCCATTAACACAAAGTACCTAGAGCATCCCTGAGATACTAGGGAGCATTAGTGAGTGATATAGTAAACCATTTACACCAGTCTCGACAACCCCTGAATACTAGGGAGCATTAAGTGATGATATATAACCATTAACACAGTACTAGCGCACCCCCTGAGATAACCTATTAGCATTAATGATGATAAAATAGTAACTCATTAACACAGTACTAGAGCACCCCTGAATACTAGTGATCATTAATGATTGATATAGTAACCATAACACAAGTCACAGAGCATCCATGATATACTAGGGAGCATTAAGTGATGATATCTTAAACCATTACCAAAGACTAGAGCACCCCTGAATACTAGGGAGCTTAAAGTGATGTATAGTAACCATTACAACAAGTATAGAGCAACCCCCCCCTTAGATACTAAGGGAGCATAAGTGATGATATAGTACCATCACAAGTACTAGAGCATCCCATGAATACTAGGAGCATTAATGGATGATATATAACCATGAACAACAATTACTAGAGCACCCCCCCTGAGATACTAGGGAGCATTAAGTGATGATATAGTAACCATTAACACAAGTACTAGAGCATCCCCTGAGATACTAGGGAGCATTAAGTGATGATATAGTAACCATTAACACAAGTACTAGAGCATCCCCTGAGATACTAGGGAGCATTAAGTGATGATATAGTAACCATTAACACAAGTACTAGAGCATCCCATGAGATACTAGGGAGCATTAAGTGATGATATAGTAACCATTAACACAAGTACTAGAGCATCCCATGAGATACTAGGGAGCATTAAGTGATGATATAGTAACCATTAACACAAGTACTAGAGCACCCCCTGAGATACTAGGGAGCATTAAGTGATGATATAGTAACCATTAACACAAGTACTAGAGCATCCCCTGAGATACTAGGGAGCATTAAGTGATGATATGGTAACCATTAACACAAGTACTAGAGCATCCCCTGAGATACTAGGGAGCATTAAGTGATGATATAGTAACCATTAACACAAGTACTAGAGCATCCCCTGAGATACTAGGGAGCATTAAGTGATGATATAGTAAGCATTGACACAAGTACTAGAGCATCCCCTATATCCTAGGAGCATTAAGTGATGATATAGTAACCATTAAACAACACAAGTACTAAGCACCCCCTGAGATACCTAGGAGCATTAAGCAGTGATATAGTACCATTCCCAACAAGTACTAGAGGCATCCCCTGGATACTGGGAGCATTAGTGATATATATAACTCATTAACCACAAGTTACTAGAGCATCCCCTGAGATACTAAGGGAGCCCAAAAAAAAAATTTGTTCTGATATATAACCATTAAACAAGTATAGAAGCGCCCCATGATACTAGGGAGCATTAATTGATGATATAGTAACCATTGACACAAGTCACTAGAGCATCCCCTGAATACAGGGAGCATTAAGTGATGATATAGGAAACAGAACACAAGTACTTAGAGCCTCCCATGAGATACTAGGGAGCAATTAATTTGATGATATAGACCAGGTGACCACGGAAGTACTCTAGAGCATCCCTGAGATACTAGGGAGCATGGGGGTGAATGCTGAGTGTATATAGTAGCATTGACACAAGTACAGACATCCCCTGAGATACTAGGATCATTAGTGATGATATGTAACCATTAACACAAGTAAACTTGGAAGCATCCGGAGGATGCGATACTATACGAGCATTAAGTGATGATATAGAACCATTAACACAAGTAACTAGAGCATCCCATGAGATACTAGGGAGCATAAGTGTGATAATACCATCGACACAAGTACTAAGCCCCGCCCTGAGATAACTAGGGAGCATTTAAGTTGATATAGTAACCATTAACCGAAGTACTAGATCATCCATGAAAGATACTAGGGAGCTTAAGTGATGATATAGTAACCATTAACACAAGTCCTAGAGCCCCCCTGAAAGATACTAGGGCATTAAGTGAGATATATAACATTAACACAAGTACTAGAGCCCCCCTGAGATACTAGGAGCATTAATGATATCTAGTAAACAGTAACACAAGTCTAGAGCATCCCAGAGATACTAGGGAGCATTAAGTGATGATATAGTAACCATTAACACAAGTACTAGAGCACCCCCTGAGATACTAGGGAGCATTAAGTGATGATATAGTAACCATTAACACAAGTACTAGAGCATCCCATGAGATACTAGGGAGCATTAAGTGATGATATAGTAACCATTAACACAAGTACTAGAGCACCCCCTGAGATACTAGGGAGCATTAAGTGATGATATAGTAACCATTAACACAAGTACTAGAGCACCCCCTGAGATACTAGGGAGCATTAAGTGATGATATAGTAACCATTAACACAAGTACTAGAGCATCCCCTGAGATACTAGGGAGCATTAAGTGATGATATGGTAACCATTAACACAAGTACTAGAGCATCCCCTGAGATACTAGGGAGCATTAAGTGATGATATAGTAACCATTAACACAAGTACTAGAGCATCCCCTGAGATACTAGGGAGCATTAAGTGATGATATAGTAAGCATTGACACAAGTACTAGAGCATCCCATGAGATACTAGGGAGCATTAAGTGATGATATAGTAACCAGTAACACAAGTACTAGAGCATCCCATGAGATACTAGGGAGCATTAAGTGATGATATAGTAACCAGTAACACAAGTACTAGAGCACCCCCTGAGATACTAGGGCTAGTTTAAGTTTGCACTTTTCTATTGTTTTCAAATAAACACTCCTTCTCAATTCATGCACTGCAAACATGTGTTCATTTATAAGGCTCCTCAAGTTCGTTTTTAAGCACATACAATTTTGTATTTAGACTATTAATTGGCGAGTGAGTCTCTTACAAGGGTTACACAATCGAGATTCTGTGGTGTTTATTTATATATGTGCGACCCCTTTTTTGCCGAACTTTTGTAAAAGCATAGTGGACCCAACAGCACTATTTTCTCTTCATTGTCATTGAATGGATACGTCAAGTTAAAACATTTCAATTTCAACAACTACCAATTATGCCAAGGGCCGTGGCTCAAGTCTAGCACGCTCGCCATTTGCGCAAGCACACCACTAGTTATTGATACATTATGAGATAGTCTTGTCTTCAAGAGTCTTTCACTAGTTAGCATGTCAATTCTATGACCCTCAACACTCTTCACCAAATATAGACTATTGAACTTTTTGGAATTATGCTCTCATGTTTAAAGTTAGATGTTTTCGTGAAGCAATTGATGACATCTACATAGGTGTTGAAATATCTGTATTGCTTCAGTTGTTACATGCTAGTAATAAAGTTAAAATAATTATGGACCCTTACATCACTGATTAAAATTATAGAAGCCTCTGCATAGCTACCCATAGCCAGGATGTTTCAGATGGTTTAGTCAAACTCTCACATTTTGGTCATTTGTCTTCTGGGGACTTAAAACACGTCAAAAAAATGCTTCTCATTGTTTTGGTTTAGTAGTATATTTTTCAAAAAGCTGTGCAGTAGTTTTACTAAGCTCATGAGACAGACTGTTTACCCACCCAACATCATGGAGTCTCAGAGTATGACTAGAGAGACTGACTATTTGTTTTCAAAATTTAATGAAAAAGGCATTCTACTGATTTATTATTAGCCTTTCCTGGCACTAAATATAACTATCACTTTTAGAAAAGTGTTTGTATAAAAACTATTGTTGTTCATAAATTATCATCTAAAAGAGCAAAAGTGAGCATGGTGTTAATTCCGATTTGAACCACCTAATGAAACCTTTGGTAATGGACCCTGCTCTGTTTATATTGCTATTTATAATATTATTTTTATATATACATTATAGCCACTGAAGGTGGAAGACTTGATCAAACTGACTTTTCATAAAAATGCTGATGGTGAGTAGTACAATTTTAAGTCTAGTTACATTGTATATTTATTACTAATGTAACCCCTTTTCAATGCTAATTGGCGAGTGAGCATGACACTATTGGAAGTGTTCACATTCATTGTCCATATGATCATAACTATATATGTTAGGTCATGGACGTGAGGAATTTTTGCTGCAACCGTTCCTATACTGAGGACAAAAGCCCAAAGGAGATGGCTGTTGTCTAGCAATAACTCTGAAAGTGGCCATGTTTTAACTACTTTATACCCCACAAGCAATATGAAAGACCATTGTTGATATTGATCAGATCCAACAAATTTTTTTCAGCTGTGTTATATTTAGTATAGAATTCTTGGGTATGTAAAATTATTCCTGATGCTAAGTTAACGCCAGAACATTGCAACAATTCCTAATGGATGCATAAAAATGATTGACTATAGTAGAATTCATTTCTGATTGTATTTTTCAGTTCATACATTGCAAATTTTTCAATTGTGCTGCTTCTGCTTAAATTAAATATATGACTTAGTCAAAATTCTTGTATAGCGTGTTGCATAGGTTAAATAGTGAGGTTCTCATGCACCAAAGAATTACTAAATATGTTGCTTATATTTTCCTGCTTTCACTAAAGACTTCTTGTTATAGGATTACACACTTTCATTTAATTATTCAGCTACTACATATGACATATATATTAACAATTCTGGAGACAGTGTAATGCCTCTGATTGCCTAGCTTTATTGCCATTGGTTCTCCAAATTGGTCAACAGAGACAGCATTCTAGTTCCCTGGATGATGTCAACAAGCAAGATCTACTTTTAGCCTCAGAATCAAGAGTATGAATTTTGAGCAGATAAAGTGAGGTAGAGAACTATTGTACATGTCATATCTACAGTAGGAGTCAAAAAAAGTTTCGAATTTCGTTCCGTAGTACGGCCCTAAAACGGTAGTTTTTTAACCGTAGTTTTTATCATTGCATTCCGTGCCGTTTGACTAAACGACCGACACTGTTTACTAAAACGGTAAAAAACGGTGAAGCATTTCCATCGATTCACAGATATTTTCTAGCTAGAAACTCTTCTATAGCTATATCAGCAGGCTAAGGCCTTGTATCGACCATTAAACGCTACAGGGATAGTGCAAAAAAGCTCGTATAAAAATTTAACTTGCTTCAATAAAGCTGCAGACTGAAGTTCCGATGGGCACAGAGCTATAACGAGGTCCGCACTTCATAGATCTTCTGTTAGCTACTGATGGACCTCCAGTAGTAAAAAAACTAAGCCCGAGAAGGCCCTAACTTCGAGAAAACGTCGATACTGTATGGTGGTCGAACTAACAATTCTCCGCGAGACAACTTAGAATAGGACAGCTTCAATTTTTAACCAGAAAAACTCCGCCTCTGGAGCCTGTAAACAAAAAATCAGAACGTTTTATTGGATAAACGATTTTTTATATTTCTTTGAGCGAGACATACGGTGAACGAGATAGATTAAAACGGTAATGCGGTCTAACGGAACGGCCATTTTTCAACAAACGGCGTACTGTTTTTTTCCCGTTTTTAATTGTGCGACGGCCGTTCTACGGAACGGAATTCGAAACTTTTTTTTTACTCCTACTGTATTTCATTTTTTAACAGGCTTGGCTAGTTCCAGCATAGCTGTTTTGGCAGCTGCAAAAAGCTTCAATTTTTTAGTACAGTGAATGTATTTCATCTGTTTATTGGCAGAATAAAGCTATATAAGTACAGTGGCGTAGGAAGGGAGGGCTCCAGGGGCCAAAGCCCTTCTCCCCCTCCCCCCATAATTAGGGGCACTATCTCACGAGGTGATTTCTCACATGAACAACTGTTACTATAAGAAGTAAACCATGCCTTTCAAGCCTCCCGCCCCAAACCAAAACATATCTTCCTACACCACTGTATGTAAGTCAGTGTTGTGAAGATGATATTATTATTAGGACTAAACAAGTAGGTGGTAGATTTTAGAATACCCTAAGTTCTACGAAAAAGCTATTGCTTCATTGCTCATATTCTTCAACCAAAATGCATCAGCCTGCCATTACGCTCATCAGGGTTTCATACAGGATTTGCGTTTAGGGGGGGAAATTTGGGATTGTATGAAACAGTCCTGATTTTTTAAGTACTTCAATGAAACTAGTAAATGTAATATATTTAACAGCGTTTAATCTAATGAGGGGACATAGGAAAAACTTCTCTCCCCCTTCCCCCCACCTCCCACATCCAATCCAGAATTATTCTTCAAAGATATTGTCAAAAAAAGCAGAATTGCAATGAAAATCAGGTCAATTAACATAGAGCTAACAAATTTTGTAGAGTTAATAAACTTTTCCCTCCTTATTCCTCAACACCTCTGCTAAACAAGGATGATTTAATATCAGAGTGGGCTATATTCAAGAGAGCATTGCTTCAAGAAAGAGATGAAATTATGAAGTCAAAATCACTGGAGAAACACAAGAGTTCCAAGAAGTATTAGAAGAACTGAAACGTTCAGCTGCTTACACGGGAATTTTTTCAGAGACGTTTAAACTGATTGACATTATGCTTTCGATTCCAGTTGGTACAGCCACAGCTAAGAGATCTTTTAGTGAAATGAAACTCATAAAAACTAGATTACGAAGCCGGCTGACAGAACAGAACTTGGCACGGTTAATGAGAATTGCCATTGAAGGTCCTGAACTGAACGAAATAAACTTTAATGAAATATTAGATATATTCAAACAAAGCAATCATAGAATCATACTTTGAGAGTGACTTTATTTAACGTGTCTTTGTTCTTATGGTATTGCTATTATGAAATTCAAATCTATTAAATAATTGAATGAGCAAAATCTTTGGGGGGGGGAAATTTTCTTTTGGGGGGGATATCCCAGGTTTCCCCCCCCCCCCCTCTATGAAACCCTGCTCATGTGTCGAGCATGTACACCAGCGCAAGCCCTTCCCCGTTTGACACTAGCATGTCAAAGTTATCCTACCATTGAAATATTTTACCAGCAATTTTAGTGAGTCCCATCATTTGTAATGTAGAAGCATTATCCTAAACATATTTGCTACTGACTTTATGAAACAGTAAATCCATGTCATAGCTATAATAACTATCAGGGGCAAAATCAGCTATCATAATTGTATTTTCAAGGCTTAATGTTTTGCAATGTCCAAGACATTTATTGAAAACAATAACATTAAAACAACCATAAACCATATACTAGAGGTATTATATGTAATCCCTTTGAGTTGACCATAATTTTGTAGCTATTTTGAAATTTTCACAATGTCTGAGGCGTCAGATTGACAAATAATATCAGAAATGAATTCTGTACACCTAATAACTGTGTGCTGGACATATAACTTGTAAATAAAAAAAATTTTGGACCCAAGTATATTCATGGCGAACAATTTAATTTTCACAATTTCCTGGACAAACTTACCACTTGGCAGGGTTTGATACAGAGGGGAGGGGGAACCCTGGGATTTCCCCCCCTGAGCAGAGTTCCCCCCCCTATGATTTTCACCTATACTTATTAAAACATACAAAAAATACTTTTCCTCCCAACTTTTCTTGTAGGTAAGCCTAGATTTGTACAATTTCTTCAGGCTAGCCTTTGAGTGCTTTAGGTTGGAGCGTTTGGGATTGCCTCCGCCAATGTTCATCTTTATATTACGTCCCTCTGCTGCACTTCTTCCCTCTGCTGCACTCCTTCCCTCTGCTGCACTCCTTCCCTCTGCTGCACTCCTTCCCTCTGCTGCACTCCTTCCCTCTGCTCCCTCCTTCCCTCTGCTGCACTCCTTCCCTCTGCTGCCTCTCCCTCGCTGCACTCCTTCCCTCTGCTGTACTTCTTCCCTCTGCTGCACTCCTTCCCTCTGCTGCACTCCTTCCCTCTGCTGCACTCCTTCCCTCTGCCTGTACTCCTTCCCTCTGCTGCACTTCTTCCTCTGCTGCACTTCTTTCCCTCTGCTGCACTTCTTCCCTCTGCTACCTTCTTCCCTCTGCTGCACTTCTTCCCTCTGCTGCACTTCTTCCCTCTGCTACACTCCTTCCCTCTCTGCACTCCTTCCCTCTGCTACACTCCTTCCCTCTGCTGCACTCCTTCCCTCTGCTACCTTCTTCCCTCTGCTGCACTTCTTCCCTCTGCTGCACTTCTTCCCTCTGCTACACTTCTTCCCTCTGCTGCACTTCTTTCCCTCTGCTGCCCTTCTTCCCTCTGCTGCCCTTCTTCCCTCTGCTGCACTTCTTTCCTCACCTCTTCTCTCTTCCTCACTTCCTCCCTCACCTCCTCACTCTCTCTCTGCTGCACTGCTCGAATCTGTTCCTTGTGTTCCACCGATTCATAGCTATCACATTTACTTTTTTTTGGTTCGGATTCACTTCCTTTGGAGCCACAAGGTCTCTTTTTCCTAAAATACTTTCTGATATCTATTAGCTACTACTCAGCAACTTCTACAGTCTGCCAAAGCAACAAATATACCCTTACCAATCAGGCAGCTGCTTCACAATGACCAGTGCTTAGAGCAACTTTCAAACTGGAACTGGTGATCCATAAAATGATACACCTACTCCATTCAAACTAGAAGGACTAGAGCACTGAACTGCAAACCGTCAGCACTAGTTAGCTAGTATGATAAAGTGATTTGCAACCTGCAAGCTGGCTCATGTGACAAGCAAGTTTTTTAAGGGGCGGTTTCCATTACCGTAACGTACGATTGTAGAACTGAAATTCTACTCGCTTTTTCTTGAAAACTAAGTCAAAACTAAAAATTCTGGCACATTAAAGGGACTTACTCTGTGAAGTGCTATAGTTTGATGTCGCTTTCAAAGCCTGGGTAGCCGTACTCTTCGAGATCCCCTGTTGACTGAATGAGTGAATGACTGAATGACTGACAGGTTGACTACTATATACCCTCAGGCGCATGCGCACTGAGGGTTAATAACCTATTAGGAGTCTGGCTTAATTAATGTCAGAGCTATTCAGCTTTCAAAATGAACAAAGCTGTTTATTAGAGGTAATCAATTGATCAATACATAAATATAATAAAATAAGTTTAATTTCCTTACCTTACTAGTATTGCAAGGACAAAAAAAACAACAACTATAAGGTCGCTATTTGACTTTCCCCCCCCCTAGCAAAATATCCTGTATCAAACCCTGCTTGGGCAAACCAAATTGAATTTATTCTAGAACCACTTGAGGAGGCAAATCTGTAAAAAATAACTTTCATAGTATCAAACTTATTAGGTTCATAGCATTTTGAAGACTTAAAGCAGCAATTCCAATAATATATGAGATAAAATTTTCGTTTTTTAAATTTATAAGATATACTCGATGTTTTATCGCTGGCATTCGCCAACACAAAAAATGGGTCTAGAAAAGTTAATCAAACCTACAATACCACAATCCCATATTTAGGAGAGGAGTACTTGCTTTATGCTCTGTTGGCGTTTGTGGTGCTATTGGTCTTTGTTGCATTGCCTCTTTATATCCTAAAACAAGGTTATTGATGCTTTGGCCTGGACTATATGGCCCAACCTACAGTAGTCTTTCCACTTAAATGAAACAAATATCCAGAAAAAAAGCTCAAATCACCCTCCTTCAATGTTACTAGTATGTTCAACTGTATGCCTTCACCTTTAAATTAATCTCCTACCCTTCCAAACCTACTGAGACTAACACTAATTTCACCAATTAGTGATGAGTGAAGGGCTAGCCCTTACTCTTTTTTGGTGGAGGAAGAACTGTTGTAGGAATCTGTGCAAGCTGGCTTGAAGGGGTGGGGTCCACAATTGTCATGGGTAGCCCAGACAATATGTGACCGTCTACAGGAAAATCGGGCACAACGCGGCGTGCGTAAATATCGAGAAAAGATCGATCGATTTCTTAAAAATGTATTGTTTCAAGCCGACGGAAGGGAACTGTTAGGTCTATTATAGTGGGAACGACTTAAGCTACGACGATAAAACTTAGAGAGCTCAATATCTGGACGCCGACAACTCTGTAAGTGCAAAAAAAAATTTTTTTTCGAAGGGTGCCGCGTTGTGCCCGGTTTTCCTGTAGACGGTCACATATACATAACTTATTTTTATTGGACTAGCTTGCTCATCATCAGTGTGTAAGGGCACTACAAGGTATGTACTATGTTATTATTATTATGTCTTAGACAAGTATCATTGTCCCGTGACGTTCAAAGTTTTCAATGAGAACACACATATTGTGGCGGTCAGAACAACTGGCAATGTGTATGCTTATGAGGTGAGTCAGCAATAAATGTGTGTGTGGACATATGTCTGTTTTTGTTTGTGACCCTTACGTTTTTGTGTTCGCTTGGTGGTCGTACCTGTCCCATACACAATCCTTTGATTTATCGATTCTTACTCATATCCAAGAAAATTTCATTTTACCACTTTCTGAAAAGTCCTGAATGATCATATTTAATATTATAGCTACACTAGTCTTAGTTTAATAACTGCGAGTACCATACGGTACCCTTCATCTGGTTACAAAGTGAAATATTGCATATGAATGTGACTGATAGCCTGGAGTGGTGTTTTGCTTTAACATGTTTATTCAAAGTTATTATGACAACCGTGAGTGAGCACTGACGACACAGCTAGGCAAATCCCTTGATGAACCTGTGGTAATACCCCACCACTCTCCCAAAACCAATATGATGTCCCAGGTAGCACAAATACCTCATCCCAAATTAACATTTCTTACGCTCCCAGCTTTGCCTAAACACTTCACCACTTTCAGATATCACTTAGATGCTGCTCCCACGACGCACTGTAAACAAAGACATCGTCAACGTAATACTTGCAGCACTTCCTTATTCGCCTCAAAATCTCCTGTAACGCCGCCTGGAAGATGGCCGGCGCATTCTTTAGACCAAACAGCATTCTTAAGAACTTAAACTTTCCAAACGGACAGCTGAACATTGTCAGCTCCGCACTCTCACCATCCATGACGATTTGGTGAAACCCTGAAGCTTAGTCAAGTTTGGAAATGACTCTGCTGTTTCCCACCTCACCTAAAATCTCTTGTAATGAGAGCAACCAATATCGTCTAAGAGGAGTGATGGCATTCAACTCCTTATAGTCGACACAGACCCATATTGACCCATCAGTCTTTCTAACTGGAATGATCGGGCTCGACCATTCTGATTCACACGGAACTATAATTCCCACACTCACAAGCCTCTCTATTTCCTTCTCTACTACTGATCTGATGTGCATTGGCACCTGTCTGGGAGGAACGTTCACTACCTCACTGCCCTCCTTCACAACCATCTTACACTTGCCCACTTTGCACAATCCTGGCTCATCAGAAAAATATTCATCAACATCTCTCAACTTCTCAGACAACACAACTTCATCATAACCCTTAGCCACTTCAGAAACACAATTTTACTCTTAATCCAGTCCTCCATTTCTTTCTCTTCCTCGGACACAATGCACACACTAAAAGCACTCTCAACTCTCTCCTTGTATTTCTTTGTGTTGTTTATATGCACAACTCTCACTTTGTCTCCCTCTACTCTCTTCACCTTGTAGGTTACTCTAGAAATTCTCTCAACAACCCTGAAAGGACCTTCTCAAGACGTTTTAAACTCACTCATCAACCCTGGCACTCTCACCAACACTAATTCTTCAACAACAACTAATTCTCTCTCACTCTTATTCTTGTCATACACTATCGCTCTCTTCTCTTTTACATTCTTCTCTTTTGCCATTGCCAACTCATGCAACAGCCTAAGTTTCTCCTGCAATGAGACAACCCACCTACTGACATCTACCTCCTTATACACCTCATCCACCCACAACAAGTCAAGCGGATTTCTCATCTGCCGTCCATAAACCAACTCGTGCAGCGAAAAGCCTGTAGAGCTACACACAGCTTGCCGAATGGCGAACAGAGCTAGAGGAAGAAACTTACTATTGTCCACAGCCTTTGACAGCATGTGTTTGAGTGTCCCATGGAGTCGCTCGACCACTCCATTGCTCTGTGGCCTATACGAAGAAGTGTGAATAATGTCCACCCTAACAGCTCACATAACTACTTCACTACCTTGCCCAAGAAGACTGAACCCCGATCCAAAAGCATCCTGCAAGGAATCCCCATCCTGTAGATGGAGATCAAGCCATCTGCCACTTTGGAAAACGAGACGTCCTCATTGGCACAGCTTCTAGCCAACGCGAGGCCATACAGATATAGATAAGCACAAAGCGTACTCCCCCTTTCCCTTGCTCAGCAGCCCAACAATGTCAACAGAGACGAATTCAAATGGTTCGCTGATGACAGGCCTCTCAACCATCTTAACATCTCTGTTCCCGACTTGTTCAGCCACAAACACCTGTCACAGGACTGAACATACTCACAAACACCTGTCACAGGACTGAACATACTCACAAACACCTGTCACAGGACTGAACATACTCACAAACACCTGTCACAGGACTGAACATACTCACAAACACCTGTCACAGGACTGAACATACTCACAAACACCTGTCACAGGACTGAACATACTCACAAACACCTGTCACAGGACTGAACATACTCACAAACACCTGTCACAGGACTGAACATACTCACAAACACCTGTCACAGGACTGAACATACTCACAAACACCTGTCACAGGACTGAACATACTCACAAACATCCTTGCCTAGGCCAGGCCAAGAGAACCTGGCGTTCAGCATCTTTCTCATTGCCCTTACGCCAACATGACCTGTATAGTCGTGGGCCAACTCTAAACCTTTCATTCTCTTACACTGAGGCAACATAAGTCGTCTGACTGCTTCTCCCAACTCATCTTCCACACTGTGGAAAACCCGGCCGACCAAATGAAACCATTCTCCTCTTTGTCTGCCATCTTCCTACAAGACTCCAAGGACTCATCACCCAACACTTCACTCCTAAGCTCATCTACTCCTGCCTCATCCAAAACCGAAGGACTACCCAACGACCTAAGAACATCTTCTTTTGTACTCCTCGACTCAACAACCGCATCACCCTTCCTCTCAACACACAACTCTGTCGATGGCACCACTACCTCTGGTCCAACGTCACTGTCTCGCTCCACAGCAGCCATTTCTGCTGCTTTCTCCCTCTTGACACAGTCTCTGGTCACCGCACCAACTGCTGCTGCACTTGCCTCCTCATGGCTTGTTACGGCCACGGTTGGCTCCTCAACACTCACCTCCTCAACACTCACCTTCGTGAGTGGATGTATGCCTGGAGTATCACCAGGATGCTTGAGTGAAACTGCGCTCTTACACGCTGCTTCTACCCCATACATCAAGAGGTTGTCTGTCTGTTCCTGGGAACAGCAAACAAAACTTGGCCATTGGGTCTATTAACTCCCAACACCGCCCTCATGGGGAAACACTTTCCCAATACAAAACACTCTATCACTGCAATACGATGAAGCTCTGGAACTCCTGAAGCCATCCTTAGCATCTTCCTTACCTCTAAAATCTGGTCTTCACACACCAGCTCTTCAGGCACAACTGTAATGTCAGCACCCGAGTCTGGGATGAAACGGCAAGGAACACCGTTCACCATACCTTCACCTGCCAACAACTCCTTCTGAACTACTACACTACCAGCACTCTTCGCCTTCGCTGATCTGGAACTCTGACTTTTTCCTGAACCCTCTCTCTGACCAGTCTGCTCCTTCTGCCTCATCTGCCAATTAGGGTAGTCGGGCATCTTATGTCCACTCTGGTTACATGAGAAACACACAAGTCTAGAGCTACTACTATCACTACTGGTACGGCATTCAAAAGCCCTGTGGCCAAAACTCTTGGCACTTGTAACATCTCAGAGAACTGTAGTGGGAATCTCTCCTCGGGCCTCCTGACCAGTCCCTCGGTTTAGAGTTGGTGGCCTTCAAAGTGGATGCCACCTCTTCAAAGTCAGTATAGGAAGAGACTTTGTGGCTGTCCAGCTCTGACAACGACAACCCATGGCGGTATACACTCACACCCAAGAACAACAGCAAATCTTTCTTGGACTTTGTCGTGCTATCTATAGTGGGGCGGCATGCCGAAACTATCATGCATTTTGTGATAAAAGTACCAAATTTGGCATACATGTAGACTATTATATCACCAAAATTGAGGATATTGGGCCACCACAATTTTCGCGCCCAACATTGAATAAAATGGCCGCTACCGATGAATAAGCAAAATTCTCCTCACAGATATGCGATACTTTGTTTTGGAGTTGAGAATAGCAATCAGAATGATGAAACACACTATAAAACAATGAGAATAACTATTAGTTTGTATATGTACAAGCTGGAAGAATTTATTAGTCCTGCGAACATTCTCCTTTACATGCACACAGAGCCGTACATTCAAGTTCAGCTTTCTTGCACTTGCAGCGTGTCAAACAACCCTTCTTGCATTTGCATGATAGCAGTTTATAGCAGGCTTTGGAAGCTTCAGGTAACATTGTCCATATTGGTTCATAAAGACCATCCTCTGTTTTAGTCCAGCCCCAGCTTGTTGGGGAAGGCAGTGAAGGAGTTGTTAGCAGTGTTTGACCCCAAACATGACCTACCTGGTAGAATGCTCTCTTCACATGTTGTTCTAGTGCTGCCTTGGTCGGTGGAATCTGCTTCACGTTTGACTTTCTTGCAAAGAGCTTTCACCTGGCCTCATTAATGTCTGTGCACATGTTGGTCCTGTCATATATCAAGATAACAAACCTCTAGATTGAATGCAAAACATCTTCTGGTATTTCACTTGGTGCACAAGACAATTGTAGTAGAGCATCTGTGAGTTCTGGATACACCTTCCAGATATTCCAGGCAGTCTTCTTTCCATGACCAACAAAGCTGGACACAGTGTCACAACCAGTGAGTGTGTGGTGTGGGGAATTGTCTGGGAAGGACAGTCACTGGTGGAGGAGACAAACCTGTGATAGGCTGCCACCAGAGTATCACTGAACTACTGAACCTCACACAAGCCTGTCCAAAGGCGTCCCTTAACACTATCAGTGCTGCTTTTCAAAACAGAGCAAAGACTGTCTCAGGTTAAGTGTTATTCAAAGCTCATAAAATGTGACACTCCTTAGCACATGCACAGACAGGCCTTTTATAGGCAATCTACCTGCACATGCTCAAAGGTGATATAAAACCTGCTGAGTAATGGTGATGGATAAATGGAGTAAGTGATAATTAGCTAGTTCAGAAAACACAATACTAACACATGCCAATGGTCTAATGTACGTACAACAGTGTCAATGTCACGATTATTGAATAATGTGGTGAGGCTTCACCACATGTGGAACATTGGGAGTGCCTGTGTCTTCTCTGGTCCAAGGATACTTGCTATTGTGTGTACCGCCAGGTACCTCAAATTCTTGCCAGTTCCAAATTTTAGCCAGAGTTCATCTTCTGGACCTAGATTTTGTGCTATATGTACAGCCAGCACCACAACATCTGTGTCCACAGTACAGACAATTATCTTGTGATGATTGTGATGTGCTGCATGGGCTACATGCAACATCATGCGGCTATCAGCTTCTTCCTGGCTGCACGGCGAGAGAGAGTCGATATCATCAATAGGAGGATTGCTCAGAACTGATTCTCCCTTAGTAATAACAAGCTGCTTGTCCTCTTGGTTGAACAACTCAAACAGAGCATCAGACAAGAAGTCAAACAATTCAGTCTTGTTACTATCCACACGAAGGAAGTTTTTCCAGTTTCCTGGTATGGTTGCTCCAACCACTACACGTCTTCTCACTCCCTTCCCATGCTTCGCTCTGGCTGTCCCTTTCAGGGAATCTTCTTTGTAGCGATCCCACACTAAGTCCACACGTGATACATTGAGAATTTGTGAGCAAATGTATGGGATAAAGATCTGGCTGGCATATTCTTTGAAGTTCTTAGCAGATTCAGGTTTTAGCATCTGGACAATGGCTGCCCCATCAAGAACTAAACTGCTTGCTGCAGGAGCTTCAGATTGAGCCTCAGAGAGATCATTGAAGCATGTGAGGAGGTCACTTTTGGTACCTAAGTAGAGGTCTTTTCCATCAGAGAGTGATGGAGGGCATGCCTGATTCTCGTGACAAAAAAACTCCTCGGATTTCCCTCTCTAGTCTGGCACCCGATGTAGAGCCGCAAAAAGAGTCCCATGTCAGATTTTAGTGAGGCCATCTGCTGCTTCTCTTTGCTCACAGTTTTTTGGCAGAGCTAGTGAACACCTTCATCTTATTGCGATGAATGACATCGTCAATGGATTTCGATCTCTCTACAAGACATTCTTTAGTGAAACCTTTGAATTTATCTTGGCCAATCTTTTTCACATTCTGAACAGTCTTCACTGCTGTAAGATCTGCAATCTCCTTCGTATCAAGTACGAGTAGATCTGTGCTTTCTTCTTCAAAGGGGTTACCAAGGTCTTCAAATGCACTGACAAGAGAACGCACATCCTTAGCAAATGAAGCCTGGACACTTGATGTTTGGTCGTGATGACGTGTGTCCACTTTTCTCCCCCCAGTGATGGTGTTCATCATGGAACTCTTCTATTACCCTGGCAACTTCTGGTCCTGATACCATCCAACGCCGAAGAGCTCTCGGATTGTCAGTGAGACCAACAGCTCCTCCATCTCCTTTGATATAGGCATTGTTTTGCTCGTGTGCCTGATCTATGGTGATAGTAGAGAACACCCGTTTTGTCTTTTGTACAGTGAAGTTACCAGCATTGAAATTCTTGGCCACTTCAGGGTGCTTTGTTGGTAGTTCAGCCATGTCTCTGAGATGAACAGGGATCCACCGAGCATAGTTGGTGTGATCTAGAGCATGAAACCAGGGTGCAAGTTCAGTTAGGGCATCAAGATACATTGTGAAGGATGACTGCCGCAGAGAACGCACATAGACCAGTAAGCACAATTCTAAATCTATCACAATTTCCCAGTACTGAAATTGGGGGAAGATTTGATTCCTCTGGTTGCACCACTCCTTGAACTCCACAATGCCCTGTGCATCTCCTGCTTCACAGTAACGATCATAAGCACGATGTTTGAGGATGTATAATGCAGCAACAGTAACTTGATGGGCTCTTCTTGTACGAGCAACATGTGCAGCTTGTAAGAAAGAGTCGGCTGTTCCTTGAGTTGTGATGCCTGCTTGTACTAGTGCTTGCACCCACCCACTTCCTTTCAACCAGTCCCCAAGAGTTTTCAGAGCTGCCATCTCAATGTGGAGACTAAGGTTGGGCGATATTGGGGTATATTGTATCACGATATTTTGGCAGGACAATATTGTGATATGACTATATATTGAATATTTTTATATTATTAATTATTTAGGAAAAAATTAACAGCAAGAATTTTTAATGATGATAACATCTAATGACAGCTAAACTGTGAATGATGAGGGGAAAAAATTATAAAAAAAAAGATCATTGAAATTTTGAATGATGGGGGGGGGGGAAAAAAAGAAATTACTGAAACTTTGAAGGATGGGAAAAAGAAAATATTGAAACTTTGAAGGATGGGAAAAGAAATTATTGAAACTTTGAATTATGAGAAAAAAATGGAGAAGTATGGGTCCAATTACAAGTTTTTCGAAAGAAAGGTTAGCATCTCAACCTTGTCTGGCTTCAAATCCGTTCATACCTCTGTACTCTATCCACTGACTCTGCAAGTGACAGTTGATCAGCAGGCCTCTTCCTTAAAGTTGACGCTCCTAGTGTTGCTAGCGATTCTTTCATCATAGCCTCCTTTAAATGCAAGTGAAGATTGCTATGGGTAGTGCGCAAATGTGCAAGCAAGTTACTAGTGTTCCCATTCTCGGTTGACACTCTTCGATAACAAGTGCGACAATTGCAGTCTCCTTCTGAAACTCTCCATCCTTTTTCTCCAAGCCAAAATAGTTCCACACTTGACTCTTGCTTCCAGGCTTCTTGTGTAGCTCCGGTACTCTCGTCGCAGGGTCTGCCATACTTACTTCTTGCAAGAGAATAAAAATACAGCTGCTCGACTATTACGTGCGCGTCATTTCCCGCGCAATATAAGCGCGCAGGTAAGTTTCGGCGGTTTTTCTAGATTTTCAATATTTCAATATTGCTAGCCAACACGATACCGCCAGACGGTTATTGACAGATACCGCGATCATGACTATATACCGGTATATCGCCCAACCTTAGTGGAGACCACCAAACATGATCACAAACTTATTCTCTCCATACTCCTCGGGCCACTTCCACTGTATTTGCTTCGCTAAGGCATATAGTGGCTGATCAAATGTGACTACTGGTGTCTGCCCGGGATTCAGATGTTCTACCACATTGTTGATCACATCCATGGAGTGCTTGATCATTGCCACTGTGTGAGCACTTTCAAGAAACAATGGGAGAAGGGATGAGGGGCAGATCACACGATCTTCTGTTGGCTGCTGACTAGCATGATAGGCCCAAGATGTATCTTCCAAAGTCTCAGTTTCACTCTCCACGACAAACCTCACATGATCAAGCCAGAGATATTCTTTCTCAACATGCTGCTTGAAAGTGTCCCTGCTCAGGGATTTGATGCTAGTGGCTGGGACGGATGATTTCTTGATACTGCCGGTAACAGGGGGGACATCAGTGTAAAAATGTGGCAAGAAATCTGCTGATTTAGAACCAGTGCTCTCAGATCCACCAGCAGTGATATTTCGATTCACTCCTTCACCTTCAAATGTGGGATGCTGGAACAGAGAAATGCCAGTGCCATGAAAAGACTCCTTTGGTGTTGTTGAACTGGGATTGTGATCTATGTTATCAACAGCAGCAGTTGTAAACACATTGCCATGCAGCTTGGAGGGCAGACAACTTGCTCCCTGCTAAACTGTTCACAAATATTACTTCCCATTTGAGCTGTGAGACGAAGAATTCGATCATAAGAGACACTCAAGCCGAGGTGGAAAAGCCTGACTACCAATTCCCTCTTTCGTGTCTGAACATGCAACATCAATCCTATATATGTGGGGACTGGTGTCTCTTGGGCAATTCTATGTCTCAAAGTAATGGTGTCCTGTTCTCTTCTATGCTTAGCACTGTTGAACTTCAACAGCTGGGCAATAGATAGAGCAGCAGCATGTGTAGTGTCTTCACTCTGGTCCTTGATACTGGGACCTTCCAGTATCATGTTTACTAGGGCAAGTAAAAGAGAGGGTACAGAAGACTTTTGACATCCTGCTGGGAAACCAGTGAAGGTTTTAGCTTCCCCAAATATATTTCTATGCACAATCTGTGCTGCACATGCAAGGTGAACTGCATCACTATCACTGTCGAGTTCAGGCTTTGGCCAAAGCAGCACCGATGTCTTCCTCAAATACCAACAGAATGTCTCGCCCTTTCTTCTGAGCCCGCATATCTGGAAACTGAACTAGTAGTCGTTGTTTGAGTCGTGTGGTATGTACTCCCACATCCAATTTCAATCCAAGCTGCTCCATTCTAGAGTTGTACAGCAATGCAAGATCGCTAAGCTTGAACACTGGCGCTGTCTCTCTATCTAAGCGTGCTTCCTCAATGTACATGACCAACTCTGCAAAGACAATACCTGATAGTGTTTCTTTTTTATCTGTACCCTTTCGTCCTTCAGCCTTAGCTTTTCTTGCACGATTGTACAAACCCACTAAGCATCTGGTGTGATACTTGGCATCTAGGGCCACCATATCCCCAGGGCTGAGTTTGGCTAGCAATTCAGTGTCCTCAAGAAGCAAAGCACAGGCCCGCACTCGCCCATCAATCTGGAATGTGGCTGCTTCATGGAAACCAACTGAGCCAGAAGACTTCCCACAAAAAAAAACATGTTACTTCTTGGGTATTAATTTCAATACTTTGCGACCTTCTACGCTTGCATGGAGTAGAGACATCACTATCTACACTCTCTGTGCTTGTTGCTAATGCCCTCTTAGTAACTTTGTGTTGTTGTACTTGAGTCTACATGATTGGTGGTATTGAGCATTATTTGCCACCATTGCAGCTTCAATTCCATGCCCTTCATCTAGTCTCTCTAGCGGACATGTTAGTGGTTCTCCCTTGGGCTCTTGGCATATTATGCAGAGATTCCAGTCAGTTTCAATTGGATGCTGGATGGTAGTAGTTGATGGGGCTGGAATCCCAGAGTCAACCAGTTTGAAGGTTTTCGACATAGCTAGTCAACTAGACATACATTATTTTCATAAAATGGTGTTTCTTATTACCCTTTTCAAACTTACCAGGCCTCAAGAGGATGGCACTCATTTCAGCACATGGTTCAGCTGTCACATGACCTTTGGCCTTTGTAACTTTTATGACCTTTTCATAACCCCTGCAGTTTCTGTCGTTTTTGGGCTCTACCAAGGAACTACACTACTATTATTATTATAGTGTAATTAAAGATGCCCACCCAAGGCGAAAATTGCAAAAAATTTAATGGCCCAATATCCAAACCTGTGTATAATGTATTAATAAGTTATAGTTAAAGCATGAGCGCTTAGTTTCTAGTCGATTTATTGCACGACAGCCCGAGGGCCGTAGGCCCGAGGACTGAGTGCGATAAATGTACTAGGCACTAAGCGCTCATGCTTTAACTAGTTTAAATACCGGGCAAGTGTTATTGCACACTTGCCAAGTTATTACACCTGACAACAATATAGCAACGGTATTTAAATATGTATACCAAATTTGGTGCTTTTATCAACTAATGCACAATTGTTACTGCTTTTGAAGCAGTGCTGCCCCACTACTATTCTAACCAACAGAGACTTCAAATGTTGATACCTCTCCAGCCTGTCCATGCTTCTGGTATCACCTTCATAATCGTAAAACCTCTCCAGCCTGTCCATGCTTCTGGTATCACCTTCATAATCGTAAACATTTTTATCTGCAGACCTTCTCTAGTAACCTCAACTTGATCTTATCATAGGTACAATCTTCCTCCTCTTGCTAATCATCAATCAACTCTCTAGCCCTCGGCGTAAGCTTCGAAAACAAAATCCTGTTACCTCGTCTTGCTGACTTTTAAATCACGCAAGTCCACCTCCATGTTCCTTATATATTTGTCCATGTGTGCCCCATCACGGTAGGACGGACAGTCTCTCACTTCACGGTTGGTGTCTCTAGTCATCAAGGAAGATAAAGCAAGCAACTGCCTAAGCCTCCTCAACTCACTTCTCAACACTTCGGCATCCTCATCACCAAAATCCTCTTCTTAGCCCACTGATTCTTCCTCAACCACTGATCTATCTCTTCTCCTACTACTCGCACTCTCCCGCCTACTTTGACCACTAGCGCCCTCACTCCTACAATCAATATGTCCACTACAGGAACTGCATATTTCTCCCACCCCTAGGATCCTCTCTTGTGTCTCTCTCATCACCCTCAGTAATACCACCTGCATCTTCCCTGCCCGACATTTCTACTACTATTACTTCACTATCTCTGACAACACTGGTATCTCTACTAGTGCTTGCACGGACAGTGCTAGCACTACTATGCTCGCGGGCTGAAACAATACTACCAGACTCACCAGAATCTAATTCCTCCCTACTAGGGCCCAAATTGCTGCTGCTTCACCGATAGGCATTGATGATGGTACTCCCCGAATCCGTCGACAGCAACGACCCTGACCTCGTGACCACCGGTTCCTTCTTGACCTCTCTCTGTTTCTTACAAGCCTGATGCAATTTCTCTCTCCCGTCCATCCACACAGGTAACCAAACACGAGGAGACTTTGAGTGCCTGCAAAGAGCACACAACAAATGATAACACGTAATAACGGATAACACACGACTTCACTCACGAAAATACACAACATAACACTAAAGTTTATAGCCAACTTCGATGACGAGGCACGGTCGTTTCTCCCCTGTCACTTGTTAATGTGATGAAGAGCACCGCTGCCACCATCGCCATGGAGGACCAGAGTTTAACGTCACTAGCTCCACGGGTGAGGAAGGTAGTATGGCTGCCGAGTGGTGACGGGAGGAGTCTCTCGCTCGGTCGTACCAGGTGTCCTAAGGGTACACTGCCACCAGTCCTGAGTCACTTTCACTGACAGGCTTAGCAAGTCAAAGCAGGGTAGCTAATCCTCTGCCAAACTCTCCCACCCGACAGGTCAAGAATTAAGTTCAGTTAAAAGCTGACTGTGAACAAAGGCAACCTCAGACAAGCGGTGGTTCAGTGATATATCATTACTAGCGCATGCCCAAGCTCAACATTGAATAAATGCACACAAACTAGCTAACTATTATAGAACTCAATACACACACTACTGTTCTCCATCTATCTATCTCTTTCTTCTTCTCTTTGCTTCTTCTCCCTCTCCTTCTTATTCTTCTTGGAGACCGGACTTGTAGATACCTACTATTCACTTGCTTGCTATCAGCAACAAAGACAAGTTTTGATTCAATTATTTCAACTGAGCAACAACAAATGACATGAGCGAACTATGTCTAAAAAGAATGATCACGTGAGGTGGGTGTGTCTGTGGTATAGTGAGGTGAAAGTTCACTACAACTTCGAAGACTCACAACTACCACTGATTGATTGACTGCCACCAATTTATGACTACTACATAAGTATGCACACAACATAAATAAAGAAAAGAAAGAAAGGAAACTTTTTCACCATAGTTCCCTTTAAATATATGCGAAATAATTCTTTTAATCTGAGAAATGATTTCACTCAAAAAGCACCCTGACACCTACTAAAGTTTATTTTAATGGCTACTTTGTATGGAACTAAATCTAACAACTCTCACAGATCAATTTTAACCTGGCTCCTGCAATGGTAGATACAGCGCAGTTGCCCAGCATGCCTTTTTGTTAATTTAGAAGCTACAACTGGGGTAAAAAAGAAAATAGTTGGATTCAAGTATACAATTAGATAAATGTGCAAGCATTCTGAGCAGTACCAAAATAGGAAGTTGGAATGTACAAGTCTATTAATGATCACACTAGAGGTGGTCAATATACCGGTATCATAGTTGCACCGCGATACAGGGCACGGTATTGAAACCGGTACTTTCGGTATTGCTAAACCGATTATTTGGATCATAGCCCGCGAACTGGTAAAGATCGATAGAAGCGTTGTCTGAATAACACGCGGAAACTTACCGTATTCTATTCCGCACTTCATTTTACGAACGATGGCTACTTCTTGTGGATCTTCAGCTAGCAGCGAATCACCTTCATCTCCGTCGACATCGCAGCCATTTCAAATCATGGATAAGCCCGGTGGGAAAAGCGTACTGTGGGAATATTTCAGGCTAGAAAAAGGGAGGAACGGGCGACCAGTCGAAGTCAATGTAGCCATTTGCCGGTCATGCTTTCAACGGGTAGCGGCGAAAAACGGCAATACTTCTAACTTGTTAACTCACCTGAGGACTCACCATCCTTCGCTTCATGTGCAGGTTCTTAGATCCAAGGTTTAAGGTGAAGTATTTAGATGAAAATGAGGTTGAGCACGTGAAACTTAAGCTCCAAAGTCTTTTGATGGCTGCTCCTTCTGAATCTACTGCATCAAGTAACAGTGAGTGTAGTGTACTAAACTGCAATGATAGTGAATCTCCAGCCCCCCCACCTGCAAAGAAACGGAATTTAGGAACTTTATTTAAAGATAATGAAGAAAAAAGTGACAGAAATTTGGAGACTGCATGTTCTTCAATTTCTAAAGAGGAAGAACTACTGATGCAACTTCAGGCTTACATTAGTATTCCGAGGTTGGATTTTGAAGAAAACCCACTTGAATGGTGGAAGATTCATAGTTCAAACTATCCTCTTTTGGCAGCTTTTGCCAAACGATTTCTCTCGGTCTGTGCAACAAGCTCCCCATCCGAACGTTTATTTAGTTCATCGGGAAACATTGTGTCACCTAGTTCGGACAAAGTAAATATGTTAACTTTTCTTTCCAAAAACCTCGATTAATTTTTTTTGTATAACCATGTCATCATTTTTTCAATATTTAGTTACATTGGAATTCAATAAATTCAATATATTGAAGTTCAATAATTCCTAACATTGACCACCTCTAGATCACACTATAATACTACGTTGACAATAAAGAACAAAGAGTTAATTTTATATATTCCAGAATAATTACGTTTCTCTGAAAAATTAAAATCATCATATTATATTAGCAAGTGCCCCACCACACCACGGTCATCATCTGACAATGATTCAACAACCCTTTTACAGTTGATGCATTATCAACCCTTTACTGACAATGCTTACCAACCCTTTACTGACAAAACTTTACTAACCCTTATACAATGCTTTGCCGACCATTTCTGATGATACTCTACCAACCCCGGCTCAGCTAATGTATTTATGAAGAGTACACACACCGTTGTTGTCACTTTACTTTTCTTGACCCATGTACATGGTATATTCATGAGTGTGCACACCACCATCATCTGTACTGTTGATCCTTTACCAACTCGGATCAGCTTTATTCACGAATACACACACCACCGTCATCTGAACCAAACCCTTTACTGACGACCCTTACTGGCAATTCTTTACCAACACTTTACTGACAATACTTTACCAACCTGGTTCAGGTTATACAAAGAACGAAGCCATTCTTTATTGGCTAAAAATAAACTAAATATTTTTCTTTTCTTTTTTCTGTGGGATTAAATATTGTGTCTGGAAGTCCCAGTGCAATGGTATCCCTTATGGTTACCGTAATGCACAGCCTTCTAGAGTACTAATATGCCTCAGGATATCTAGGTATATGGCTTGTTAGTTATATTATGTACTGAACAGGGCATAATACCTGTTACCACATAGGAAATACATGTGGCTTAAGGCAATAGTTTCCCATATCACCTGTGTTCTGAGTCATTATGTTGGGTTATAACATCCCCCAGGTTTGTTCATTGCACAAGAAACTCATTACGATGGTATTCACACATGATCAGTACATAATAAATTTGTTATTCATTGGATACCACAAAATATCTCTTGCCTAATTGGCCGGATTTACACTTTGCCTGCGGCACTCATGTAAATACTAAGCCAACAGACTCATAATATTATCCTGTATCAAAAGAATTATATACAATTATATTAGACAAGTAAGCCATGCCACATTAAAGACTCTACCATTCATGTTTATTTGAAGGGGAAAAAACTTTTTGAAAACTATTTACTGCAATTAACAATTGAAAATTATATATATAGCAATTAATCTAGTGTGATATCATTGTTGTTCTGGTGGTGGTGTCTTTTATGTACTTTGGGTGATATAATGTCAGGCTATAGAAAGATTGAATTTAAAAACTCACAATATGAGGGACCTTCTGACTGATGAAACATTTACTCGAGGTGACCTCATCACCCTTCAAGATCCAGAGCATCCTGAGACATGGGATGTATCTACCTTCTACCACATCAAGAACATGTCTGATGGTAATAGCACCTAATATTTGCCAATTTATTTTACAGATGGTTAAGCGTTTTATTTAATGTATACAATCATTACATATGTCATATTTAACCTACTGTGTTCCTGGTAATTTGTGGTATGTGTATGTATGTGTTTTATGCACAGATATAAGTTGCTAATTTTATTAAATATACGCTCAATTAACAATTAATCATTTACTTAATTAACCCTTTCACTGCTGTAACCGCCATACAGTGGTTTGACCTATTGCTTCTGTAAAATAGTTGTTTATTCTCACCTGCGTTACCTCACTCGAATGCTGTAGCCTCAAAAAATAAGCTATTTAGCTTGTCAGTGATTTTCAAACTCCTTGTGGTGGTATTTCTAAAAGCACAGCGCTAACATTGAGGTAGCTTAAGTCCAAGTTTTGACTTACTTCAAAATGGCATCGGGCGGTCGATTGTTGAGGTAGTAGACCTGGATTAACAGCAACCTCGGCATTATAGATGGTGGATCTAGAAAACCAGAAGGTGCAGAAGATGTTTATTGCCTACAGAAGCTATTCAACAACAAAGAGAGAGAGAGAGTTGCTCTGTGAAGGAATCCAGGCGTTTAGCTACAGTAACATAATAACCCAACGTGATGACTCAGAACACAGGTGATCTGGAAAACATTGCCTTAAGCCACATCCTGTTGACTTTAATGCATTTCCTATGTGGCAACAGGTATTAGGCCCTGTTCAGTGTTCATAGTCATCATATTGGGTTATTACGTCCCGTACAAGTGTTCATTGCATAAGAAACTTGTTACTATGGTATTCACACATGAGAGGTGTATAATACATGTATTATTTATTGGATACCTCAGAATATCACTCGTCTGATTGGCCATATTTATGCCTGTGCCTGTGACACTCATGTAAATACTAAGCCCTAAGCCAACAGACTCGTGATATTCTCCTGTATGAAATGAATAATGTATATGTATTTGGTTCTCACTTAATTAATGATGTGAAAAATTATAAGGGACTTGAGTGACTGATGAAGAACTCTTACTGAAGAAAGAAAAAAACAAAAACAAAAACAGTTGATTGCTTCAATCTAATGATGTATTGTTAAGTAACATATTAATTGACCTTTATCTTGTAAAAAGTCTATTGGAATTCAGTGTAGCTGAGCTAACTCTCTTGCCATCACTGCACTATTGAGCACATCACTAATTATTTAAATTATTTGATTGATAGGTAAAGAGGAGGACAAACCAACATCTACCTTGAGACAGATGAATCCAGAAACTAAAGCAACTTTGGAGGCACTTGAGGTGAAATTATATTGTTGGTGTGTGTGTGTATATATATAATACTTATTACATGAGTCAGAGTGTGATATGAGGAAATATTTCATGAACAGGCTAGTTTATTTTCCTGGGCCAGAGGCGAGTGAAAATAAAGCCTGAGAGTGAAATATCTTGCCATAACACTCTGACAAGTGTAATAAGTGGTTTATTCCACACTAGATATCTTCACTAAGCAGTTGCTAAAATAACAGCTGGGAGTTTGGTGTACCCCTGGTCCCAGTACAAACTACAAGTGAAGATATCTAGGGTAGAATAAACAACTTATTACACTCATCAGAGTGATATGGCTAGATATTTGGTATAATTGACATTTCCATATACTTAACAGCGTACTTCACATGTAATTAAATCTTGCAGCTGCTTTTAGCTGCGACTAACAAAAATTGGCATGAGTTCTTTTTTTGCTTTTGTAACATGATCTCACAGCCAGGCTTGTTGGAGTTCTTGGCTACTCTGCAGGACATAGTGGTAAACTTTCAGCCAGAAGTAAGCTATAGACTGCATGCAATTGTCTCAAAGGTATTCTGGTTTTCTTTGCTGCTAGTTTTAAACCTCATACATTCCCCGTTTATTGTATTTCATGAATAAGAGAGAGAATAAATAGTAGCTTGTCTTTTGGCATGCTTGGGATCTTTTAAGTTGTTTTGACATTTGAAGTTTGGTATACACATAGAGTAAGGGTCACTAAGACTAATTCTGCAAAAAAAAAAAAAAAAAATTGGAGAAAGAAAACATTTTTCTAATGACTTACTTTAAGAGCCCATATCTCAATTTCAATTTTTGCACCGTAAGGTCCCTTTTCCAAGACCTGCTCACATATATATAGCAATATTGTGGAGCTGATGTCATAGATATAACTTGAATGAACTCATTCCTCAGAACTGGTTGGGTGTATAGCCACATTGGAAAGCTTAACTTCACATGGTGGCAAAATTTCTCATTCCAAGTTGTTCCTGTTAATGATGTCAAGCACTCCATCACATACATTAGATTGTATGTTCAGAAACAACTATAAATATAGTAGTGCCCATTTTTTTAATTATACCTGATGCTTGTGTATCTAAGACAGTCCTTAAAAGGGGCCACATCATATACACACTTTTTGTAAATCAGCACTAAGAGTCTTGCTCACTTTCTAGCTTGCCGAAACTTATGTCATCAGCTTGGTATTTATTTATGGTTGCTGTTGTTGTCATTATTACAGAAGCATAAACCTCATCAATCTGAGCTGCAGAAGGTAGAAGTCACAGAAAAGGACAAGATTCCACACAAAAAGGTATTGACTCAAAATTAATATTCCTGAAGTGTGCTAGCATGTGTTGGACTATGGATGGTGTGTGTGGAATAGTTGATTGCTTACAATAATATTACTGAAGTGTGCTAGCATGTGTTGGACTATGGATGGTGTGTGTGGAATAGTTGATTGCTTACAATAATGTTACTGAAGTGTGCTAGCATGTGTTGGACTATGGATGGTGTGTGTGGAATAGTTGATTGCTTACAATAATATTCCTGAAGTGTGCTAGCATGTGTTGGACTATGGATGGTGCGTGTGGAATAGTTGATTGCTTACAATAATATTCCTGAAGTGAGCTAGCATGTGTTGGACTATGGATGGTGTGTGTGGAATAGTTGATTGCTTACAATA
>WLWD01002963.1_pt1 | contig 39212 bp, 30 predicted proteins | sample 6712731 | NCBI WGS metagenome assembly WLWD01 (sample SAMN12718690, study PRJNA576275) | sponge metagenome | isolation source: marine sponge | host: Mycale hentscheli | place: New Zealand: South Island, Marlborough, Capsize Point | collected 2014-11-01
TGTCTTTTTGTAGAGGGAGAGTTTTGGTGCTGTGTAATGTATGCATAGGCGTATTTATATTGTAGGCTGGTAAGGGATACCAGACTTATCAGGTGCATTTATTTGGGCTGGTAAGGTGTGTCAGAGTTGTGAGGTGTATTTGTACTGCAGGTTGGTAATGGTTGCACTGGTAATAAAGTAGGTTCATGTTCTTCAAACCAAGGAATGCAGATACACATGGAGTATTACCATAACCACGCCCTCATTTCAGATGTAAGTGTCATCCTTCATAAAGTCCTATTTAGTGTTACATTCTTGTCATATTTCAGGTCATGTACAACAGTCTTATTGCAGCATGTGGGGATTTCAGTAATATTAGGTGAGTCATTGAACATATGAAGATATCTCCACTGACCTCAAGTGACTGGTACATAGGAGGATTCTAGTATTACTAAAACTATGTTTAAGTTGGGTCAAAACATTTTAGTTATCCAAATCTCACAAGGTATTTTATAGCTGAAACTGAAACTAAAGCCAATATTACAGTATTGTGACTGAATCTTGCAGTGATATACTTGGAGCTATTGAAGAGATATCAACAAGTCATTAGTCAGTTATAGCTGAATTATTACAGTAAGAAGTAAATTAGAGATTATCAAAACTAAACTTCAAATCTGCACTTTCAAATATCTAACAAGCAAGAGCATGATGTTTCATTGGTAGAGAAATTACTAGCAAGTGTTGCTTCTCACATGTACACTTATTAGTTAGTTGGTCAGCAAAACTTGACACTCATTCATTTCACTCAGCTTTGCTAGAATGGATAACAAACAGAAAGTGATAGTTTGACGCTTGTTGATGACTATTAATACACTCTTCTCAAAAAGAACTTATAAAGTACCATATACAAGAAAGTTAAACTGATCACACGTATTGAAGTCCCTAAATCACTCGCTCTGTTTAAGCTTGAAGTACTTGGACACTATTAGTTCCTTTAGTACTACCAAATCACTATAGTGAGGCCTTATAGTGAACATTCTTACGAGCAAATTACCTCTATTCAGTGAACATTGCTTGCCCCAATCATGAACAGTGAGTGCTGCCAACTCTCTGCAGTGGCTGTTTGTTTCCATCACCATGTATGTATGTGTGTGTGTGTGTGTTTCTTCCTCACAGTGTACCCTGCATGTCAGCTATTCTTGCTGCTACTAAACCCATTGGAAATGTGAACAAGTACAACCTTATTGGCCCGTGCTTCAGCAACCTGCCTCCTGGAACTCAGAGAATGTCTAGAACTAGGTAAGGGATATCAGTGTTAGGATTCAGTTAGGTACGAGATGTCAGTTAGGTAAGGGGTGTTGGTTGGGTAAGGGGTGTCTGTTGGGGGTGTTGGTTGGGTAAGGGATATCAGGATTGGGTAAGGTATATCAGGATTGGGTAAGGTATATCAGGATTGGGTAAGGGATATCAGGATTGGGTAAGGGATATTGGTTCACAACCAACTCGGCATTCCCTCAACGGAACCAGACACAGTGGCCAAACTATAGTTTATAAACTATTGACTGTGTTTTTGTGGTACAGAAACCATCATGTGATGTCTCTGCTAGAAGGTGGACATGATGATCTGTTTGGGCCAGATGAATGCATTGACGACCATGTGGAGAGCAAGTACTTTGACAATGAGACAGTAAGTAGACAAGTAGGTGGGCGGATGATGGTTTAGCTTAATAGACAAGATAGACACCACTAACAAGGTAGACACCACTAACAAGGTAGACACCACTAACAAGATAGCAAGACATTATTAACAAGATAGACAGACATTATTAACAAGAAAGACACCACCAGCAAGATAGACACCACTAACAAGATAGCAAGACATTATTAACAAGATAGACACCACTAACAAGATAGCAAGACATTATTAACAAGATAGACACCACCAGCAAGATAGAACCCACTAACAAGATAGCAAGACATTATTAACAAGATAGACACCACCAGCAAGATAGAACCCACTAACAAGATAGCAAGACATTATTAACAAGATAGACACCACCAGCAAGATAGACACCACTAACAAGATAGCAAGACATTATTAACAAGATAGACACCACTAACAAGATAGCAAGACATTATTAACAAGATAGACACCACTAACAAGATAGACACCATAACTAAAAGTACACTACTTATACCATAGTTGCTGTGGTAACAGCCATGAATTAAAAATGTTATTCCCCTGTGTTATTCCCTTCCAATTGCCTGCACAAAAAAATATTTTTGTACCACAAAGAGAGTTTAAATTGCACACACAATAATTTTTCGTCCATAAAATAGAGTGAGATGCACAAAATAATAATGATTGTATAAAGTGATGCATCTTTCTTCTTTTTTTTCTTCTTTTTTTAGCTACAAATGAAAATCTAGTGTGGGCTTTTTGTTTGTTTGTTTGTTTTTACTTGTATGAAGCTTTCTTTGCGAACGGTTACTCCATCCCTGTGTAAGAACTGGCACAATGTATTATTTATTGTAGTATAAAGTCTTGACTTGTGAACTTCACTGGATCATCGCTCAATTACCACTGCTTCTATTAGAATGCGGCAGAAAGGGAATGAAATGCACTTATCTTGCTGTTGGTGTTGGAATGACCATCACTGCATTAACTGACATATTTTCCCACTCAAAACAACAACTCCCTCACTTTTAATTTGATCTTTTACTCTGTTCAAAAAGGTAACTATGGTATAAAATAGTTAAACCATGGCAACCTTGGAATTATTGCTAGACATCCACCCTCTTCCTCGGGCTTTACCCTCAGGATGGGGACCGTTATCAGCAATGATTCCTCGAACCCATGGTTTAACTATTCCATACACTAGCCTAATAGACACCTAACAGTATAAGGTATACACCAGTACAACTACATACATAGTGTTTGTGCTAAATGTGAAATATTTCTCTGTTGTTTTGTTGGGTAGGTTAGGACAGTCATTCATGTTGCATCCTCTACTGTGACTGGAGGATGGAGGGTGTGTACTGACAAGATACATTACAACAGCACTGTAGCTTCTCTCCTGGACATATATCCAGGTCTCATGTAAGTCTTGTATACCCGCCCACTTTCATTTACTACATATGTAACTGGTTTGGGGGAAATTGACCTAAATGCGGCATCTAAAGTTTTCTATTTTTTTCTACCAGTAAGTTGCACGGAGCCTTGGGATGCCGTCCTCTTAATTTTGAAGCTGTAGCACAAGCTGTCTTCGCCCTACGCACTATAATACTTCAGTACTTTTTCCAAAACTTATTATTGCTGATTTGGAAAAAAAAACCCCGCCGCGTTAAGGAATTGCTAAGGCCAGGGGCGTGCCTTGTATCCATATACTATTACTGCGTGTCTCCTGGACACATTGGACTAAACCCGTTGCAGGCAGATTTAAAGAAGTTAAGGGTGGCCGCACATAGCAACGCGCACCGCCTGTAGATCCGGACATTAATTTATTCCCCGCCAATACCCCACCATTCGATAATACGTGAGCAGAAACAATCGCGCAGTAGTAGCAGAAGTATAATTTGCGAAGTTGTGGTGTTTTAATTTAGCTTCTTGTTGTCTCATATTCGTTTATAGCAACTCTCCATACGTCGTCTGAGCTCACGCGGCAAGGTGCACCAGGCTGTCTCTCCTCCAGTAGCTGTTCTCCGGACTCTGCGCACCTGAACTCAAGCGGATGGATCCACCAGGCTCGATTTCTGCGGAGCGAAGACTTCCCAAGATGCGCAGATCTAATACATTCACCTCTGGCTATCTCCAATAAACTGCTCTCTCTTCTGACTCTCTTATTGTTTTATTGATGTTTGTTTACTCTTGATATAGGCGGGCTCTTTTTAGAACCAATACAAACTAATTGAGAAAAAAAATTGCTCGCGTACTCGTAGTACGAGATATGGGGGTGGGGCTATTTCTTAAGAATTGCGAGTGGAATTAAAGTTCCAAATTTTGTAACAGTTTTTCTTGGAATCTAATAATGAGAACGACATAAAAATTTTACACACGGGTAAACCAAAAAAAAATGAACTGCACCACGTAGAGAATTTTTCAATATCTTATAAATAGAAAAAATTGCAAATAAATCATAAAGTAATATTGAAATGGAGAATAACTCTTTGTCTTGCAGTAGAGTATCAGCTCGGCTAGTAGTGCACCAAATTGCAGAGCTCCAACTTACCGCACCGCTCCAAAAAACTGCTACAAAGTTTTATAACCAGGCCCCGATATTTCTTCCAGATTCGCTCTAAAATTAGTGAGCGGCTCCTTCGGCAGGTACTTTGTCCTTGTGTAGTAGTGGAGAAGCCCCTGTAAGTATACAATAGTAGTAATCGTGCATAGCAACCATCAACAAAAAATTGCGTAGGTGGTGTGCGGCCATCCTTAAATAGGCTTATACCATGGTTGCTGCGGTAACACCCATGGATTAAAAGTGATATTTTCCCGGTGATTTTTCCTGGGGCTATGATATTTTCCCGGTGCGGTGTCAAGCGAATTCTTCCGTGTTTCCGGCCCAAAATTAAAATTCAATTGAAGCACGCCAGAAAGTTTACTTTAGCAAGTTTACTTTAGCATTGTAGCTGCCAGCTGTTTTCTCCAGATCTAACTCTACTTGGGCTGCTCAGCAGTAAGCAGTAAAGCAGCTAGCTGTGGTAAATTCCTGTGGTATGAGAGCGGCAGGAGAGTTATATGTGGTAGGGCTGGTCCCATATAGGTGGATATGAGAGAGTAGTAGTAGCAGCAACTATGGTATAAAACAGTTATGCCATGGCAACATCGGGGTTATGGAATATCACATATTCCATAACCCCTCGTTGGCCATGGCATAACTATTACTTAATGTAGGCTTCTCTGAGAAACTATGAGGCTAGACTTGTGTGTGTACGCGGATTATGTAGAATAGTAAGTGAATTAGTTAGCTACATTTCCTCCCCGCTGTTAGTGGAAAGCCCGCCTAAAGATTTCTTAGCAACGCTCTGTACACGAGTCCAACTGGCAGTGTTTCTAGCCTCATAGCGTGAGTTCTAGAGCTCGCCAGAGTTTACAACTGTGCCAAAAGCTAGAGCTAACCGGTGCTTATCCATTTCTGCCATGCTTTACCGGGGATGCTGAAAAAAATTGTTCGCTGCATTAAGGCCAATTTTCCCAAAACCGGTCACATATACATGAAAACTGATTTAAATATCACACCAGCAGGAATTACCATAACTATAGATATTAACCGGAATAACCGTCACCATGACAACAGACATTAGTTGAAACAACTGTCACCATGACAACAGACATTAGTTGGAATAACCGTCACCATGACAGCAGATATTAGTTGAATAACCATCACCGCAACAACAGACATTAGTTGGAATAACTGTCACCATGACAACAGACATTAGTTGGAATAACTGTCACCATGACAACAGACATTAGTTGGAATAACTGTCACCATGACTACAGACACTATGGTATGTCCAAGTTGAGTTGGCTGCAATATAAACTCAAATAACTTTAGAATGGAAGCAGCTATGCATCCGTGGTTTGCACCATTGGAAAGCTCGCACCAAAGCTGTTAAAAATATTCCCTCAGTAAACTTCAAAACCCGGAGGGATAGTGCTATTTCAGAACTCAATATAAAAGTCTATGGGAACACAGCTTTCCCGTTCTACATGCGCCCGAATTTTGTCACGCCGTTCGGTGCAATTGATCACTTGTATTTCAATGAGCTTGTAAACAACGAACTTGTCCCTTCTCCTGTGAGTACTTAGGGTCTTTAGTTGTTGTGTCTAGGATACACGTAAGTCTACTATGCAGGTAGGTTTAATATAGCTGCAGTGTCAGTAATAATGCCAATGTTTAGCAAGCAGAGTGTAATATAGCTGCAGTGTCAGTAATAATGCCAATGTTTAGCAAGCAGAGTGTAATATAGCTGTAGTGTCAGTAATAATGCCAATGTTTAGCCAGCAGAGTGTAATATAGCTGTAGTGTCAGTAATAATGCCAATGTTTAGCCAGCAGAGTGTAATATAGCTGTAGTGTCAGTAATAATGCCAATGTTTAGCAGCAGAGTGTAATATAGCTGTAGTGTCAGTAATAATGCCAATGTTTAGCAAGCAGAGTGTAATATAGCTGCAGTGTCAGTAATGATGCCAATGTTTAGCAAGCAGAGTGTAATATAGCTGTAGTGTCAGTAATGATGCCAATGTTTAGCAAGCAGAGTGTAATATAGCTGTAGTGTCAGTAATGATGCCAATGTTTAGCAAGCAGAGTGTAATATAGCTGCAGTGTCAGTAATGATGCCAATGTTTAGCCAGCAGAGTGTAATATAGCTGTAGTGTCAGTAATAATGCCAATGTTTAGCAAGCAGAGTGTAATATAGCTGTAGTGTCAGTAATAATGCCAATGTTTAGCAAGCAGAGTGTAATATAGCTGTAGTGTCAGTAATAATGCCAATGTTAGCAGCGAGTGTAAGATAGCTGTAGTTTCAGTAATAATGGCTGTTCCAATGTTTAGCAGCAGAGGGACAATATAGCTGCCGTGTCAGTAATCGATGACCAAGAGTTTAGCAAGCAGAGTGTAATATCAGACGTATGTGTCAGTAATGATGCAATATGTTAGCAAGCAGAGTGTAATATAGCTGACAGGTCAGTATGATGCCAATGTTAGCAGCATGGGAGTAATAAGCCTGTTAAGTGTCAGTAATAATGCCAATGTTAGCAACAGAGTGTAATTAATAGCTGTGTGTCAGTAATGATGCCAAGTTTAGCAAGCCAGAGGTTTAATATAGCTGCAGTGTCAGTAATAATGCCAATGTTTAGCAAGCAGAGTGTAATATAGCTGCAGTGTCAGTAATAATGCCAATGTTTAGCAAGCAGAGTGTAATATAGCTGTAGTGTCAGTAATAATGCCAATGTTTAGCCAGCAGAGTGTAATATAGCTGTAGTGTCAGTAATAATGCCAATGTTTAGCAAGCGGAGTGTAATATAGCTGTAGTGTCAGTAATAATGCCAATGTTTAGCAAGCAGAGTGTAATATAGCTGTAGTGTCAGTAATAATGCCAATGTTTAGCCAGCAGAGTGTAATGTAGCTGTAGTGTCAGTAATAATGCCAATGTTTAGCAAGCAGAGTGTAATGTAGCTGTAGTGTCAGTAATAATGCCAATGTTTAGCAAGCAGAGTGTAATGTAGCTGCAGTGTCAGTAATAATGCCAATGTTTAGCAAGCAGAGTGTAATATAGCTGTAGTGTCAGTAATAATGCCAATGTTTAGCAAGCAGAGTGTAATATAGCTGTAGTGTCAGTAATAATGCCAATGTTTAGCAAGCAGAGTGTAATATAGCTGTAGTGTCAGTAATGATGCCAATGTTTAGCCAGCGGAGTGTAATATAGCTGTAGTGTCAGTAATATAATACCAATGTTTAGCCAGCAGAGTGTAATATAGCTGTAGTGTCAGTAATAATGCCAATGTTTAGCAAGCAGAGTGTAATATAGCTGTAGTGTCAGTAATGATGCCAATGTTTAGCCAGCAGAGTGTAATATAGCTGTAGTGTCAGTAATGATGCCAATGTTTAGCAAGCGGAGTGTAATATAGCTGTAGTGTCAGTAATAATGCCAATGTTTAGCAAGCAGAGTGTAATATAGCTGTAGTGTCAGTAATAATGCCAATGTTTAGCAAGCAGAGTGTAATATAGCTGCAGTGTCAGTAATAATGCCAATGTTTAGCAAGCAGAGTGTAATATAGCTGTAGTGTCAGTAATAATGCCAATGTTTAGCCAGCAGAGTGTAATATAGCTGTAGTGTCAGTAATAAATCAAGCATATCCTGATTGTTTGATTGTTAGATCTTTATTATGCAGATTTCTTACCTTCTACTAATGTTTTTTTTGTTTTTGTTTTTAATCTTCTACATGTATTGTGGCAATTCTGAATGACTCCACCTTCACTTCAGGGTTAGCTACTACAGACGCTTTTCATTATCATTTTTATTTCTGTACTACTATTCTGTGAATATTAATGGTTGTGATAATTCAGTTGTAATATTGTGATCAGTGAATATAGTATATAAATGAAATAAGAACAATAAAAGTTAAGTTTGAACAATATAACAGATTTCAAACAAGGACAATAGTTTCATCTTTGTGAACTACAGCAGAATTCTCACAGGTAGACACTGTGGATGTTTCAATACCTTTTCACGTAAATGTTGATTTACTCGTGCGTCAATTGCAATTAGTTCACACAACTAAATTGCTTTAGGTTTTTTACCAAGTGCATTCCTTGTTTACCGTGCTTGCGGTCATGCCAACTCAACTTGGACATACTATAGTACACTGTTAACATTCTCTTTTCAACTAGTTAGTGTCACTGAAGAAGGCTTTACTCGAGTTGATATGTTGGAAAAGTGCTATGAATGTACTATAATGTAGTTAAAATTAAGAAAAGTTTGCTGGAATTTTTTTTGTTTTAGTCCTTTTGTTTGTTTGTTTAATTGTTACAGCAACCAGTATCGTGTCCTTATTTATAATGGTGATGTGGATGGGTGTGTCCCATACATTGGAGATGAGGTACGTATGTATATGAGTGTAATTCAATAGACTAAGACATACCTTGTGACATAGTTATGGACGTCTGGTCTCGGTCTGCCCGTCAAGGAGCCTTGGAGGGCATGGAGTGTGGATGATCAGGTAATGAATTCATATTTACTAGAGCTAATGCTTTTAGTACATACAGTTGTCAAAATGGTGTCAATCTACAGCACATGTCTATTGTCATAGCCACTGTGACCAGCACATGTCTATTGTCATAGCCACTGTGACATTCGTTCTTAGATGTGAGTAGAGATTTCTGGCATTTTTTTGTTTTTCTCGCTAATTTTATATTAGTCCATCAGAGATGACATGGCCAGTGGAACTGCGGCATCTCGGGAGGCCAGATTCCTCAATGTTTGGTACTAATCGTTTACATTATTGAGCAATATTAGGTTTTTAATAAAGCAATACGGTACGGTAAGCAGTATGAATTATAACAACACTTATCTCACTTTCCATATTAACCTTATCTCTGCTGGTATTCAGTACCACACTGCTCGGTGTACGCTGTTGCTTGACTGCCATGATTGACAACAATCTGAAGAACTCCAGTTGCAGTCTGCGTGTTGTGCATGCACAATGTTTAGCAGGATACCACTAAACGCCACCAACTGACATGGCCTCCCACCACTGTTGAAACCTTCCTACTGGCTTGCATGATAGAAAGACCGTGAGAGTGCAGACTATTGATTATTTCATTGAGCTAAAGCATGCAAGTGTGTGTGTTCAGGATTGTCCAGCAAGAAGAGGACTTGTACCAAATGTTGTCTGACACGTACTACACAGTAGAACAGATGACTGTTGCAGTGAAGACCCACTCCACTAGTGGGTGTAGAAGAAGTCGGAATCCCAGAACAAAAAACCAGCTTGCCGTAGATCAACCGGAATTCTTGTGTTGTAGAATAGTGGAGGCGAGTCGTAAAACCCTACCCCTTTCCCACTGTCTGGATCCTCTGAATAATGTTGAAATATTTGTCACAAGTTAACTCTATTTTTGCTTGCAAAGAATACAAAAAATGTGAAACATTCGAGAAGAGTTATGGGCATTGTGGGCAGGGAAAAAGTAAAATTTATTCATTTGCATTTTTTCTTCTTTTTGCTTTATTTATTTAGTACCTGTGACCCCTTTTTTTTGCCTGCACCACTAATTACGGGAGTTGGTGTAGCATCTTGATGCAATAACAAAGTAATGAACCTGTCGATCATTCAGTAATGAGTTGTGGGCCTAAAGCAAGCTAATCTTGGAGCAGACCTAAATTCTGAACTTTTGTTTACTTTAAAAAAAAACAACATTGCAGTCCCAACTGCTTCGTTGTCATTAGATGAGTTGGTCAAGTTGAAACTTTCAATTTTAAACTATTTAAATTATGCCAAAGGTCGTAGCTCAAGTTTAAAGCTAGGCTAGTTGCATGTCATTTTGTGCTGAAGCAGCACACCACTAGTTTTTAATTGGTGAGATACTATAATTGTATTGAAATCCTGTGTTGAACTAGCTCACTCACAATACAGCAATGAGGGTATCTCTGGCCCACTGAAACCAAGGGGCACCAAACTAGTATTAGCACTCTCTGTAAACAGACACGAATACTGTATGATGCTGTAGCACATGTCAAACAAATTGTTGTGTTTGTGTCTACATTGCTGGATATGTGCATAAACATGCTGTTGTTGTTGTTTAGGTTGCTGGATATGTGACAGAGTACGATGTCAACGACTTCAAGTTTGTAACTGTCAAAGGAGCTGGTCATATGGTAAAGAAGGGTTGATGAAACAAACTCTTTAGTATTATGCCATTGTATACTGCTATAGGTACCACAGTTCCGCCCCAAGCAGGCGTATGCCATGTTTGAACACTTCATAAAGAAAACTGAATTTTAACTAATAGTTAATGTTTTATGTATTTATTAATTTTGTGGTTTTATATTTATTACTTTTGTGTTGTATTTATTTATTTTGGCGTGCATTATACATGACTATGCCGGAAGAAGAACTTCAGAATCCCAACCTGTTTTTGGAGGAAGAATCAAACTTGACTTGCATTTGTATAAAGAATGGTACCCCGTGTTAGAAGTTAGGTAAAGGGTCGTGTTAGCGAGTTCGAAGGTGCATCGTCAGCAAACAACCGAGTCTGATATGTCGGAAGGCAAGATTCTGTCTGGTCCCTTTTTGGAGACGGAAAAGCTGGGAGAGTTTCAGATGGAGTCAAGCACGCAGGAAACTATGGACTTCATCATGTTACTACCCCTGGAGTTAGTTTATCTAGTTGTATCGTTTCTTTCGCTGCCCAACTTTTTGTCTTGCCTCGCAGTATGCAGACCATGGAACAAGAGGCTGACTCAAATGGACCATTACTGGAGAAGTGCTTGCTTAGATCTTGGCCTCTCTAGAGCTACATTCGAACATCTTGTGAACCTTCAATCTAGTGCTAAGAAATTGCTGTATATAATTCTACAACATCGCCATAGCATCTGGTCTTACAGGCCTAGACTGAGTCAGTATGGAGAAGGATTGCCACACTACAAGCACTATGTCTGTCACCACGTGAAGGGAGACTACATGGCAGGTACAGTCTACAAGAACTTCCGTCCATACCAGATAATGGTGGATAAATTAGCTCCAGATGGAGTAACTTCATTGGCTGTCATACAGCCCACCTATCCCATGCACACTGAGAACAGAATACTCTGGGCTCACATCTTCCAAGGCAGCCACTTGATGTGTGCCACTGCCAGTGGACTGTGGAGTGTGTACAATTTCACCACGCCCACCAAACAAAAACGTCCCCCAGTCACTGTGCAATGGAAGGCGGAGCCTATGTATGATCTAGACATCAGGATAGACAGTTGTGATCAATGTGGCATGATTGGTACTGCTAAGCTTGTGCTGGACCATCTTCACGGAGCTCACTGGGAGCTGAGAATCATCCAGATGTCTAGAGAATCATTACATGGGGAGCATGCTCAGAGGCGCCTCCCCCTTCCCTCCGTGACTAAAAGATTGTCAATGAAGACATCACATCCATGCGTAACACTCATGCCAAGAAGAGGTTTGTGCTGTTGTCTGCCACAGACTCAGTCCAGCAGCGAGGTTTCTGTGCCTCACATCTCATACTGGTACAGTGGGCACATGTCATAGAATCTCACAAACTAGTCTTTCAGTCAGATAGGGGCACATCCCATTGTCCTAGTAATGCCACGCCCCATCAGCCTAGAAGTAGGATGTCCCATGGGCTCAGTAGTGGCTCGTCCCTTCAGCCCAGTAGTGGCTCGTCCCTTCAGCCCAGTAGTAGCACATGTTTGCTGGTATCGGGCATGCCCGGTGAGCGCTATACAGTTCACATTGATAAGAAAGATGTTGATGAGGCAGTGATGAGGAACAGAGGTCTGAACACTGAGTTCACTCTGACAGAGGACAAGCAATTGTTGGGTTACGTGTTTCAATTAGAACTGGTCACATGGAAGATTGGGTCACCAGCTGCAACTAGCAGGGCTAAAGTGACCCTCAAGGCGTACAACCATGAGGATGTCAAACTGATTGCCCTGGGCCATATGTATTCCATTATTGGTTTGGAGTACCAGCAGTCTGTGTTGGTGGTGGTCACTAGGACTGGAGAGATAGTTTTGAACTGCAGCAACTTTGCAATACGGCATTCAAACATGCTGGCTCCATACATAGTGTTCTGCTCATGTAGTGGGCGTGGCTGGTTGTCTGACATGAGTCTTCCTTGCGTGTGCACTGTCTTGTACTGGAATAAAACTAGTCGTTGCATGGAGGCCATAGAGCTTGGCCAAGAGATGAAGAAGTCATTGGATTCACAAGTGGCACCATCTTCTCAGCAATCTCCTCGCCACTTACTTTGGTGGAAGAGAAGCTAATAGAACTGCTTCACCTCAACCAGCAGCTAATCATCTGTCATGCTAACTTACATATCAGTTTTGTTTTTAATCCACCAATTTTTATCAGCAGAAAAGTAATTTTGTATACCGCAACGCAGCAGGAGATAAAGCAAACATTCACTGTGAGCATTGTATCAACAGAAGGCTTCTTTCTAAATACTGAAACAACATTCATTTTTTTATGCATGGACATTTGACCTAACATTTCCCAATGAATTTACAAATACTAACAGTTTAGTGGCATGTGAATGAATTTGTTTAAGGCAGATGTTTCAGTGTGTCAGTTCCGGAATAATGAACTAATGAACACAGTTCCTCAATTTACATTATGTGTGGTTCATGGGTGGATTGAAGCTGCTGCAGAAGAGGCTAATACACATTACATGATATTTGTACAGATTCATTATCTTGTTTCCATACGCACCATAATGTATATTATAAAGGTATTATATAATAGTATACATACATAACACATGCACATATACAATGACGTTTCTTGTCAATGATGAGATGTACTTAAAAATGGATGGGAATAAAAAATGTTACCAAAACTAAAATTCAAGTGAACTAACTAATCACACAAAACAACATTCACCATAATGTTACGTCTCTTTAAAAACGATAGCAGCAGAAGCTGCCGCCATTTTACTCCCATAATGACCTAACCAAAACTGTGAATCTATTCCAGCATCTGCAAATCTAATGTAGCGAACACCTTCACCATATTCCCTGAACACGTGGGACTTGACCCTCCACCCCAACTCTCCTCCCTGCCACTGAGCTGTCTCTTCAGAGTCCTCAAAACAAGCAATAACTTTATGATCACTAGACAACAGGTCAACACGAATGAAGTATCTAGACGCACAGTCAAACCGCGCATAGAACCACTCAGACACAGCGATAGCGGGCTGGATGCTGTCCATAATTACATCACTAAGTCCCTTTGTTGACAGCTGCACAACTTGTTCGCGACAGCACCAGGAGTAAGACGTCACATAGTTTTCTCTGCTACCTCCATTGGCCTTCAACACTGCTTCATCTTCTGGCTTGCCAAGGTGTATCCAATCATTTTCTTGTATAGCCCACATACTACCTCCTCCTCTGTTCCATCTAATTTGATCTCTTTTCTCCACCAACTTGAATATATCCCATCTTGTGGATGACATTCTCCAGTATGGATCTAGACACAGCTTGCCTTCAAAGTTGAATGACTTAATGAGGTTGGTTTCTTCCACTGCATGAAAGCAGAGTTGTGGCCACTGTACTGTGTCTATATTGGTCAGCATTGGATGGAAATTTCCCCACTTCTTTATTTTGCTGATCCAAAACACAGGATCAGTCAAAAAGAAGTACCAGCTCTTAGAAACCAGCATGCAGGTTCTGACCAGTTCTCTGGTGGACAAGTAATGGAGAATCTTTGTTCCAACCTCTGGGGGCAATGGAGGAAGGACGGCATCATCTGCGCAACTAGATATGCTGGTCTGGCGAGAACAAGCCATTTGTGTTGTGCTTACCGACTTGTTCTTGACCTTGTATCATCCCGAATAGATGACCTTACAGGTAAAAGGTCGCTCAGAAAATTGTCTTTAATTCCCTCATTTTGTTATGTTAGTTAGACTTGATGTGTTCTCTATTCGAGCTAAGGCTTATAATTGAGTGAAGGCCAAGGCATTCGTAGTGCTCGATCAGAAAATCAAACAACATCAGCAAGTTAGTAAAAACCACTGAAGAAATATAAATCCGTACATTATGACTTATCTTATGGTGGTTACTAAAATGAGCCCGATGATCACGTGCTATGCGCATACAAACTTCCATCATTTTACAATCCACAAAAATAAAGTATAAAATAAAGTATGAAAAGTTATAACCATCAATAATAATAGTGTGTGGGTGCAAAGGTCACTGAAGTTTCTTTTTCAAAAACGGCACACGACTCGCAACTCTACAAACAAACAAACAAGAGATACATGCACAATCAAACTTGTGTTCACTAACCCATACATACAAACACATGTACATACCTTCTAATGTTGCCAACAACGCTGTCCTGCACTTGTTTGACAAACTTATCAACAGCTTCCTAAAGTACCAAACATTTAATTACATTATAACACCTTCATGTTGCCACTAAAACTTCATATAACATTAGGTCATGTGACACAATAAATCTATCAACTCATTTCACCAGCAACACAACATCGTAGCCTCGCTCCCTCCCTCCCTCCAACGACAGAGGTCTCACCTGGTGGCGGGTATAGATTGGTGGTGCAGAAAACAGCAGAACTACCACTAAGGTGAACAAAGAACATCACCATGACAACAACACTGACTGCTGATGCATGTAACATACCAAAAAAGAGTGCCCTCAGTAAAGTCAGGCAGTTGGTAACGAAGGAGAGCAGCCACAGCATGATACCAAACTAATAACAAACACAACACAAAAACTAAATTCATTTCCATTTTCTTATTACATTCACTGAAGAATAGAATATATACATACAGAGTAGAATGGAGTGGGCAGTGAGACTAAGGGTTGACTAGTACTGGCTGAGAATAGAACAAGAGAGTGGGGCAGTGAGACTAAGGGTTGACTAGTACTGGCTGAGAATAGAACAAGAGAGTGGGGCAGTGAGACTAAGGGTTGACTAGTACTGGCTGAGAATAGTACAAGAGAGTGGGGCAGTGAGACTAAGGGTTGACTAGTGCTGGCTGAGAATAGAACAAGAGAGTGGGGCAGTGAGACTAAGGGTGGACTAGTACTGGCTGAGAATAGAACAAGAGAGTGGGGCAGTGAGACTAAGGGTTGACTAGTACTGGCTGAGAATAGAACAAGAGAGTGGGGCAGTGAGACTAAGGGTTGACTAGTGCTGGCTGAGAATAGAACAAGAGAGTAGGGCAGTGAGACTAAGGGTTGACTAGTACTGGCTGAGAATAGAACAAGAGAGTGGGGCAGTGAGACTAAGGGTGGACTAGTACTGGCTGAGAATAGAACAAGAGAGTGGGGCAGTGAGACTAAGGGTGACTAGTACTGGCTGAGAATAGAACAAGGAGAGTGGGGCAGTGAGGACTAAGGGTTGACTAGTTACTGGATGAGCAATAGAACAAGAGAGTGGGGAGTGAGCCTAAGGGTTGGACTAGTACTGGCTGAGAAAGAACAAGAGAGTGGGCAGTGAGACTAAGGGTGGACTAGTAATGGCGGAGAATAGAAATCAAGGAGAGTGGGGGCTAGTGAGACTTAAGGGTGACTAGTACTGGCTGAGAAAAGAACAAGAGAGTGGGGCAGTGAGACTAAGGTTGAACTAGTACTGGATGAAGAATAGAACAAGATGAGTGGCAGTGAGACAAGGGTTGCCATACTGGCTGAGAATAGAAAACAAGAGAGTGGGGCAGTCAGTGAGATCTAAGGGTTGGATTAGTACTGGCTGAGAATTAGAACAAGAGAGGGGGGCAGTGAGACTAAGGGAGGACTTAGTACTGGATAGATAGACAAGAGAGTGGGGCAGTGAGACAGGGTTGATATTACTGGCTGAGAATAGAACAGAGAGAGTGGGGAGGAGTACTAAGGGTTGACTAGCCTGGGCTGAGAATAGAACAGAGATGTGGCCAGTGAGACTAAGGGTGACTTAGGACTGGTGAGCATAGAACAAGAGAGTGGGGACAGTGAGACAAGGGTTGACTAAGTACGGGCGGAGAATAGTACAAGGAGAGTGGGGCAGCCAGTGGAGTAAGGTGGACTAATGTACTGGCTGAGAATAGAACAAGAGAGTGGGGCAAGTGAGACTAAGGGTTTGACTAGTACTGGCTGAGAATAGAACAAGAGAGTGGGGCAGTGAGACTAAGGGATGACTAGTACTGGCTGAGAATAGAACAAGAGAGTGGGGCAGTGAGACTAAGGGTTGACTAGTACTGGCTGAGAATAGAACAAGAGAGTGGGGCAGTGAGACTAAGGGTTGACTAGTACTGGCTGAGAATAGTGGGGCAGTGAGACTAAGGGTTGACTAGTACTGGCTGAGAATAGAACAAGAGAGTGGGGCAGTGAGACTAAGGGTTGACTAGTACTGGCTGAGAATAGAACAAGAGAGTGGGGCAGTGAGACTAAGGGTGGACTAGTACTGGCTGAGAATAGAACAAGAGAGTGGGGCAGTGAGACTAAGGGTGGACTAGTACTGGCTGAGAATAGAACAAGAGAGTGGGGCAGTGAGACTAAGGGTGGACTAGTACTGGCTGAGAATAGAACAAGAGAGTGGGGCAGGAGACTAAGGGTTTTGACTAGTTACTGGCTGAGAATAGACAAGAAGAGGTGGGCAGTCCAGTGAGACTAAGGGGACTAGTACTGGCTGGAATATTAGAACAAGAGAGTGGGGCAGTGAGACTAAGGGTGACTTAGTACGGCTGAAATTAGAAACAAGAGAGTGGGGCAGTGAGACTAAGCGGTTGACTAGTACGGGCTGAGAATAGAACAAGAGAGTTGGGCAGTGAGATAAGGGTTGAATAGTACCATGGCTCTGAGATAGTACAAGAGGTGGGCAGTGCGACTAAGTGGTTGGAATATGTTACTGGCTGAGAATAGAACACGAGAGTGGGGCAGTGTTGGACTAAGGGTTTGACTAGTACTGGATGAAGACTAGACAGAGAGTGGGGCAGTGAGGGACTAAGGGGTTGACTAGTACTGGATTGAAATAGAACAAGAGAGTGGGCAGTGGCAGTGAGACTAAGGGTTGGTTTTTTGGACTAGTACTGGAGGAGATAGTACAGAGAGGGGGGCAGTGAGACTAAGGTGACTAGTACTGGCTGAGAATAGAACAGAGAGAGTGGGGCAGTGAGACTAAGGGTGACTAGTACTGGCTGAGAATAGAACAAGAGGTGGGGGGCGGCAGTGAGACTAAGGGTGGCAAGTAATGGCTGAGAAGTAGAACAGAACAAGAGAGTGGGGCCGTGAGACTAAGGGTGGACTAGTACTGGATGAGAATAGAAAAAACCAGAGGTGGGGCAGGAGATAAGGGTGGATAGTACTGGACTGAGCTGAGAAAGAAAAAGAGAGTGGGGCGGCAGTGAGACTAAGGTGGGAATAGGAGGGCTGAGAATAGAACAAGAGAGTGGGGCAGTGAGACTAAGGGTTGTCTAGTACTGGCTGAGAATAGAACAAGAGAGTGGGGCAGTGAGACTAAGGGTTGACTAGTACTGGCTGAGTGAGACTAAGGGTTGACTAGTACTGGCTGAGAATAGACAAGAGAGTGGGGCAGTGAGACTAAGGGTTGACTAGTACTGGCTGAGAATAGTACAAGAGAGTGGGGCAGTGAGACTAAGGGTTGACTAGTGCTGGCTGAGAATAGAACAAGAGAGTGGGGCAGTGAGACTAAGGGTGGACTAGTACTGGCTGAGAATAGAACAAGAGAGTGGGGCAGTGAGACTAAGGGTTGACTAGTACTGGCTGAGAATAGAACAAGAGAGTGGGGCAGTGAGACTAAGGGTTGACTAGTACTGGCTGAGAATAGAACAAGAGAGTAGGGCAGTGAGACTAAGGGTTGACTAGTGCTGGCTGAGAATAGAACAAGAGAGTGGGGCAGTGAGACTAAGGGTTGACTAGTACTGGCTGAGAATAGTACAAGAGAGTGGGGCAGTGAGACTAAGGGTTGACTAGTACTGGCTGAGAATAGAACAAGAGAGTGGGGCAGTGAGACTAAGGGTTGACTAGTACTGGTTGAGAATAGAACAAGAGAGTGGGGCAGTGAGACTAAGGGTTGACTAGTACTGGTTGAGAATAGAACAAGAGAGTGGGGCAGTGAGACTAAGGGTTGACTAGTACTGGCTGAGAGTGGGGCAGTGAGACTAAGGGTTGCTAGTTACTGGCTGATAAAGAACCGGAGTGGGGCAGTGAGACTACGGGTTGACGAGTACTGCTGATAACGTAAAAGAGAGTGGGGCAGTGAGACTAAGGGTTGACTAGTACTGGCTGAGAATAGTACAAAAGTATTAAGGCAGGAAGTGTGGGAGGAGAGGATAGGAGAGTAGCAAAAGGAAGATTGAGCCAAAGAAATCGAAGGGGGGAAAGAGCGGACTGCGGAAGCAATAGGAACCGAGAAGTAGGGGGAGGGGGATGAGTGGGAAGAACACAAATTTCCAGGGGAGGGAAAATAAGAAATTTGAAAGGAAGACATAACGGGGGCTGTTATAAAGGACAGAAGGGATGGAGCAAAAAGAGAAGAGAACGCAGGGGAAACAGGGTGAAAGGAAGTGGAGAAGAGAGCGGCAAAAAAAAGTAAATGGTTGATAGGACTGATGAAGGGGGAAATATTTCGTGCTTAGAAGGGTCCGGAGCAAGGAAAGTATTATGGAACCTTGGTGTCGAAACGGTGGGGAAAACATTGACAGTAGAACAGTAAGGAGAACTAAAAAACAACAAACTGGGGGGGGTTGAGCAAACAATGTCGGCGCGGAGGTAAGCAAGGGCGAGAGGAACGCCCGATCAGTAGTAGATCGACACAGAAGGGGGAAGGGGGCGCGGGAAAAGTGTTTAAAAAGGGTTGAGAACTAAGAGGATTGATGAAAAATGACAGAAACTCACTGGAGGGATAAGTAAAAGAAAGGAAAATAAAGCAGAACGTAGTGGGGGGGGTAGAAGTGGGGCAGTGAGACTAAGGGTGGACTAGTACTAGCTGAGAATAGAACAAGAGAGTGGGGCAGTGAGACTAAGGGTTGACTAGTGCTGGCTGAGAATAGTACAAGAGAGTGGGGCAGTGAGACTAAGGGTTGACTAGTACTGGCTGAGAATAGAACAAGAGAGTGGGGCAGTGAGACTAAGGGTTGACTAGTACTGGCTGAGAATAGAACAAGAGAGTAGGGCAGTGAGACTAAGGGTGGACTAGTACTGGCTGAGAATAGAACAAGAGAGTGGGGCAGTGAGACTAAGGTGACTAGTACGCTGCGAATAGTACAAGAGGTGGGGCAGTGAACTAAGGTTGACTAGTACTGGCTTGAGAATAGAACAAGATAATTGGGTGCAGTGAGACTAAGGGTTGACTAGTGCTGCTGAAATAGAACAATAGAGGTGGGGCAGTGAGACTAAGGGTGACTAGTACTGGCTAGAATAGAACAAGAGAGTGGGGCAGTGAGACCAAGGGTTGACTAAGTACTGGCTGAGAATAGTACCAGAGAGTGGGGCAGTGAGACTAAGGTTTGACTAGTGCTGGCTGAGAATAAACAATAGTGGGGCCGTGGAGACTAAGGGTGGACTAGTACTGGTGAGAATAGAACAAGAGAGTGGGCAAGTGAGATAAGGGTTGCCTCGTACTGCTGAGAATAGAACAAGAGAGTGGGGCAGTTGAACTAAGGGTTTTGACTAGTAACTGCTGAGAATAGAACAGAGGGGGGGCAGTGAGACTAAGGGTTGACTATACTGGCGAGAAGAACAAGAGAGTGGGGCAGTGGAGCTAAGGGTTGACTAGACTGGCTGAGAATATAACAAGAGATGGGCGCAGTGAGACTAGGTTGACTCGTACTGGCTGAGAAGAGAACCGAAAAAGAGTGGGCAGTGAGACTAAGGTTGACTAGTACTGCTGAGAATAGAACCCAAGAGAGTGGGCAGTGAGACTAAGGGTTGACTAGTACTGGCTGAGAATAGAACAAGAGAGTGGGCAGTGAGACTAAGGGTTGACTAGTACTGGCTGAGAATAGAACAAGAGAGTGGGGCAGTGAGACTAAGGGTTGACTAGTACTGGCTGAGAATAGTACAAGAGAGTGGGGCAGTGAGACTAAGGGTTGACTAGTGCTGGCTGAGAATAGAACAAGAGAGTGGGGCAGTGAGACTAAGGGTGGACTAGTACTGGCTGAGAATAGAACAAGAGAGTGGGGCAGTGAGACTAGGGTGGGACTAGTACTGGCTGAGAATAGAACAAGAGAGTGGGGCAGTGAGACTAAGGGTTGACTAGTGCTGGCTGAGAATAGAACAAGAGAGTAGGGCAGTGAGACTAAGGGTTGACTAGTACTGGCTGAGAATAGAACAAGAGAGTGGGGCAGTGAGACTAAGGGTGGACTAGTACTGGCTGAGAATAGAACAAGAGAGTGGGGCAGTGAGACTAAGGGTTGACTAGTACTGGCTGAGAATAGAACAAGAGAGTGGGGCAGTGAGACTAAGGGTTGACTAGTACTGGTTGAGAATAGAACAAGAGAGTGGGGCAGTGAGACTAAGGGTGGACATTCATCAGCAAATTATAGCAGTGGAGAAAACTTCACCACTTCATTAGGTCTGAAGCCAGTTGTACTCCTAAACATGTACAGTTATCAGAGGAAAACTCCAGTGTGATCCCTGAATCGGGTTTGTTGGCATCTGGTAAAGGGTAACCGATCTTAACTAGAGAGTACTGACAAATAACACCGAAATAGAGATGTGCACATACATGTATGTATGTTTAGTCACCTTAAAAGTATTTTTGATGTTATCAAACATAACAAGTCTCGCTAATAGATTGAAGACACAGTTGAACTCATTCACGAAGTACTCTGTCCACTCTACCACCTACACACACAAAGCATAAGTCACTTAGCAGACACACACATACACACAAACATACCTTGTCTCTTGGTAGGATAATTCTCTTATTCAGATAGTCACTGTAATCACATACAAACACACATGTGGTGAGTTATTCCTAAATAAACATGTGTGTGTGTGTGTGTTGGAATTAGCACTCAATGGTGGAAGGAGAGATAAGATGAAACCATACCCAAATGCTTAAAGTGGTAGACTAGTTTGGAGTATGTACATCTCTCACATCAACAGTACAACACTGTGTAACCGACCGGGTCATACGTGTAGATGGGTCACATGTGCAAGGCAATGTGTGTGACCTGGCACACGTGCGGGCCACATGTGCAACTAGGCAACGTGTGTGACCAGACACATGAGCAACTAGGCAGGAGATGGAAATCACACAAACCTGGTATCCTCAGAAAGTTCCAATAACTGCTTACCTGAACGGGTTCTTAATGGGTCTGTTGTAGAAGGAGTCAATAGCTACCTTAATGACAATGTAGGTGAGAGAAACCACCATGAAAGAAAGCAGGAACAAGACCACGGTGTGGATGAAGGTGTTGAGAGTGAGGGTCAGGAGAGTAACTAGCACTCCTCCCAACACAACAGCAGTCAGCTTAGGGTCCTTCCAAAATATCACATACAACACTACACATACACACACACAAAAGTCACATGACTTGTGTACTTCATGGTTAAGCCACTGCCTCGTTATTCAACATTGTTTGTACTTTCTTCCTCTCATGAGATGTCATAAACATTAGTGTATAGAAACTAGATATCACTGTAAACTACCTCCCTACATACGCCACACACACCATACAAACACATACCACACACACACAGCCAGCCACTAGAAGCAGACTTACCTGCAGGATGCAATGCATTGAGGAAGCTCAATAAGCCGGTTGCCACTGGAGTCTTCTGCACATCTGAATAGAGAAACCAACAACACATGGACACTTCAACATTAATAAAATATATAACACTAATTAACTGAGCCAGAGTGTGGGTCCCACCCAGCATTCACACATGAGTGACCACCACACTACTACTGGAGGGCAGAGACAGTCAAACTATTCATGGTAGTCTGTCTCTGCATGCAATGAGCCATAGAGGGTGCCATAACATTGGCAGAATATTTGTGATAATTAGGTGTGCACTGACTGAAGCTGTGTCAACTCTCAAGTTCCACGATCAATCCAACACACCCTACTACTGCCATGTCTGACCTAACTTACCTTCTGGTTTCTTTGCTACTTCCTCTATTGAAGAACTTGTAGCTTCTTTATCATCCACTGTTTCTGAAGATGGAAGAACATCTTCTTCCTGCAAATCACCATTTTGAGCACCTTATAAGCCAGCCAACATCTATTATAAACCCAGAGTTACCTCTGCCCCAGGCTTCTCAGAAAAGCCAGCGTCCTCAGGCTGCTCGTCGTTGGAGGTGCAAATGTCTTCATCTTCAGGATTCGCGTCCCGCGCTGTTTCTGAAATCGGATCGCCAACTTGTGCGTCTTCTTTGGAAACCTGCACGTAGCTATCAGACGAGCCGTTCTCAGAATCTGCCGAGCTTGCTCTATTATCCTCCATTTCCACCAGGACTAGCTAAAAGTACTCCTAAACACTCCCCTTTTTTCTCCTTGAAATTCCACGGCTTTAGGAATTACCATGCAGCTGCCCGAAAAATTCTCGTAGGAATGGGCGGGGTTCTACGGACCATTCTTTCGAAATAGTGCGCAGCTTTTCCTTAATTTCGTATCTGTTCCTTTTTATTTATATTTATTACCTGCCAGTGATCAATGAATAGACCGAAAGCTGAAGAAACAGAGAAAGATATTCTTGCTCTGCAGAAAGCATTTTTGGCAAAAAGAAAGTCCAGTGATTCTAGTAGGGACACTGTGACATTGTGTTCTGAAGGTATTCACAATCTGTCCTCCATGAACCCTGTGTAATATTTGTGTACAATAGGAAAACCTCAAGTAAAGAAGTCTAAATTAAAGAATAAGCAAGAGGTAATACTAGAATGTCATCAAGAAGCTTCTTGCCTCCTGTTCCTCATGCATTGAAGATTAGTAAATTGACTCTCCCACACTACACGACGTACACAAGATACAGTAGTTTCATTGGTCAGCTAGGAGATAACCATGCATTGGATCATGACTGCCTGATTACTAGTTGTTTTAATTCAACTTTTACGCTTTATTTATAGCTTTTCTTACAACTTGTTCTTTAGTTTTGATTATTTTCTTTATAGTTTTTTGTTTGCCGGCTGGTTGTAGCTCAGTGGCAGAGCGCTTGTGTGTTAAGCAAGCGGTCCTGGGTTCGATTCCCGGTGGCGACCAAATATTTTTAATTCTGTATTGTTAAAATTAAAAAAAGCCTGTGAAAGAGAGAGAATACGTCTAATGAGTAAAAGAAAGCTGAGAAAGAAATTGTGAAGTTTTAATTGTAAGATTTAGTCCCCTCCCTCCCTCCTTGGATTTGTTTTGCCCTCCCCCCCCCCCCTCCTCCCCCCCCCCCCCCCCTCTCCCCCATCAAAGTAAAGTTAAAGTTAATTCACTGAATTAGTAAGATCATAATATAAAAGTCACACAAGTTCAGTTGACTCCACAGATGTTGTTCTCAGATGTTGTGTAGTATACTAACTGATGTGTATGTATAGTATACTAACTGATGTGCATGTATAGTATACTAACTGATGTGTATGTATAGTATACTAACTGATGTGTATGTATAGTATACTAACTGATGTGCATGTATAGTATACTAACTGATGTGCATGTATAGTATACTAACTGATGTGCACGTATAGTATACTAACTGATGTGCACGTATAGTATACTAACTGATGTGCACGTATAGTATACTAACTGATGTGCACGTATAGTATACTAACTGATGTGCACGTATAGTATACTAACTGATGTGCACGTATAGTATACTAACTGATGTGCACGTATAGTATACTAACTGATGTGTATGTATAGTATACTAACTGATGTGCACGTATAGTATACTAACTGATGTGCACGTATAGTATACTAACTGATGTGCACGTATAGTATACTAACTGATGTGCACGTATAGTATACTAACTGATGTGCACGTATAGTATACTAACTGATGTGCACGTATAGTATACTAACTGATGTGCACGTATAGTATACTAACTGATGTGCACGTATAGTATACTAACTGAGAATATTAGAAATGCCTAATATTATTTTTAAGAAATGGGGAAAATGTTGTAGAAGAAATAATTCTCAAAAGGTTAGCCAACAAGATGGGGCTCACTAGTTTGCAGTGGATGAAGCAGCAAAGGTGTGAATCCTCTGCGCTAGTATACACGCGCTAAATCATTTCTCAGACCAATCAGATCAATATAGCGGTGCATTGAAATCAAATGCTGTCTTCATGAGAGATGGTAAACATGCAAGAGACACTCAACGATAGTTTCAACACGGAACTTCAATTCAAGCACTCGGTTAACTTCTCAGCATAAGCAAGATTACCGCACACTGCAAAAATTCATTAGCTCATGTGATTACATGACAAGAAGGGCATTATCTACCTAAGCTTGTACCTACGTGGAGCTAATAGCTTCATGTTTTCTCAAAAATTAACCCAAAATTAAAAAAAGTAACACTATAAAAGATCTTTAATCGTCATTCTGAGTAAATTCATACCTAAATCTACAGTTAAATGTCGGTAATCTCCAAAAACAGACAGACAGGATGACTTTCATAACCCTCTAGCCCTCTAGCGTATGCACTAGCTTTACTTTGTCAGATATACCTGACAGTACACTGTAGGAATACGATCTTCACAATATGTAGCTGCCCCCCCCCCCCCCCCCCCCAACTTGAAAAATCCTGAGATTGGTATGCCAATTTGAGTTATCCATATCATACGTAGCTGTCTGTGATCATAGCTATACCTCTGCAATCTTAGCTAGCTGTCTGTGGAAGTATAGGTATAGTTTGTACAAGTGTATTTGTGTAAATGTGTGTGTGTGTGTGTGTGACTAGGATGATTCTGAACAGCCCATGGATGGTGAGTGTCAATACTTGGGGTTTGTGGGTCACATGTGGATCACATGATGTCATGTGATATGTAGTCCTATTGGATGAGTCAGGCTCTACAGTGCTAACAGATGTCCAGGTAAGCACTTAGAAAGAGCCGATACTGATGCAGAGGCAACATGCTATGCAATGAATGCTGTGGGTGTGGTCTAATCTGGTTTCCTAGGACACTGTCACATGTGCTGTTAGATAAGCACATGTCCTAAAGAGACGTTTACATGTCCATTTAATATGTATAAATACTTGTGATATGCTTACCGGATAGGAACGGAGGCATGCTGGTCCACCTGTTACCATGACAGCACTTCACACGAAGCATGGATTTCCTATCGTTAGACAGCTGGACTTATCCAGGAGTTCACAAGGAGGCACTACGGGTTCCAGCCAGAGAGACAGCAGGTTCAAGAAGAGAAAGGCGAAGAGTTTGTTTTTGAAGCAGTTCGAAGAGAAGGAGCTCGAGTATTTCGGAATAGAAGTGGCACCTGGAATTGCTGGACGGATGTCTAGAGAATGTGATAAAGATGTAGTGGAACCAATCTCTGTGGAACCTGATATCAAGAATGAAGAGAAGAGAATGGAGTGTGATGATCAGTTAGGGACAGAAGAATCAGAGAGGGAGTCGCCAGCACTGCTTGAGGACTGGTAAGACATGACACGCCCCCATAGGTGGGCATAGTTTAGAAAGTGGTCAGGTGTGCATTTCAGTAGAAATATTAGTTTTTAAAGCTGCCAGTTTTACTGGATATTAAATTAAAACAACAACAGACAACAAGGAACTGCAATAGTCCAGCAGATAAGAAAAATTATTGTGACAGAGTGGACCAAAGCAAGAAACTTGGTATGCAGGTTCGGTTTGGCATATATAACAGTATCAGAAGGGGTGCCAAAAAAATTTGTTTAATTAAAACAAAAAATTTTAAGTGAAATTTTGATTAACAGTTAATTATGTAAAAGAGCTCAATATAAATTGTTTATTATAATGTATTATGGTTTAATACTTTAATGTTAATGATTAGGAGTCACCTGATATATTACAGGCAGCTAGACAATTTAATAGAACTAGCTACCCTGATAGCTAGTCAGGTGTAGCAAGTTTCAGAGAATTTATTTCAGTAGAATAAAACCATAATATTTCGGCTTGTGGAGCCTTCTAGTGGTTACTGAACTGAATGAGGGTGACTGAACAAGGAACTTTGTATAAACAGATGATACAGAACATGAGATCATGTGTGGTGGGGCACAGCACCTGGGAATGTTAGTTGGTGTTGGACAATTTCTGTGACATGTGAGTTGTACTTGGGAGGTGTGAAGGTGTAGTCATAATTTAATTAGTGGCCCCTCCAGAATGACTGCCACTAATTCAATTATGACTATACCTTCACACCTCCCAAGTACAACTCACATGTCACAGAAATTGTCCAACACCAACTAACAGAAGAAATTAACAATAGCAAGCTAGAGTCATAATTAACAATAGCAAGCTAGAGTCATAATTAACAATAGCAAGCTAGAGTCATAATTAACAATAGCAAGCTAGAGTCATAATTAACAATAGCAAGCTAGAGTCATAATTAACAATAGCAAGCTTAGAGTCATAATTAACAATAGCAAGCTAGAGTCATAATTAACAATAGCAAGATGTACTTGGAAGGTGTGGGCCACTAATTAAATTATGACTACACCTTCACACCTCCCAAGTACAGCTCACATGTCACAGAAAGTGTCCAACACCAACTAACAGAAGAAATTAACAATAGCAAGCTAGAGTCATAATTAACAATAGCAAGCTAGAGTCATAATTAACAATAGCAAGCTAGAGTCATAATTAACAATAGCAAGCTTAGAGTCATAATTAACAATAGCAAGCTAGAGTCATAATTAACAATAGCAAGATGTACTTGGAAGGTGTGGGCCACTAATTAAATTATGACTACACCTTCACACCTCCCAAGTACAGCTCACATGTCACAGAAAGTGTCCAACACCAACTAACAGAAGAAATTAACAATAGCAAGCTAGAGTCATAATTAACAATAGCAAGCTAGAGTCATAATTAACAATAGCAAGCTAGAGTCATAATTAACAATAGCAAGCTAGAGTCATAATTAACAATAGCAAGCTTAGAGTCATAATTAACAATAGCAAGCTAGAGTCATAATTAACAATAGCAAGATGTACTTGGAAGGTGTGGGCCACTAATTAAATTTTGACTACACCTTCACACCTCCCAAGTACAGCTCACATGTCACAGAAAGTGTCCAACACCAACTAACATTCCCAGGTGCTGTGCCCCACCACACAATGATCTCATGTTCTGTATCATCTGTTTATACAAAGTTCCTTGTTCAGTCACCCTCATTCAGTTCAGTAACCACTAGAAGGCTCCACAAGCCGAAATATTATGGTTTTATTCTACTGAAATAAATTTCCTGAATCTTGCTACACCTGACTAGCTATCAGGGTAGCTAGTTCTATTAAATAGTCTAGCTGCCTGTAATATCGCCGTTTTTTATTTTCGCTATAAGCGGGTATCGCCGATTATATTGACCAAAGTTTCTTGTAAGACATATTTTTGTAAAGGAATGTATATCTGGATGGCACCCCTTCTAATATTGCTGTACATACCTTCAACAAACACTGTGCTAAGTTTCATGCTTTGGTCCACTCTGTCACAATATTGCATCAAAAGTACAATTTCCCACTGGACTGTATCTGGTTTTAGGTGCTGACTGGCTCCTGGCCAGTTGAATACTTACACACCACTTTATATTATTTGCAGGAAACACAACCACATCTTATGAAATGGATTAACTATTGATTACATGTGAATATTGCTGTCTCTGATAGGTTGAAGTCTCGACTGGTTCTGGGAGAGAGGGAGAAGGAAGAGGACAGTGAAGAAGGAGACAAGCTGAAGAAAGAAATTGACCAAGAAAACATGGAAATTCTTTCAAAGCTATCTGAGCAAGAAATATTAGAGAAGAAGCAACAACTAGAGCAAGCCATTAGTGAGTGGTGTGGAGAATACTTCAGTGTAAGGGAAGGGAAGGTGCTAAGATTCAGCACCGCTTACTTAATGAAGCTTCCTCAAGTGGGACAGTTTATGTAGATCTATTGGTTGATCAATTGCAGCATGTTTCGCTATCTCTCTCTCACCCCTCTCCTAAGCCAATTCCTATATCAAACCCTATACCTTGTCCTGTATCAAACTCTGTACCTTGTCCTGTATCAAACCCTGTACCTTGTCCTGTATCAAACCCTGTACCTTGTCCTGTATCAAACCCTGTACCTTGTCCTGTATCAAACCCTGTACCTTGTCCTGTATCAAACCCTGTACCTTGTCCTGTATCAAACCCTATACCTTGTCCTGTATCAAACCCTATACCTTGTCCTGTATCAAACCCTGTACCTTGTCCTGTATCAAACCCTGTACCTTGTCCTGTATCAAACCCTGTACCTTGTCCTATATCAAACCCTGTACCTTGTCCTGTATCAAACCCTGCACCTTGTTCTGTATTAAACCCTGTACCTTGTCCTGTATCAAACCCTGTACCTTGTCCTGTATCAAACCCTGTACCTTGTCCTGTATCAAACCCTGTACCTTGTCCTGTATCAAACCCTGTACCTTGTCCTGTATCAAACCCTGCACCTTGTTCTGTATTAAACCCTGTACCTTGTCCTGTATCAAACCCTGTACCTTGTCCTGTATCAAACCCTATACCTTGTCCTGTATCAAACCCTGTATCTTGTCCTGTATCAAACCCTGTACCTTGTCCTTTATCAAACCCTGTACCTTGTCCTGTATCAAACCCTGCACCTTGTTCTGTATCAAACCCTGTACCTTGTCCTGTATCAAACCCTGTACCTTGTCCTGTATCAAACCCTACACCTTGTCCTGTATCAAACCCTGTACCTTGTCCTGTATCAAACCCTGTACCTTGTCCTGTATCAAACCCTACACCTTGTCCTGTATCAAACCCTGCACCTTGTCCTGTATCAAACCCTGCACCTTGTTCTGTATCAAACCCTGTACCTTGTCCTGTATCAAACCCTGTACCTTGTCCTGTATCAAACCCTGCACCTTGTTCTGTATTAAACCCTGTACCTTGTCCTGTATCAAACCCTGTACCTTGTCCTGTATCAAACCCTATACCTTGTCCTGTATCAAACCCTGTATCTTGTCCTGTATCAAACCCTGCACCTTGTTCTGTATCAAACCCTGTACCTTGTCCTGTATCAAACCCTGTACCTTGTCCTGTATCAAACCCTACACTTTGTCCTGTATCAAACCCTGTACCTTGTCCTGTATCAAACCCTGTACCTTGTCCTGTATCAAACCCTACACCTTGTCCTGTATCAAACCCTGCACCTTGTCCTGTATCAAACCCTGCACCTTGTTCTGTATCAAACCCTGTACCTTGTCCTGTATCAAACCCTATACCTTGTCCTGTATCAAACCCTGTACCTTGTCCTGTATCAAACCCTGTACCTTGTCCTGTATCAAACCCTGTACCTTGTCCTGTATCAAACCCTGCACCTTGTTCTGTATCAAACCCTGTACCTTGTCCTGTATCAAACCCTGTACCTTGTCCTGTATATAGTTACTGTGTGTCTCTGTGTGTGTGTGTGTGTGTGTGTGTGTGTGTGTGTGTGTGTGTGTGTGTGTGTGTATGATTCCCAGAACCTGAGTTGCTATCATTCTTAAAGTCCAGACACAAAAGAAAGCAGGAGAAACATGAAGGCAGTACTAGTGGAGATGATACCCCTTTACCTAAGCCAGTGTCCAGTGGTATTGGTGTTCGGGCTCCCCAAGGCTGGCTACATATGGATGTACTGGAGAAGGACAAGCTACAGTGGATGACAGACATGTCACGCCCACTCTCTTGTCCTGCATTAGACAGAATAGATGCACGGTTTTCGCTGACGGGGGACATTATCCCCAGGGGGGCTGACCTGCCTTCTCACCTGGGTCTCCATCACCATGGTGAAGAAGCTGAAGTAAGCTATACACCTCACAATGTTCTATGTTTTGAAAACTCTTCTTTAATATATTTACATATACTAATAGCAGTTTCTTCTGTTTTAACAGCCAATATAATACTTATTTCATGAAGCAGAGCATGATAGAGCGAAATATTTCACGAGCAGCTAATGTATTTTCACAAGCCATAGTTTGTATTAGGGTTGGTAACTCCTGGTGTAGAGGTGGCTGTCAAACTCTGAGTGATAGTTAATAGCTAGGGGCTCCCCACTGTGCAATTTAAACACTATTCATAGTACTAAAACATGTTTCCACGGTGATAGGAGGGGAAATAATACAGAAGAATAAATAGCGTTTTAAATCCATGGCTGTTACAACAGCAACTATGCCATCAATATTATATATATGACTTCACCCGATGTTTCAACTTCCTGCCGAACTCTTCCTGACCCAACTTTGGCAAGAAGTCTTAGCAAGTGAAGTTTTAATTACATGTACATAACATGTGTATTAGCTGTTAAAACATGAGAAAACCTGCTATTATTTCAACTGTGACTGTATATAAATAGTCAGCAGGATACACGTTGTCGGAGCTCCTCCCACTTTGCCGGAGCTCTGCACTACAACAAAGACTTCTCAGTCTTCAGACTTTGTCTCGGATACTGCAGAAGGCGTGGCAGCAGGATTATGTGGGCGTGGTGGATGGTTTTGTAGTTGACAGACTCGTGCAGGCACAACTACCTCTGCTACTCAGACTCGCTCTGGATGACACTGTGGAGGCAGTAGTCAAGATGGCCGCCTTGACGATGCACTCTCTCATGGTAGTCCATGCAGAGGAGGTAAGAGTAGCATATGGAACAATAACATATGGACTGTGTATGTGGGTGTCTGCGTGTGTGTGTGTGTATGTGTGTGTCTGCGTGTGTGTGTGTCTGTGTGTGTGTGTCTGTGTGTGTCTGTCAGGTGCTTATAGATGAGTATTCTCTCTGTTTCTCTGGATGTTTCTTACCCGAGTCCCCACAAGTCCAACCTCTGGTTGCCAAGGAGAATACGAATGAAGAGACAACAGAGGAAGAAGAAGAGAAAGACACAGATGTGTTGAAGAGAGACATTGTAGCAGTAAGTGTGTCATGTCTGTCCTGGCAGGCCACAGTGGCTGTTCATCCATCAGTTTGTTGGTCCTGTCTGTCTGTCTGTCCTGTAATGTATCCATTCTCTCTCTCTCTGTCTATCTTGTCCTTCTGTCTCATCCTGTGATGTATATATATGTCCAGGGCTACTTGAAGATGAACTTATTGCCTCGGGTCAGATACATACTAGAGGTAATGTTTCCTGATGAACTAGCACCTGTTCACACCCACTTGCTGGAGATGGTGACCAGAATAGCTCGCCATTCCATGGCTGCTGCCGCTCAGGTGAGAGATCACATGACTTTAGAGAGAGATCACATGACTTTAGAGAGAGATCACATGACTTTACCTAGTGGTCATCACTGTCATCTTTCTACGTGTATCACACGTGAGAATATGCCACACCTATAAACACACACATGCACACATACAATTGGCTTGAATTTGTATTTACTACTATTCACTACTACTACCACTACTATTACTACTACTACTATTACTACTACTATTACTACTACCACTACTTATGGCTACAGACAGATTTTTAATTTGGATTAAATTGTCTGACAGGTTGCAGATTGTCCCCGCCTACTGGGTGTGGTCTTTACTAATTTCTTACCATTATCTTGGAAAGACCCAGAGAGTAGTACCAGTGAAGTGGGGGTTCTGCCACGCCCACTAGTGCCTGCTGTGAAACTCGTCAGAACCTTGTGCTCAGCTGGTCCCAGCCTAGCCCGCCGCCTGGTGAGTTGTTAGGAGGAGTGGCAAGGTCAACACTAATCAATGCATTAGTTAGGGAGCGGTCAGTGGGTGGGGTTTCTTCAGTAGTGGCATCTAGAAAAATTGTCCAATAAATGGTCAGAATGTGGCAACCTCTAGATCATTCTAATGTGTGACATCCATCGTTAAGGGGTGTGGTGTGTACTTTAGGGGCGTGACCTTGGGCGTCCATTTAGGGTAACTAGCACCGCACGCTCATGCTCTGTGTGTATATTATGTTGTGTTGCAGGTGTTGGACTACAAGTTGTCTTCAGTGGTCACTCGCTATGCATTGCCTCTACCTGCTGACCAGAACCTTCCTCCAGAAGAAGCCTACAAACTAACTACTGCCACTTTAGTTCTGTGGCAGGTGTTGCTCAGACATCAACTCTGTGACGATGTGTTTAGGTAAGGCCTCTGGTGGGTGTGGCACTGGCTTGTAAAGGCTCTAATAAGAGTGGAAAGATTGCAAGTGTATTGGTTGTAGATTCATAAAATATCCAGATGTGATGTGGTACACTTATTGAGGACTTATTCTTGTTGATGTTATGTTCAGGGATGTATTTCCAGTGATTCTGAAGCAGCTCCAAGCACTGGCATTTTCTTGCAACCTGTCCTTCCTCGAGTCTCAGCGAGTGAGTGCTGTGTTGGGTGTGGCAGAGGCAGCTATTCGTGTGATCTCCACTTCCATGCACGGACAACCTGCTCCTAGCCTGACCTGGCAACATGCTGTTGGTATGGCAACACCACTCCTACACTCCCTGTCTGTATGGAGCAAAGAGTCGTATTCTACCAGAGAGTCAGAAGTGAGAGTACTTTTGTTGTTGTTGTTGTTGTTGTTGTTTGTTTAGTTGGTTGAGTGGGGGACGGCAATACTAACACATACCCATTGCAGCATAGTTAGTGAGTGTGTGTATGTGTGTGGCAGATGATTGGCATTGGTGTGTTGTCTGCTATCTTCAACTGTCTAGCATCTCACTACAGTGGCTTGTGCCCTCAGGTTAGCATACATGGGGGGTGTGTGTGTGTGTGCATGCATGTACAGGGAAATCAGCATTATTGTATTTGTTTGTAGTCAGGTAAGACACCAAGACTTGTTGAAGTACTTCAGGAAGTAGAGAAACTGAGCTCCACTGTCCTTAACGACTTCCTAGATTCATCTATCTCTACTTCTGCCCTACAGCAAATACGGTAGGTGTGGCTTACCTAGTACAAGGTGTATGACTTGCCTACTTTGTGTGCAGGTGTGAAGGTGTTACCATGAGAGGTGTGAATCTTATCTTAGGCTACTTGCGACTCTGCTTGGCATGTGTTCAATTACATGTTGGAGTACGAGTCCAACTGCTCTCTTCTCTGTTCACACATGCTCCATTCATTCAACTTGTGGACTCTTACTTGCACGAGGACCACAAGCAGGTAGAGAATAACTTCTCCCTCAAATGAAATCTCTGTTCTAGTAACTATAGTGAAACACAGACAGACAAAAACAATAAACTGGTCACTGACAGTGAGTTGCCAGGACAAAAGGTTTTCGACAGCATGTTGCTAGGACAACAGATCAATAGTGGGTTGCTAGGACATGATTGAAGTCTTTATAACTCACTGTTGATCATGTTATCCTAGCAACCCCTATGACCCATTGTCCTAGCAACCCACTGTCAATAACCTATTGTCCTAGAAACCCACTGTCAATAACCTGTTGTCCTAGCAACCCACTGTCAATAACCTGTTGTCCTAGCAACCCACTGTCAATAATCTATTATAGCATTATGGACTAGCGCATGGCCACACCCCTTATGCAGGCAGTATTATAAGGTGTTATTTGAACATGTCAGTTTCATAGAAGTGTTACTCACAATGTAGTCACTAATAAATAGACATATAGGCTTTGTAATTTGTTGTCATGACAACAGGTTGAGTTTCATCTGCTGGTTCACCTGAGGAGTCAGTTATTTCATTGTTCTCTCGAGTTATTTGTGTTGTGGGTGAGTTTGTGTGTGTGTGTGTATGAGGGAGAGGAAGCTAATACTCACACACCTGGTCTAGGTTGCAGCAGTTCCTGAATTGAGCAAGTCTCTTCTGAAGAGAATGCAAGCCATAGCCTTCCTGCTGCCAACCTACTCTCCCTTAATATTCCACCACATTTTCTACAGGCAAGAATAGATCAAATGTTCTTCTTGTTTTCATCCTTATAATTAATGTAGGGACATGGAGATAACTAAAATAAAGGAAATATATGAAACCAGCGACACAAGGTAATGCTGTGCTCCTATCGCCCGTGAGCGATTAATCGACGGCGATACTGTACCTATTTAACAAGGATCGATTATTTTTTAATTATATTCATGGAAACCCATTGGGGTTAGTGTAGTTGAAACTTGTATAAATGAATGGTATACCGAAGACAGAATTAGCTTTGCGCAGTGGCAGTACCATAGCCAATGAGGTCCAACCGAGGCGTGGTTATTGCTAGTTGAAAACTTATCCCAATATCCCGCGATGACGACGTGAAATATCGTCGGCTTCGCAATTTTTGGAGGCCACTACGGTGGTCGTTTGTTTCAGGAGTGTATATGGTCTTTTATGTAAGACTTGACCAGTCATTTTTGTGAAGGTGTGTAGAGGAGGATTGGTTGTTGAGTCCTCTAGTACAGGAGTATAACAAAGCTCAGCCCGATAAGTAAGTTCATCTATTCAGAAAGGAGTTAATAAACTACAATTTTGTTTTATTCATGTTAGAGGCTATGAAGTGAAGATTACAAATGTAGAAGCTGTGCTTGAATTTCTTTTATACTTGGAGGAAAAAAATCCTCTAGTATTCTCCAGGTTATGTTCTGGAGCGAGATATACCAGAGTCATGTGTGTCTTCCTCATGGGTAGGTTTGTAACAACTGCATTTGTGAATGATATGATGTGGTATTTCTTGCAGACAATGAAATATTTTTGAAAATGCCATGTAGAAATTACCTATGGAGTCTTTTTGGTATTTATAGTCAACTGTCTTCTACAATGAATTTTACAAAAATTCCTGGACTAATTTCTTTTCCCGATTTGTAAGTGTAGTTACTTTAATAATATAAATGTCTTACTATTTGTATTGTCATAGCTACCAGTTATTTCTGGAGCACTTTGCTGCTGTGTCATATGGGGATGATCTGTTTGCTAGTTATCTTCTCCTTCCTTTACAACAGAGGTTTTCTGTAGAGTTGAGAAAACGACTGTGGGGGGACTTCCCTCATGCTCTGAGCTACATCAGTATCCCAGTACACCAAGTAAGAGTGGTTTGCTGGTGATGATGTGCATATCAACTAGTGTATGCTGCAATAGATGCAGGTAAAGGTGGAAGAGTTTCTGTATCCAGCTGAGACAGATTCCACTTTGATTGGTCATTACCTATCTGCTATAGCTAGTGGCAGAGTGAGGTAAGGAGTTATCGATGAGGTGAACCGTACAGATTCTGTTTACTTGGCTGTTTAGGAGGGGGAGTTTCCTCTACCTTGTTGCTGTCCATCATGTCCACCACACTTCTTCAGACACACAACCTCCACTGCTTGCTGTTAAGCGCATTCAGAATGAGGTATGTATAGATCGTGGAGACCAATCCTGTGATTTAACTCATTCTTATAAAACTCTTGGTGTTTCAAGGTTGCAAGGGAAGATATCCTACAGTATGGTGGATTCAACAGCTCTTCACCACTGGGATTCATCCGATCTTCAAACAATTAACGCAGCAGCATTGTATTTATTGATTCAAAACTGTTAAAAAAAATGCATTTGTAACCTATAGTCAAACTGAAAGTCAGCGATCTGGCGATCCTTACCGCATTTAGTATTGCAAATGGGTAAAGGGGCTATATTTAAAATGTCATCTGTAACTATACCTTCTGTAGCTCTGAAAGATGGCAATACAATGCCGGTTCTTGGACTTGGTACTTATTTGACTGGAGGTGAGTCAGTCTCGTGGGCCCTTACAAAAGACTACAGACTTATAGACACAGCTAGCCTGTACAAGTAAGACCTACAGTGTGTAGCTTTATCAATCCAAAGCTAATTATACATAATTTCACCTACAGCAATGAAGAGGAAGTGGGAAGAAGTATCCGAGACTCTGGTATCCCAAGAGAAGAAATATTCGTGGTTACTAAGGTATTTTTTATAACTGAGTTAATAATTTTTAAGTTCTTGTTTAGCTATGGAACAGTGACCATGGATACGAGCAAACTAAAGCAGCATTCCACCAAAGTTTAAAGCAGTGAGTCATAGTGGATATTGTCAGAGCTTATATTTATTTGTGGGTTTAGGTTGGGGCTACAGTATGTAGACCTGTATCTGATGCATTCAGCCATGGGAGGCAAAACTATAGAGACATGGACTGCCATGGTAGAACTCAAGAAACAAGGACTGATCAGGTAAAGCCATAGCAGGGAAATTTCCTGTTTCTCATTCTCCCTCATACAATTTCACTAAAATCCCCACTTTAAAACACAATACAAATTTGTAATATTTTCGCATTGACTTTTCTTTTTGGACTTGGGAAGAAAAAAAAACAGACTTACTGGTGATATGGAGGAAACTGACTTACTGGTGATATGGAGGAAACAGACTTACTGGTGATATGGAGGAAACAGACTTACTGGTGATATGGTGGAACAGACTTACTGGTGATATGGAGGAACAGACTTACTGGTGATATGGAGGAAACAGACTTACTGGTGATATGGAGGAACAGACTTACTGGTGATATGGAGGAAACAGACTTACTGGTGATATGGAGGAACAGACTTACTGGTGATATGGAGGAAACAGACTTACTGGTGATATGGAGGAACAGACTTACTGGTGATATGGAGGAACAGACTTACTGGTGATATGGAGGAAACAGACTTACTGGTGATATGGAACAGACTTACTGGTGATATGGACAGACTTACTGGTGATATGGAGGAAACAGACTTACTGGTGATATGGAGGAAAGACTTACTGGTGACTTACTGGTGATATGGAGGAACAGACTTACTGGTGATATGGAGGAAACAGACTTACTGGTGATATGGAGGAACAGACTTACTGGTGATATGGAGGAAACAGACTTACTGGTGATATGGAGGAACAGACTTACTGGTGATATGGAGGAAACAGACTTACTGGTGATATGGAGGAAACAGACTTACTTACTGGTGATATGGAGGAAACAGACTTACTGGTGATATGGAGGAAACAGACTTACTGGTGATATGGAGGAAACAGACTTACTGGTGATATGGAGGAACAGACTTACTGGTGATATGGAGGAACAGACTTACTGGTGATATGGAGGAACAGACTTACTGGTGATATGGAGGAAACAGACTTACTGGTGATATGGAGGAAACAGACTTACTTACTGGTGATATGGAGGGACAGACTTACTTACTGGTGATATGGAGGAAACAGACTTACTTACTGGTGATATGGAGGAAACAGACTTACTGGTGATATGGAGGAACAGACTTACTAGTGATATGGAGGAAACAGACTTACTGGTGATATGGAGGAAACAGACTTACTGGTGATATGGAGGAAACAGACTTACTTACTGGTGATATGGAGGAAACAGACTTACTGGTGATATGGAGGAACAGACTTACTGGTGATATGGAGGAACAGACTTACTGGTGATATGGAGGAAACAGACTTACTGGTGATATGGAGGAACAGACTTACTGGTGATATGGAGTAAACAGACTTACTGGTGATATGGAGGACCAGACTTACTGGTGATTATGAGGAAACCGCTTCTGGTGAATGGGAAACAGACTTAACTTGTGATATGGAGGAAACAGACTACTGTGATATGGGGAACAGACTACTGGTGATATGGAGGAACAGCTTACTGGGATATGGAGGAAACAGACTTACTGTGATAGGAGGAAACAGACTCACTTACTGTATATGGAGGGACAGACTTACTGACTGGTGATATGGAGGAAACAAGGACTTACTACTGGTGATTGGAGGAACAGCTTACGGGGATATGGAGGAAACAGACTACTGGTGATATGTAGGAAACTCTCGGTGACTATGGAGGAAACCGACTTTTATGGTGATATGGAGGAAACAGACTTACTTACTGGTGATATCGAGGAAACAGACTTACTGGTGATATGGAGGAACAGACTTACTGGTGATATGGAGGAACAGACTTACTGGTGATATGGAGGAACAGACTTACTGGTGATATGGAGGAACAGACTTACTGGTGATATGGAGGAAACAGACTTACTGGTGATATGGAGGAACAGACTTACTGGTGATATGGAGGAAACAGACTTACTGGTGATATGGTGGAACAGACTTACTGGTGATATGGAGGAAACAGACTTACTGGTGATATGGAGGAAACAAACTTACTGGTGATATGGAGGAACAGACTTACTGGTGATATGGAGGAACAGACTTCTGGCATATGGAGGAACAGACTTCCTGCTGGTGCTATGGAGAAACCGACTTACTGGTGATATGAGGAACAGCCTTACTGGTGATAGGAGGAAACCGACTACTTACTGGTGATAGTATGGAGGAACCTACTTACTGGTGATATGGAGAACAGACTTACTTGTGATATGAGACCAGACTTACTTACATGGTGGATATTGAGGAACAGAACTTACTGGTGATATGAGAACCAGACTTACGGTGATTATGGAGGAACAGACTTACGGTGATATGGAGGAACAGACTTACTGGTGATATGGAGGAACAGACTTACTGGTGATATGGAGGAACAGACTTACTGGTGATATGGAGGAAACAGACTTACTGGTGATATGGAGGAAACAGACTTACTTACTGGTGATATGGAGGGACAGACTTACTTACTGGTGATATGGAGGAAACAGACTTACTTACTGGTGATATGGAGGAAACAGACTTACTGGTGATATGGAGGAACAGACTTACTAGTGATATGGAGGAAACAGACTTACTGGTGATATGGAGGAAACAGACTTACTGGTGATATGGAGGAAACAGACTTACTTACTGGTGATATGGAGGAAACAGACTTACTGGTGATATGGAGGAACAGACTTACTGGTGATATGGAGGAACAGACTTACTGGTGATATGGAGGAAACAGACTTACTGGTGATATGGAGGAACAGACTTACTGGTGATATGGAGGAAACAGACTTACTGGTGATATGGAGGAACAGACTTACTGGTGATATGGAGGAACAGACTTAC